>Ga0302191_10002430_pt1 | contig 11616 bp, 16 predicted proteins | sample II_Bog_E3_1_FD_198775 | JGI IMG/M metagenome (GOLD analysis project Ga0302191, IMG submission 198775) | Peat permafrost microbial communities from Stordalen Mire near Abisko, Sweden - II_Bog_E3_1 | ecosystem: Environmental > Terrestrial > Soil > Wetlands > Peat | place: Sweden: Abisko...
CCGGCCACCAACTTTCCGGCAGCCAGCAACCCGCTAATTCCCGCGCCAATCACGATGACATCCGCATGAAATTTTGAAAGGAACTCACTCATGGAGGCAGACTGAAAACTAGTCCGTCATGGAGTTCCTACAAGATTCGAGTTTTTTCAGTAAAAAGCTTAAAATACGATTCACTAGAAAAGTCACAGGGAAATACCCTGATACTTATTGGACTTGAGCAGATGGAGGGGATTGATATTGTTTCAGATCCATCCGCCGCTTTAGCTCAGTTGGTAGAGCATCTCATTCGTAATGAGTTTTGAGTATTTTTACCTGATTGAACCTGAACAGACTTTCGCGTACTGAGTCCGATAAACACTAGCTCTACAGGCGATTGGCTTGCGACTGAGTAATACCCGAACAGACCCATTTTTTATCGCCGGGTTACAATGCGGGTTACAATGGATTTGATGGATCAGGGTACTGGCGGCTTTCCGTTTCTAACCCATTCCACAACTGCTGTAATTTCGCCCTGTGAGTAGTTGCTTGGAATTGCCGGGTGGTCTATCACATCCGTATTAATAGCGTCTTGGAAGTGTTCTCTCGCTTCATCATAACCAGAAATGCAAACACGTTTGATAATCTCAAATCCGTCCATCTGGCTTATCTCTCTGCTTTGAATCTGCGCTAAAACTTTCATCAAAAAATCTGGGTTTAAACATTCATCCAGTGGCAATTGACCATGGTAGTCTCCTCCTTTAGGACAATCTCCGTGATTGTGAATGATTTGAAAAGAGCCTTGCATCTGGCGTTGCTGCTTCTCATTTGCCCAACCGATCAACTTCCACGTAAGCAATGCCGGTTCGTGTTGCGCCGAATCAATTGGATTACGGCAACTATCGCAAATCCATCTTGTAGGTGAGGGGATCACAATTGAAGTATTGAGCTTCTAACCCAAATAGTTGTCAATAAAATCCACTTGCTTACTGAGGATGAAATTCCGAACGACTCTCGACCTAGCTTTTGAAATGACAGTGGTGATCCCTCAGCCTTCTCCAAATTTCCTAATCCAGACCAACTCGCCCCTCCAGGACTACTTTGTGAGCCGATAATGTCCCTTCCCTACCTTCTTGATTGCAGGGTTTTTCTTCCCAGTAGTAGCAAACCAGACATGAAGATTGGCAGCTTTGATCTTTAAGGTCTTGGCCAGATCAGCAACCTTTACTCCTGCATCCCCAGCGGCCTCCAGAGCCTTCAGAACCTTTGCACCTAGTCCACTACCAGAGGCGTGCTTTTTACCTGCTTTTGGAGCCTTCTTTGTGGGAACGGATTTCTTGACTGCTGTACTCTTCTTAGCAGGACGGCCTCTGCGCTTCCCCACTGCCTTTGCTGGCTTGCCGGTGAGGAGAGAGGAAATCTGAGCTTCGATTTTCGCGATTTCAGCAACAAGAGATTCCTTCTTGTCGATCAGTTTGGATATTGCCATCTTTCATGCCAATATGTCGTAATATGGAGACGCTTTGCGTTGTGTCGTGAAAGATAGTACGAAGAGATACAGCAATCCTCAGCGCTTCCTCTTCCTCACCTCTGTCAAATGCATCTGATGAACGCCTTATAAATCGGAGTTGCTCAGCAAGCTTGTGATGGAATCTGCGATTCATTTGTAAACATAATGTATTTTAGAATGGCATGAAACTCTATCACCACCACGGCTAGCAGCTTGTGGTACTGCCGGAGTGTGGCATTCACTTTGTCTGGGTCTTTTCCATCAGGTGTGTCGTCCAGGAAATCGAGGGTAACATCAATCGGTGTGCTGTTATTGCTCATTGATTTCCTCAGATTTGCCGACTGGATTGCTACCCTTCAATGTTACAATGATTCCGAAATGGTCTGAGAGAGTTTTATCAGGCGTTGCAGTATCTGGCCAACGATCTGAAGACTGAAGGATCATGCCTGCTGATTTATTGATGCAGATGTGATCAATACAGGCTTTAGGAAATGAATCTCTTGCAACCGGATCATTCTCGTAGGCAGTGAGTGGTAAAAGGCCATCTGATTTCAAGGTCTCTTCCAATATGGCTTTCTGGATTTTTGAACCGTAATAACGGTGATCCACTAAACTCTGATTAAAGTCGCCGGCCAGAATGAATGTGTCTGCGGGGAATCTACTTCTGAGATTTTGCCAATCTTGACGATAAAGATTTAGTGCTTCCCCAAAACATTCTCCACCTTTTGTCGGAATGTTCCTCCATTTGTCGCTCAACCAGGGCAAAATGAAGGAAAATACAGTGATTGTCCCATAGACCGGGTGATTAAGTCTGGCTGCTGTGCAACGGGCCTTATCAGAAATATAGGAATTAAGGTCATCCAAAGGAAAGCGTGACCATATTGAGCACCATCGTTCACCTGCATCTTTACATGGGCGATCTGGCGTTCCGCTGTGAACCCCATTCTGATTCACTCCAGGGCAAATATCCTGATGGGTTTCTGTTAAAATTGTGATCTCTGCAGGCCAATCCTTCAGGTGAGATAAAATCCTCGCAGTACGCCTTTGTGTTGGGAGAGCTCGTTCAATATTCCAGTTGGCGATTTTGAGCACGAGTTTGAGGGTATATGAAAATCATGTGATGTGAAGGTTTGGCCCACCTTGTCATCTTTTTCATCCGTTTCAGTCTTTCACTTGCCATGTGGAAGCCTCGACTACTAGCTGTTGATCTTCGCCAAGCAATGAGAAGGGGGCAGATATTTGATCGATCCATTTATCAACATCCCGTAGATCATTGGTGTTTTCGCAACCAGGACACAAAAGCCATTCAAATTCGGGAATATTGTCGTCACTACAGAAATAGACCTCAAGCATGGCCCGGCATACAGAAACAGACCAGCAGCCAAAGTGACCTAAATCTGGACCGCCACTAATAGATTCAACGCGAAAACCAAACTCACCATGAAGACCGGGTGGTGGTGCAGATGGTAGATTCTGCAAAAAATTCTGCATGTCACGAATGGCCTTAATCTCATCGCCAGTTATGGCTGGAAATTCTGCAAGCCAATCGCCGAAGCGTATTGCAGCTTCAAAGAGTTTCCATTCTTCTTCCCGGATTTGATATGGGGAGGTCTTGTCTTGACAGCAATCGGTCATAAAATTGGTTTTTAGCTGCTCAGGATTTCAAAAGCAGTGCATCAATTTTTGGAGGAGGGGTTTTCGAGGTCAAAATCGATTGGAACCACGCCATCCTTCGTCTTAATGAAATCCCCTGGCTTTACATTCCTAGCCACGACTCCATCGGGGCGTTGCCAATCGTTCAGGTTTACTTGTGAAAAGCCAAAGGATTGCATGCACTCAGTCATTTCGTCAGTGGATGGGTGAGGCGAGGAGGGATCAGCTGGCTCCTTCCAAGGCTGTGAGGTAATAATACTGACTCCTCCAGATAGGTAGCCGGGTCGTGTTGCTTTGATAGCCCTGTTTTGCTCCGTATCTTTCCAAATTAAATGTTTGGAACCGACATAGATCGGCTCTCCATACTTTTTATAAACCTCTTCGAGCGTCATGGAAGTGGGTAACAGTTTTTATGTTTCTCTCCTGGCCATATCAAATAGCATCGAAATAGTCATCGAAAGCATATGACATCTTTTCGAGTGTATCGAGTGCGGGAACGATAGCCGCTGAGAAGTGCTTGATGTTGATGTGATAGAGTTGGCTCAAATTCTTATTTCCCTTTTTGTCTTCGGAGTAGCGAAATGCCATCGAAGACTCGTCGACAGCAACAAAATCTCGCACAACTTCCCCAATGTAGTCTAACTCCTCTGACGTCGGAGGAGGAACAAAAGCCTCCAAAGCCTTACGAGCCTCTAACCAAAGCGTCGAAAGATCGTGCGTTGCTGTAAAATCTTTTCCTGAAGGCAGATCGCTCATTTTGCGGGTGATTGGCAGGATTCCCCTCTTAGAACTTCACCCCTGCACTCCAGAAGATATTCTGGCTGGTAAGATCGCTGTTGCCAGCGGAGGCGTTGTAGATTCCCTCAGCAGTTTACCACTGCTCCATCACTAGAATGGGGATGGTATTGATTTCAAATCAGCGTGTGAATTACCGCTCTCACAACGATACCTAATGCGTATCAGAGACTACCCGAGACAATGAGCACTGCCGATACCTTGCCGGACAAATAATTGACATTGGCTGCCTGGGTGGCCGTGATGGTTGTAGTCCCTGCTTTCAGGAAGGTAATGAGATTCCCTGTGACAGAGGCAACCTTTGGGTTGCTGCTCTTGTAGGAAAATGCTCCCATAGATGGGGAGGAAGGATTTTTAATGGCGAATTTTTTTGACCCGACAGTAGCTCCCATTGGGAGGGATAATGCCCCTATTGTCGGAATCGCTGGCTTCACGGTTACAGTACGCGAGACAGGGGGAGCTGCGGCATAGGAAGCAGTCCCAGACTGGTTCGCTGTGATCAGAACCGAGCCGACACCATTAATGTTTGCAGTACTTCCAGTCACGGAGATCACGTTGGTATTATTGCTGGAGAATGCCACCATTCCTCCGGGAGCGGTTGCGGCTAGCATAAAGCTTCCACCCGGAGAGTAGGTCTTTGCGGAGGGTTGCACGAAGGTGATGGTTTGGTTGGTCTGAATCTGATTCGGAATGATCGCGCCGTAAATCGACCCAGCAGTAATTTCCGGCCCGTTGGGATCGAAATGGATATTTCCCAAAACGCCCGTCACTAAAAACTTAGAACCAACTGCGCTGCTTCCTGAAAAGATAGGCGCATTCTTCCCTTTGGTATTGAAAACCGTGAAGGGTGCTCCTGCAGTATGTGCAGCAGTATCGTAATACTGGAACCAGACATTGGTCTGTGTCCCGGCAGGAAGTTTTGTGCCGTTAAATACATTCTGACTCCAGCCCAGCAGGTAGTGTGACCCGTCAAACGAGAGGGAGGGAATGGATGAAGAGAAGGATTTTGCAGAGAGGGCTGAGAAATTCGTGTTTAACAACATTTCATTCCCAAGCGGTACCCCGGCTTGTGAGACGAGACGCCCATAAAGTTTCCACTGGGTCGGTCCTCCATTGGTATTGTACGCCGTCGCATTCGTATCCCCGTTCCAGACCACAAAATAGTTTGTTCCGTCGAAAGCTGCCGCCAGTGGGTTTTGGTCGATGGACTCCGTTTGGCTGATCACAAAATTAGTGACGGCCTCTGCGCTTTGGGAAACCAGCACGCCATAAGTCACGTTATGATTTGAGTTTGTATCTGCACGATGGTTCTGCCAGACCACAAGGTAATTAGAATTTCCAAAAACCGCGTCCGCATTATTTCCATCGTTGGAAGCATCGGCAATTTGGAACGGCGATCCAAGGAGTCCGACTCCGCTGTCCGAACTGATGAACTGGCCGAGCAATCCATTCCCATTATTATTGGTATCGAAGGTCTGATAGACTGCCAGGAAGTTTGTGCCATCGGAGGCAAGGGCATTCGGCGCCCCCTCTCCAGATGATGGTATTGGGAAGGGAGCATCAATGACTTCCCCGTTTGTGGAAATCAACTGACCCAAGACGGGATTTGAACCTCCACCATCCCAATAAACAAGGTAGTTACTTCCACCGTATGCTGCAAACGGGAAAGAATTGCCAGTACCGATCACGGTATTGGAACCAACGAGGGATCCGTCCGAGTTAATAATTTGGAAGGAGATATTCGCGGGATCTTGACCAAAGATATTCGTGGTTCCTGAGAGGATCGCCAGCAATACATTCTGGCCGCTCGTGGCCTCACTCCAAGGCACCGCTTGGAGGAGTGGATTGGTGGCGACAGGAAAGATAACAGGGGATGCCAAGGAATTCTGCGGACAAAAAAACACCCCGGTTATACCGATCACAAACAAGATCGAGTAGATCCAAAGAGAGTGATTGTTTTCCCTATTCATCTTTTGGGTATTGCGGGAATGATTTGAGGGCCATTGAGGAGTTGGAGTACCAACTTGAATACCATTTTCTTTTCTCCTCCTTTTCCAGTTACATGGCAAGTAATAATCGCCGGGAAGCTACCATTCCTCTCTGGACAAAGATCAAGATCGCTTCTCCGGTAAAGAAGGGCGCAGTTGTTTGACAATAAAATTGTTCAGACTCTCTCCTGATTGCATGGCTCGGATAGCCAGGTAGCGATGGAGGTCTTTGCCTGTCCATATCCTACTCGGGATTTCCCATTTGGGTTTATGTTGATGGTGAGTGGAGCGGTTATCTGCGATTTTCCTTCCTGGCAGGGTCTTGACAAGCCCATTCCGGTCCGCAAATTCGCTTTTTTAGTGGCTCTGGTGTCTTCAAGCCGGATTTTCGCTCCCCATTGAGCGTTTTTAACCGGATGTGAAGACATCTCTTCCGTGGCATTCAAGATTCTCATGCAATTGCCTGTTTTTTCATCCTGATGCCACCGGCACCAATCGCAGCCGCTCAATTGCGGCCAGAATGGATCGGAACAACTCTCTGGGGATCGCCACCTCTGCCATCTGGAAGATGACCCGCCGGGCATGGCTCACTACCTTCGCCCCGATCTTGATGAGTTTCTCCCGCAGCGTTGTCAACGACCAGTGCCGCACTGCGGGGGGCAACACTGCCTGACGCAGGAAGTTGCCTAAGTTGTATGCCAGCACGAAGAGTTGAAGCCGCACCTGGTTGTCCACAAAGTCGTGGCAGGAGAGGCGCGTCCACTTGAGGGCATTCTTGCCCTCCTTGATCCATTGCTCCGCCGTGCCCCGCTGGTTGTAGAAGCGCACCACCCGTTTGGCAGACCGGTCCAGATTGGTCACGATGAACCCGACACGGGGAAAGAGTTCACCCTTGTGCCACTCCACTTTGGCCACCACGCGGCGGGCTCGGTCCCAGCTCTGCGCCTGATAGAAAAAATCAGCATACAGGACCACCGGTGCGTTCGAGGGACGCCCCACCGGACGCTTCAGCAGAGGCCCAATCTCCCTCTGCAACACCTCGTTGGCAGGCAGGCGGATGGCATACTCGTAGCCCTCGGTTTCCAGATACTCATAGAGTTGCGGCTGCGCAAAAGCGGCATCGGCCCGAAAGAAGCGGGGGAAGTCCCGATTGCGATAGCGTGCCGCCACCGGCTCCATCACGGAGCGCCAGTCCTCGGCACTATGCACGTTCCCTTCGCGCAGCAGGGCATGCTCCACATCGCCGAACTGATTGAAGCAGAACAACGGGTGATAGCAGGTGCAGCCAAAATGCCCGTTGAATGAGCTGCCCTCCTGTTCTCCATGGGTCTCGCTCACCGAGCTGTCCATGTCCAGAATCAGTTCCCGCATGGGCCTGCGTTCCCGAAACCGATCAATCCACTTGCCAGAGAGTTTCCTCAATCCGGCGAGGTTGCCCGGCTGTGTCAGCACTTCGGTCTCGAATCGACCCATCTGGCTGGTTGAGGCCGCCGTGCGCTCCGCTGCCCGCCCGCCGACCACATGCCTCATTGTTGGATCAACCGAAAGCCGTTCGGCGTCATTGGTGTCCTCGTATCCGGCCAACCGGCTGAAAATCGACTGCCGCATAAGCGCCACCATCGAGTGCTGCGTGTTCTTTCCCGTGCGCCCATCCTTGAGCATGTCTTCGGTCATCGCCGTCAGTTCCAGTGCCCCATCAAGTTCCCGGTATGCAAGCAAGCCCGCATCGGAAGTAACCCTGGAACCGTGAAACTCCAACTTCAAACGGGTATCAAATCTGATCCGCAATGCCTGTTTGTGACCTTCACCCGTTGAATTCGCTGTTTTTTGTTGTTTCAACATCGCTCAAAGCCTTTGTTTATGCGGGTTCAGCGTATCTCCATATCATTAGCTAGTAAAGTGTATCTGGGAAATCCGGGCTGAATTATCTATGCGGTGCCCAGCTCGACTGATTTCTTTAAATCTAAGTTCAAGATGTTGTCGGTAGAGAAACATTAATGGATAAATGAGGTAGTCTAGTTCGACCGGGTCATTCACCAATTGTTGCATCAATCGATCTGCGGCCAGCTTGTAGCCTTCTGCATAACCAGATAGCTGGTCAGGCATGAAATTAAGGCTGGCGTTGAAGTCGCCAGGAGCACCTGAGACGAATAGCTTCATTGAGGTCAGTGTGATATTGGCGTAACGCTCAAGCTCAGCGACGCAGCTATTCGGTTGCTGCAGCGCCTTGTTCGGCATTTGCAATTTGTCTGTCTAAATGAATTTGTAGTTTATAATACCAACAGTAAAATCCAAATCCCACTGCACCTATTCCTAACACTATCAGAATTGTAAGTCCGCGTATTACGATTATGGAGTTTGCATTTCTATACTCCAATATTTCATTATAAGATTTTATCTCTGCTTCTGTGCTGAATAATGTTGCTACTTCTGTTTGCGTCAGAGGTGTCTTTGTAATTATTTGCTTATCTACTAATGCTAAATATTTTTGTGCATCTTTGATTGACGCTTCAATCAGTTTGTCCGGGCCTGTTATCACTGCTATTAAAGCAATTATCGAAAATATAATAAGGCTGAGTCCTGATATCGCTATGAACTTATAAAGATTGTCCGTGGGTATTTCTAGTTTACTCATTGTTTCAAATGTGGTTGTGCCGAACGTATTTTACCATGTCTTTGGGGAACATTCAAGCCTTCTACTCCCAACCATTTCTCATCTCAACCTCAATCGGACACCTCGGTCACTCGGACATTGGTAAAAAGTGCTCCCTGATACCGAGACAACTCCATCCACGTGTGACCTTTTCTCCATTGGGTAGATCATTTCGCATTTTGGCACCAAATTTCGTCTTCAGTTCAGTCACAAACTCCTTTTGAAATTCGGGACGAGCGAGTGCCAGGACATTGTGAGAGCTGCAATACCTGGTGTAAGCCGTAAATGCCTCCCTGAGTGCCAATGACCGTCCCTCCTGATATGTGATGGCCTCCTGAGTAAAGTATCGGCAGCTCTCTCGTGGTGAAAATTCCTCTCTCGCTCCTTTGATGATCCTCACATGCGAATCCCAGAAGCGAGGATCCACTTCCAGAATGACCTTGGCAGTAGCAATTACCTTTTTGGAGTGATCCCTGATACCCAAGAGTGCATTACGGACGGGTAGGGGAGTTTCTTCCGTGGCCTTCAGGATTAAGTTTTTAAACAGAATCTCAACCCTTCCGTCTGTTGTTTTGCAATGTCCCTGGAACGCATAATCACGGTACCAGAAACAATCCTCTTCGCCGCTATACACAAGTCCGAAAGCCAGTTCTCCCATGCCTGCAGCAAGCATTTCATGGTTCACAGCACCGTTTGAGAGGATGGGAGGGCCGTAAACTTGGAGTGATCGTGGGGTATTTTTCTCCCACCACCCAAATGCCTCGTTCATCTGCCTCCACCTTTCTTCTGATCCGAGAAATAGAGCTCATACATCTTCTCTTTTGGTGGAAGGGGAGCACCAAAAGCCCTGAGTGCGGAGAGTAAGGCTTCATGCTGCTCGTGTTCAGCCTGCATGAGTTCCTTCCGGGCATTTTCTCGGAGATATGCTGCCTGTTTCGCTGTCATGCCGTTATTAAAGTTTCCAAGACTCATTTCTGTACTCTCTTTCTAATATAATACAATATAACTCATAGTAATACTAGTAGTTACATTGTATTAGTTAGGATGAATGTAGTTATTAAAATAATAATGAATCCGGAGACACAGGAGACAGAGAGACACAGTTTCCCCAAAGTCCGCTATAGAAGCGAATTAGGAAAAGTTTAGGGAAATTATGTCTCCTGGGTCTCTCTGTCTCCGGATTAATCATCGTATGGTGTTTTCTTACGAATACCGATCCAAACACGTACATTTCGGTTAAGCTTTCCCTTTTTATATCCGCGATTGGCGACCTTGAGACCAAAGCTCCGCTTGTTGAGCCGATAACTTTGTTTCGTATCCTGCTCAGTGCAATAAGTCTGATAACTGTCGAAGAGGTCTGCTATCCCCACTGATCCATTTTCTTCTTTCACGGTTTTTTCGCGTAGGAAATCGCCGAAGGCATCAGATTCTTCTCGGAATTCATCGGTAGCCATGATGACAGAATCCGGTGCCTGGGTTCCACTGCTGTACCACTCAATTGCCCCCTGAATTGCCCAGTTGAGAATGCCTGGAAATTCTTTTTCCAATTTCTTTGCAAGTCTGGGATCGCGTTGTGCTTCAGGTATCAAAACCCCCCAATTGATTAATCTGAATCTCCTCCAAATTCCATCGTCAACACCAGTGATTCTGGGACGGTGATTTCCAACAAGGTGAATCTTGGCTGTTGGTACAAATTCAACAAAGCCCTGATAATGATACCTTCCTTTCTGCCTATCACCCCCTGTAGCAGACTTCAGTAACCGTTCATTCAATGTCCCACCACTCTCGTTTTCTTCGCCCAGAGCAAATCGGATTCCACTCAGTCCTGCAATTTCAAGATCTGGAGACGCACCGCGATTATTCAGATACACGAAACTGTCGGTAAGTTTTGCTCCGTAACTTCCCATCAGCTTTAAGAAGCATTGTTCTAGGGTCGTTCCCTTCCCATTCGCGCCTGTCCCTAGATGGAATGGTAGTATGTGTTCATCAAGGCATCCGGTCAGGGTATATCCAAAGAGTCGTTGAAGATAACCCCGGATGATTGGATCCGGGTGTACATCCCCCAGAAACTTCATGAAAGTTGGGCATGTAGCAAAAGCATCAAATTTGCAACAGCAGGAACGAGTGACAAAAACATCCGTGGAGTGAGGGATGAAGCTTCCATCCCTGAGATCCACAATGCCATTTTGTACGCCAAGCAGATAGGAATCCTGATCAATGTCCTGAATGCTGATCCTGATCTCCTTATTGACCGTCGCAAATTCAAGAGCGGGTTTAATGCGTTTGTTGTCTCCGAGCTTTGCCGCCATCCCAATTCGATTTGCTGCTGACTGCTGATCTTCTGCATTACGCGCTTCAGTCACAGCCTGCTCAAAGAGTTCCCTTGAGTATTCAGTGAAGAGTTCCAGCACTTCTCCAGACTTATCACGATGCCAGCCTTTCTCATCATCGAAGCAGAGCCACACGCCTTCCTCGGCAATGAATTTGATGCGTCCTCTGTATCTGGTGGCAAAAGCATCGGCATACCCCACATCATTTTTGAAGTGTGGCATACCAACAGTCATTTCCTTCGTCTTGAGAACTTCGGCCTCTTGCATATTATTCCAACTCCACTCCGCTTCTGGGAGTTCAGCTGGTGCATTTGAGATTTGCGGAATGATTGCAAGTTCCATGGTTATTTCCTCCCTCCAGTTCCACACTCGGATTGCAGTACAGGCATCGTGATAATTGGTCGTCCGTCTGCTTTTGGGTTGAGGAAAAGCAATCGCTGCCATTTGTCATTCACCGCTCTGTAACAACCTGGAAGTCTCGTAAGCCTGACCGCTGTGATGGAACTGCGATCTGCTCCAAGTGTGACAAATCGTGGAGCGATCATATCTTTGATTTGATTCCAGTGCTCTTTGCTCCTGGCATTAACACGAACCAATGCGTGGATACTGTTGCCGCCGCTTGTTGTGATGGAAACGATGGGAATAGGTGCCTGAACCAGCGCCTTGATCCAGAGTTCCTCAGGGGCTTCGTCACTCTCTAACACAAGATAC
>Ga0302191_10002432_pt1 | contig 11614 bp, 5 predicted proteins | sample II_Bog_E3_1_FD_198775 | JGI IMG/M metagenome (GOLD analysis project Ga0302191, IMG submission 198775) | Peat permafrost microbial communities from Stordalen Mire near Abisko, Sweden - II_Bog_E3_1 | ecosystem: Environmental > Terrestrial > Soil > Wetlands > Peat | place: Sweden: Abisko, Stordalen...
GATTTCTTACTAAACACAACTCCCTTATCTCTGACTTGGGCTATTTTCTTCTGCTTTATATTTGGGGTGTCTGCGTCTAAGATGCTCTTCCATGACTCCAATAGATTCGAATCCCCTTCCACAGCCTTAGGCTGGACATTTATTCATTTCTAAATTTAAATAACATAAATATCATGGCATCTCATTTTTTTAGGTAGTTGGCGAAAGTAGTGAGCAGTCTAGGCCCACATAACTCTTCAGTGACTGGTTGGTGTTGTTTTTTGAAATTTTTGATAGTAGGCTTAAACTGACTATTCAACTGTTGATTTTATTTGTGAAAAGCAATAGCAAAACTGCTGTTGATTTGCCCATCCCTCTTAAAAGAAATTGATGTATGCACATTCTTGATAGAGTATGATTTTTGCAAATCATTTTGGGATTGATAAGGCCTCCCACTTAGGAAAGCGTTAGAGTGAATTGAATTTAGAATATCCTTCGTCAGTGAATCATGAAAACTTGTTGTTGAGTGCTGTCCTTTGATTTACCAGTGAAGCAGATGGAACAACATCGGCCTATCAATACCTATACCATAACGCTAATTTAGAAGACGAGCCAATATTAATGATAGTAACAGTACTACTATATTAGTGTGGAATTCTCGTTCTCGAAAGAGAACCTCGCTCATCTCCTTCAAACACTCACAAAGTTATACGCGCCACTCTTCCAGTATTTACATCGACTTCAAATTTTTTTAAACCAAGTGCAGCTCAATTTAGCTAATGTTTGCCAACAAGTTTCCCATTTTAATGAAAAAGCTCTGTTTTGATAATATTAAAGCAAACTGTTGCATATCCTTTGCCTTGCAAACTTATCCATCCACCATCTGCTTTGCCAGCAATATAAATTAACGTTAGTCTTATGTCTACGCCTTCAGGGATAATGTGGGGTTGGAGTTGATAGCATCAAAGTTAATCGAGTAGTTGAAATCATAAGTGTAGTTAGTCATGACAATCGTTTAATTATGAAAATAGTAGAGGGAATTTATATAGCTGTTCTATTCAGTTTATTATTAAAATATATTTGGTCAAAATGTTTAGCCCTACTGGGACCAACATTTGTGCAACGAAAGGTTAGTCTGTTTGTGGTTGATAAGATCCACTATTTTACTCCGCTCTCATGGATGGTTATTTGACTAGATCTAACTCCGTCGTTAAGGAAGGATATTATTATTTGTTTTTCTACAGTTTAAAATCTTTGTCTGCTGTTCCACACCATTATCAAGATATTAGATTATTATTATTTTGAGAAGAGCAGACTCGCATTTCTAAATTTTCATAAAAAAATCAACTCAATTTACTTATTCTTTTACTAATTTAAACTGTAGTGACAAAAATATATTTTATTTTCTCCTTCGCTGTCAGTAATAAATAAACCAAAAGCACTCCATTTTCCTTAGACTCAAAATTTGATATTCTTTCAAAAAATTAACTTCCAATTTGATGAGATTTACTTATAATTATAGGTTTTATTTTTTTAATTGATGCTCATCCCGGAAGAAGTCTACCGTTGGCTCATAAGATCATAAATCATTCCCAACTAAGGTAATAGTTCACTCAGGCAGGTTAAATCGATGATAGAGGCTTAGTCTCATTACCAACAGCGTTAGCAAGCAATTTTGACAACGGATACCTTATTGGCGAAATAATTCGTAAAATGTCTTTGGAGGGAGGAAAGAAAGTACCGAGTGCGCTCGCCACAGTCAAGTGTGATAGCAGCAAGAACACTCGCCTCACTAACTGGAACTTTATATGGTACTTCCTTCCCCATTTAGGCTGGCCATTGATGCAGTCGGTCTTAAACTTGATAACCGCATTAAAGAATTAATACTCCAGGGTGAACAAGCTCTCATTGTGTAAGTTTTGAGACAATTACACTAACGTGATCCAAAAAAATAGGAAAATTATCATATCGCAATTAAACCCAAAGCAATGGGTAAGTCTAATCCAGGACATACTCAAGTGGTGGATATCAAGAAGATAAATCTTTCAAAAGATCCTGAAGAGAGCGAAACATCTTTATAGTTTTTAATTCTGTTGTTAAAAGCCTCACTGGGAATGAATCTTGAAGAAATTTTGGGGTTATTTACAAATCAAAACAAATACTTAGCTCACATCATCGTGAAAGGTATGAATGACAACTTCGACCCTGTTATCCTTTTCTATTCATTACTAAATAAGTATGCTCATAAGCTTAAGCAGTTTTATGAACAGGATAATCATGACGCTTAAGCTTGTCTCTATGCCCTCAAGCCTGGCTTCATCAGTAAAAGCCAGAAGGTAGCAGAACTGACAATCGAACTCTTTGGACATCTTGGTAATATTTATAGTTGGTTGATTAGTGATGACAGCAAAAGCACAGGAACAATGCTGCTAGGACTAAAGCGGCATCCCGAACTTAGAGAACTTTACTGGATTTTGCTACTTGAATTGATTGAAGGCGAGTAGATAGAGTTCTTTACAAAATACTATCCCATTAGTTTTCAGAATCAAATTTAATTTGTGTAAATCACATGCTACCTTATGAAATATATCTCAGAATCTTTCCTAGGATAAAAACTCACCAATATTGGAGTTGTTTCCGGCTGGCTAGATGTTGCCACAGGATTATCCGAGGATAATCTTGAGGCTCAGACAGTCTGCTTCAGTACCAATCAATATAAGTAGAATTAATTGGAGAACTCATGCTTCATTTGCCGGATGTTATTGACCAAAACGAAGAAAGTTTACTTATTCTCAGCAGAAATTGGGAAAATCGAACTCTGCCTCAATTCAGTATGCTATTTAACTAACTTATTGGAATTTTGTAGAAACTTGGCTCAAGTCGTAGCGGAATGGCTCGCAGAATATATCTAATAATTGCCAATATTGCTAAAGTGGTAGGTCCAGGGGACAAGAGAGACTATCTTGTTTAAAATTTTCTCCCCCTAATAGCCAAATTTCCAACTATTCCAAGTTAGTACCTAATTCAGAATCTTAAAAGACACCCTCTATCAAGTTCTGAATTTCTACTTGTGTGTGAAAGCATTGAAATAAACTAAAATATTGAAACCTTGGTCACTGTTGGCAATTTACTTAAAAATATGTTTTTATAAAATCCCGTTTTAAATTTTTATCTTTTGACTCTACTAAAATAAATTACGCAAAAAGGTTTAAAGAATTCAGAGGCTGGTGCTTAATTTTTATCAATTCTATTAACAGAGAGCCTCCAACTTTACGGCAATATCTTAATCAAGTATAAACCCAAACCTAAACAGCAATAATCAATGTACTTTGGCAGAAAAGGCAATCCATAAAAAGTGAATAAGCAGGAATAGGATTAATTTGTGATAAAAGATAAATGGAAAGAGCTGTTGCTGTAACTCATAATCAGCCTGACTGATTTTGCCTTTTCAGAAGACGGTGAAGAGCTTAAATAAATAATAAAAGAAAAACTTTTAAATGCAAATTCTAATATTAGACTTAACAATCATAAAATAGGCAGTAAACAGCTTGAAGATCTACTCAGCCGCAGATTTGGAATATCTAAAGAGGAACAAGTTTAACATTCTTAATAGTTTAGCAAGAAAATGTCATCTAATTTGGAAGAATCGATGATTCGCAGAAGTAAAGTGGCCTCCAATGCTGCTTCTGCCTCTCTCAAACTCAAAGGACCTGAAAATATTATCAAATAGTTTCAAATTGTCACTTAGCGTCGCAAACAGTAATAATAATAAAAGAAAGCCCTCTAGCTGAAAAAACAATTTCTTGAAGAGAAGAAGAAGCAAAATGTTCGCAAATAGCTGGAGATTACTAATTTATTAAGAGGTCAAATTGGAGAAGCCCAACTGCGAGAAGAAGGTTTTCTTTAGAGGCTTATACATGACTCTAAAGATTTAGAACTGGTCTATATGGATGAATTAGAGGCAAGAGATGTAGAAGCAATCTAAACAATCCTTAAAAAATATCATAAAGTACTTCGGTATTTGTTTCTTAATTACACTGGCACGATGTATTCCAATCACACCAATTAAAAATTCGAAGATAATCAAACGAGGAAATAGATCTTAACTGCGGTTGAGTTGGGCAAATTACTCAAAGAATACAAACTTGCGTTTTTAACAAATCAACCATAACTTAATAATATGGTTAGGGATATCAATGTAAGGATCTTGGGCCGAAGAGAAGTTAATGAATTAGATTACGTTGGATTTTAGCAATTCATCATTCAGTTCTGTGCTTTAATATTTACTCGCAACCATAGTATTGCAATTAATACGGAAGAGAGGCAGCCAATTAATAACAAGCACTTAAAAAATCAACCTATTTATGTTATCCTCAAATAATTTTTCATATATTTAAAAAACGTCTTCATGGCTCGTAGCGAAAAGATATCTTTTTTCTAAGATATTAACGATATCCCACTCTCTAAGGAGCAAGCTTATGAAGTTGATATATTTAATAAAAAGCTGTTAGAGAATCCCAACTATATTCTTCCTAAAGGCTACAAAAAGATAGTATAAAAAACAATGTAGTTCTAATATAAATTCCATTCAAAAAATATAAACATCCCTTAGGAATATGAAACTGCAATTGAAGTTTTAGATTCTATCTTTTGGCAAAGCCCTCTTAATATGCATATTATTTAAAATGTATCCGAAAAAATAACAGTATGTAAGGTTAAACCGACCTCATTTGGTAGCCTTGAAGCTGAATTTCCCAAAGAAAGAGCAATGAGTACTTTTATAGAAAGAAAAACACCCCTTCTTATGGACATGTAACAATAAATCTATGCAGAATCAGAAAAAAAAGCTCTTCAAAAGGTATGATCACTGCCCTGAAGGAACTACCCCCAAAATCCAAAGGAATAGGTATTGAAGCGGCAGGTGTTCTTGAAGAAATTGTCGATAAAATAGAAACATCACAAGAAAAGGAGATTGTTCGACAGAAAAAAATGCTTAGTATTGCGAGATTGCAAGAACTTTAAAAAGCGAAACTATAAATTCATTCAAAAAAAGTAAGAGAAAAAGAAGAAGCTAAAGAATTGCTTCTCAAAAAATAACGAGAATAATAAAGAAAACGTAGAGATCAAACTTAAAAATTTCTTTAATAGCAAAGACAAAAATTAGCGTAAAAGCGTAAAAAAGATGAAGAGTAGAGATAGCGTAAATTTCTCGGGTAACAATAGAAATAATTACAAAAAAAGTAAAACAAGTAAAAGTTTAAGGTTCTTCATCAGGGGCAGCTCGATAGAATAAAAAAGATATATGAGGAAGCAAGTGATAAAATAAAAAAATCAAAGGACTAAGAAGAAGAGGAAAAATATCGACAGGATGATCTTAAGAAAAAACTGAGATAGAAAATTTAGCAAGATGATAAGAAGATCATTGAACCCAAAAAATAAGTTTAAGGCAAAATCATCAAACTTTATGAAAGCTAGCCAATCAAGAAAGTTTTACAAAAATATAATCCCAATCTGAAGGCCATTTTTGATTTTCTTCTTCAACACACTTATCTCTCTCTCACTGAAAAGAAGCATAATAACGAAGTAATATATGATACGTGGAGAATGTTTTTAAATTCCTTTCAACTGTCTCCCTTAATTATGCAAGCCAAAGACATTGCTTATATCTTTAAAGTAATGACTAGAGATAAGTTAACCCCGAAATAATATCATATAGGATTGAGCTTTGAAGAGTTTCAATAGGCTTTATTCCGTATATCCATTAAATATAATACCTTTTTCAACTTGATTGCAGATAAAATTAAAGATAAAATTGATGAACCAGTTGCAAAAACTCAGATTGGGGAGAGTGATAAGAAACAGATTAAAAAGAGCAGCAGCAAAATAGGAAAAAATTAAGGATAATTGAGTAAATAACAAAAACATAACATCAAAATATTAAAAGGTTCTAAACTGAATGAAAAATAGCAAAATTAATTTGATTAAATGAGCGAACTCAACATCAAGGATCTCATTAAATAAAATAATTCAGGAAAAGAGTCCATCAATGAATACGGGGATATCTCCAAAGGTATTTTTATGTTTATCAAGTTACTTAAAAAACATTGCTTGGATTAGTTTACTACTTGAAGGTCCCAACCGATAAGGTTGGACAATAAAAGCGGTTTAGAGATGTATTAAGTGAAAAATCAACAGGTGCTGTGCTTAACTCGGACAGTAAATATATATTTATTAAGAATTAAAATAAAAACTGAGCTAAGAGTATAGTTTGGAGATGGAAAGTAAAAAGGTAGGAGTTAAAAACGAGAAAGTAAGATCAGGATCTGTTTCTCTTAAATCAATAAAATGATTAGTTTTACTTGTGTAAATTAACAATTAAACAGCCAATGTAGTTTGTTTCTTATCAGTTAATTATAGATCTAAATTATTTCAAAAAATTAACAGAGAGCAGCCTAATTTTATTAACATTCCCATAATAAAATAGCAACAGCTCATTGATATTGCATATTTAATCACCAGGACTGATATCTGAGTGTCGCCATCCAATTTTAACACAGAAAAGTTGCATTAAGATATAAAAAGCTCAATCTTAAGCATCCCTGAATTGAATTAATTTATCAAACTTCAATATTTTAGAGAAATGAAGTAAAAAAATATCACTGGATAAATATACGATTTTTTCTTGTACGGTCTTTGAATATTTTCCTGCATGTTTCTCATAAAAATAATAATTTATTGTTAAAAATTGATAAAGTAAAGAAAGAAATATGATTTTTGAGGAAAGCAGCAAAAATAAGACTGCATTTATATTTTTTTGTTTAAGAATTTCCAATGGTGCATTGATGAATTATTATAAACATGAGTAAAAATCAAAATACAAAAATATAAAATCATGAAATCAAATCAAATCAAACTCCTCTGCCAATGAAATTGATAATATTTCCAAATTATTAAATATTTTGGAATAATTTATTCATTATTAATTCAGTTCTAGTATCTCTACTAGACCAACAACTTTATTATGAGTCATATTCCAATCAAGAATCTTCTACTAATCATCATAAATATGCAGTAAATGATTTGCATGGCTTTGTTTTGATATAACACCCAATAGCATCAATTCATTTGAAAATCATTTTTAAATAAGTCAACTAACAAGACCATAAATCAGGTGGAGATTATATTGCCAGATGATTTCAATGATTTCAATGATGTCATAAATGTTAATATGTGAAACTTCGATGTTATTGGGGGAGTTAATTAGAATATATAATATTGAATAAATAATAGGCGGATAAGGCTTACTTTGTCAATTCTTGATCAATTGATCCTGTCTTCGAGAAAACTACTTTTTGTACTTCAACATTTAACAATATCCAGTTTATATATTGCTGCTGACAACTTGACTTTGTTTGTTGGCTTTTATTCGAATGATTTCGCTCGTAAGCAATTTAAATTAACTGGATATGAATTAATAAATAAGGGTTTGTTCATCTGATGTCTACTGTCAAATTGGTTTTAATAGTTTAAAGCAATTTAATTTTATTGGAAGCAATGCTTTCTATAAATGAAACTCAATTCATTTTTCCTTTTAAATTTCAAATAAGTTTCTAAGAATTATACAATTTTTAAATGTTCCAGCTTAAAAACAGATTCCTTCTGTTAGTTCTGATTCTTTGTTTGCTCAGTTCAGTTAATACTACTATTTCTAACTGTTTATCCTACTCTGCCTCGGCAACTCTTTGTACCCAGTGTTAGGCTGGCTACTACATCACTGGCTCTGGAGCCAGTTGTACAGCCTATGATTGCTCGAGCATGATCAACTGTAATCTTTGTGATACTACTTCGACCTGCCTAACATGTAGCTTCGGCTATACAACAAATTCCAACAGAACAGCCTGCTCCCTATACACATGCAACGATGCACACTGCAGCCTGTGCGCCAACTCAGGAATAGACGAGTGTTACGTATGTGCTTCTACCTACTACGTAAGTACCAATTATACCTGTACTTCTTGTACAACTACTATTTCCAATTGCCAATACTGCGATATTGCTGGGAATGGAAGTCTATAATGTACAGCCTGCGCAAGCACCTATTATACCTCTTCATCAAGTGCTTGCTCACTCTGCAGCACTGCTGACTCGCATTGCTATAACTGCGATTCAACAGGTTTTGGAACTGAGGCTTGCTTTGACTGCATAAGCACATATTACATTTCCGACTATAGCAGTCATCTCTGCTCATTATGTAACGTAGGAGTAACTAACTGCTTGACCTGTAATGAAAATCTAACTGCTACTAATAATATTACTTGCCTTCAATGCAGCTACCCTTATTATGCCGACCCCAGTGGGCAGGTTTGTGATGCCTGCTCTACTCTGGATGCACAATGCTCGAACTGCACTTAAGTCACCAGCAATGGTACAGTTACAGGAGGAATTTGCCTTGACTGTACTTCCCCCTATTGGGCCACAAGTGCTGGCGTTTGTGTTACTTGCTCCAATAGCACTTACAATTGTGCTGGCTGTAGTGAATACGGGACAGGCAACTTTAGTTGTACATCGTGCAACGGTGGATACTACCTGAATTCGGCTACTCCAGCCCGCTGTGCTTCTTGCCCCATTTTGTGCGCAACTTGCTCCTCTCTGACAGTCTGTACGTCCTGCGTCAACGATACCTACTTCGTCAATACAAACAACACCTGTGAACTCTGCACAGGTAGTATTTCTTCTTGGGCAACTTGTACATACTCTGGACCAACACTAATAGCCTCAACTTGCATTTCCGGGTTTTGGCTTGACAGTAATGCTTGCACTAATTGTACGGTTTCTGACGCTTCTTTCGCTACTTGTACAGATAGCACTCATGCGTTGAGTTGTACAACTGGCTATTACCTTGTTAGTACCTCTTGCACTGGTTGCAGTGGGATAAATGTTCATTGGACAGCTTGTTCAGATTCTAGTACACCTACTGCCTGTATAAGCGGGTACTATCTTGACACTTCAGGAGCTGCAGTGTGTACTGCTTGTACTACAATTGCTGCCTATGTGGTAACCTGCACTAGCGCAACGAATGAAACTTCATGCAACTCTTCTTATCTACCCATCAATTATACTTGCACTCTCTGTTCAGTTTACAATCCTGGCTGGTTAACCTGTAATGAAACTTCAACTGCTTTAAGTTGCAATTCCGGCTATTATTACCAATCAAACACAACCAGTTGTCCTGCCTGTTCATCTATTCACTCTGCCTGTCTCACCTGTATAAGCACTCCAGCTTGTCAAAGCTGCAATACATCCTACTTTGTTTATAATAATACCTGTGCTGGCTGTTCCTCGAACTGTGATGCTTGCAGTAGTGCCACTGTTTGCACCACTTGCTCTTCTGGATACTATCTAGTAAACGATATATGTATAATCTGTAGTCATTTAAACAGTTTCTGGCAAACCTGCTATGAAACAGGTTTAGTGGCCACTCAATGCTGGGCTGGTAGCTATCTTAGCGGAGGATTATGCTTTGGTTGTACTACTGTTGATTCTAACTGCTAATCTTGTACGGATAATGCAACATGTACCACATGTAATTTGGGTTATTTTGTAAATGCAAGCAATCTCTGTCAAGCCTGCTCCTCTAACTGTACAAATTGCACTAGTAATACGACCTGCACAGTCTGCGCCACAGGATATTATATAGACTCTCTTGCTTGCTCTAGTTGTGCAGTAGTAAACAGCGTTTGGACAAGTTGCAGTTCTAACTCAAATTTAACTGGTTGTGCTTCAGGCTACTACGTCAATAGCGGAGCCTGTACAAACTGTACTGTCACGAATTCAACATGGGCTACATGCAATAGCACTAACGCCCTCACATGTCAATCAGGTTACTATCTTGGCATTAATAATACATGTGTTGCATGTACAATCAGTAACTCAACTTGGAGCACTTGTGCTAATAATTCTTATGCACTTTCCTGCCAGTCTGGTTCTTTCCTTTAGTATGGAGTTTGCTTCCTTTGCACCACTATCAACTCCAACTGGGTGACTTGTACAAGCCACTCTGTAGCAACATCATGTGCCTCAGGTTATTATCTCAACTCAGGAAACTGTAGTGCCTGCACCACTGTCCAATCTTATTGGGTCACCTGCAACTCGAGTTCAATCGCTACTTCCTGCAACTACGGCTACTACCTCGCCGCCAACAACACCTGCATTGCCTGCACTACCGTTCAGCCTTATTGGCTCAACTGCTCAAGCTCATCAGTGGCAATAGTCTGCGACAACAACTACTTCCTCGACGGCTCCAATTGCTCACTTTGTTCTTCTGCCAACCCTCTCGCGATTAACTGTTCGTCATCGAGCACTGACTTTGCCTGCGTCACAGGAGCCTATCTCAGCGTTTCCAATGTCTGTACAAACTGTAGCTCAGTCAATTCCTCGTGGGTTACCTGCAGTTCGGCCTCAGTAGCCTTGTCTTGTGCCTCGGGATCTTATCTTTCTAGTAATGCCTGTTACCTGTGTAGCGCAGTCGCTGCAGGTTGGCTCACGTGCTCCGATAGCACTCATGCCCTAAGTTGCAACACGAGCTATTTCCTTGATGTACACAACTGCACTCTATGCAGTGTCGCCAATGCGGCTGTGGTCACATGCACCAGTCCCAGCGTAGCGCTGAGCTGTGCTTCAGGGTACTATTTAAACGGCAACGTATGCACTGCTTGCACCACTGTCCAGTCTTATTGGGTCACCTGCAACTCGAGCTCAATTGCTACTTCCTGCAACTACGGCTACTACCTCGCCGCCAACAACACCTGCATCGCCTGCGCTACCGTTCAGCCTTATTGGCTCAACTGCTCAAGCTCATCAGTGGCAATAGTCTGCGACAACAACTACTTCCTCGACGGCTTCAATTGTTCACTTTGTTCTTCTGCCAACCCTCTCGCGATTAACTGTTCGTCATCGAGCACTGACTTTGCCTGCGTCACAGGGGCCTATCTTAGCGTTTCCAACGTCTGTACAAACTGTAGCTCAGTCAATTCCTCGTGGGTTACCTGCAGTTCGGCCTCAGTAGCCTTGTCCTGCGCCTCGGAATCTTATCTTTCTAGCAACAGTTGCTATCTCTGCAGTGCGGTCGCTGCCGGATGGCTCACGTGCACTGATAGCACCCATGCCACATCCTGCAGTCCGCCTTACTTTCTAGATGCTAATAACTGTACTCTTTGCAGTGCTGCCAATTCAGCAGTCACCAATTGCTCCAGTCCGAGCAACGCCACCTCCTGTGCTTCGGGATACTATCTCAATGGAAGAGTCTGCACTGCCTGCACCACTGTCCAATCTTATTGGGTCACCTGCAACTCGAGCTCAATTGCTACTTCCTGCAACTACGGCTACTACCTCGCCGCCAACAACACCTGCATTGCCTGCACTACCGTTCAGCCTTATTGGCTCAACTGCTCAAGCTCATCAGTGGCAATAGTCTGCGACAACAACTACTTCCTCGACGGCTCCAATTGCTCACTTTGTTCTTCTGCCAACCCTCTCGCGATTAACTGTTCGTCATCGAGCACTGACTTTGCCTGCGTCACAGGAGCCTATCTCAGCGTTTCCAATGTCTGTACAAACTGTAGCTCAGTCAATTCCT
>Ga0302191_10002436_pt1 | contig 11610 bp, 13 predicted proteins | sample II_Bog_E3_1_FD_198775 | JGI IMG/M metagenome (GOLD analysis project Ga0302191, IMG submission 198775) | Peat permafrost microbial communities from Stordalen Mire near Abisko, Sweden - II_Bog_E3_1 | ecosystem: Environmental > Terrestrial > Soil > Wetlands > Peat | place: Sweden: Abisko...
CAGTAAGTCATCGCGCAGTGAAGTGATGACGTTCCAGATGTATGATGAAAAGCAGATAGACTCTGCCATCAATGCCAATTCAAACCAGATCAATTCGGGAATCAGCAATGGCTCCCAGCGCACACAGCAGTTGCAGGCCGAATATAAAGACATGCAAACGAAAATGCTGCAGAGCGATAATGTGGACTGGGACCAGCAGCAATCACTGCAGGAAATGATGAAGAAGCAGACGGACCTGAAAACCAACCTGGAAAATATCAAGCAGCGTTTTGAAGAGCAGATGCAGCAGAGCGAACAGAAAAAATACAGCGACGACCTCAAAGACAAACAAAAGGAACTGGATAAACAACTCGATAACCTGCTGAACAAAGAACTGAGCGATGAAATGAAGAAACTGCAGGAACTGATGCAAAAACTGAATAAAGACCAGGCAGTGGACGCCATGCAGCAAATGGAGCAGGAAAACAAGCTCTTTAAAATGGACATGGAGCGCATGCAGGAACAGATGAAGAAGATGGAAATGCAGATGCGCATGGAAGATATGGCTAACAAAATGGATGAACTGGCCAAAAAAGAAAGAGACCTGCAAAAAGAAACAGACAAAGCAGACAAGGACAACCAACCCGGCGATAAAACTAAAAAAGATGATCTGGCCGCTGATAACAAACAAGGAGACACAAAAAAAAGTACGGACCAGGATAACAAAAAAGGTGATGATAAAAAAGATGCGCAGGCCGCTGATAAAAAACAAAATGAGGCCGCTAAGAAAGATGACCAGGCACTGAGCAAAGAGCAGAAAGACCTGAAAGACCAACTCGATAAAACTTTGAAAGAAGACCTGAAGGAAACCCAGAAACTGGCGAAGGAAACCAAGCAGAATGACCAGTTGGAAAATGAAGAAAAGCAAGGTAAGGACGCACAGCAGGATATGCAGGATAGCAAAGACGACCTCGACCAGAAGCAGAACAGCAAAGCCGGCAAATCGCAGGACAAGGCTGCAAAAAACCTGGAAGATATGGCCAAATCCCTGCGGGATAAGGCTGCTGAGGGCGGAGGGGCCGACCAGATAGACATAGACATAAGAGCTACACGGCAGATACTGAGTAACCTCATCCGGCTTTCTTTTGACCAGGAAGACCTTATGACAAGCGTACAGAAAACTTCACCCTCCACCCAGGCATATGTTACCAACCAGGAGGAACAAAACAGGCTGCACAGCAATTCTCTGATGATAAGGGACAGCATGTTTGCGCTCAGTAAAAGAATTGAAAAAATATCTGTAAATGTGAACAGGGAAACTACCGACCTCGAATACAATATGAAAAAAGCGGTGGATGCCCTCGAGGACCGCAACAGGGAAATGGCGCTGGCAGACCAGCAATATGTAATGACGCATACCAACAACCTCGCGCTGATGCTCAACGAGGTGCTTTCCAACCTGATGCAGATGGAAAGCGAAGCCAAAAAAAGCGGCCCTGCCGGTAGCTGCAATAAACCAGGCGGCAAGAAGCCCAAAAAAGGCCCGGGATCCCAGTTGGCTGATATAATAACGGAACAAAAACAGCTTGGTGAATCTATGCAGAAAATGCAAAAGCCCGGCAGTAAACCAGGCGACAAGCCAGGTGAAAAACCCGGTGATAAACCCGGCAACAAACCAGGCAACAAACCAGGCGATAAGCCCGGGCAAAACGGGCAGTCAGGCCAGGGAGAATATGGAGATGCAGAACAACTGGCAAGGCTTGCCGACCAGCAGGCTTCTATTCGCCGCAGGATACAGGAACTGACCAGCCAGCTCAACAACGGCAGTTCAGGCAGCAGTAAAGAATTGCGGGAGATAGAGCAGAAAATGGATAAGACTGAAACCGACCTCGTGAACCGCCGGCTGAGCGCCGACCTGATACTGCGCCAGAAAGAGATTGAAACCCGTATGCTGGAAGTGGAGAAATCTTTGCGGGAGCAGGAGCAGGATGATAAACGATCTTCTACTACCGGGAAAGATATCAGCAGGCCCGTACCACCTGCCCTGCAGCAATATATCACTGACCAGAAACAATTGCTGGAGTTATATAAAACTGTACCTCCCCAACTGAAACCGTATTACCGGGAAATGGTGGAGAGCTATTTTCATATCATAGGCAATAAGTAGTGTGCCATCTATGTTAAACTTGTTTTTGCCTTGATAATATTCTTGTAAGAATAACATAATCTGGCATGGTTTTGGCTGTTGTATAAGTAAGCAGTTGATCATTATCGTAACTGTGGCGATCTTCAACTGCGGGTTTATTGTTCACCTCTAAAACCTTTTTTATGCTGTTCACAAGAATTCATACCTATTATTTTCCGTTGCGGAAAGAAGAATTAATGAGGCGCCTGTCGGGCAGGCATATAACCATACACAACCTCGATTTTGAGGTGCTGGATAAAGACCGGAAATTAAGTATAGTGCCTCATGCCGAACTTGTTGAGACCATTAAAACATTACCGATCACCAGTGTTGTTTTTAATGAAGAGGGTAACAAAACAAAAGTGGTGGTAACCTCAAAAATGCGCCTGCTCGACGAGGGCGGCCCATTGCTGATCTTGACCTTTTGCGCCTTTATTTTTATAGCGTCTTTTTTCCTGCTGAAAGTCAGGGAAAACAATCTTGCATTTACACTCATGGGCATCAGTGTGTTTATCCTTGGGTTGTTTTGCATCAGGCTCCAGATGGGCTATTTCGACTATGTGCGTAAAGTAAGGGCATATATAAAAGGCAAAGCCACTACTGTAATTTTTCAATGAGAAATGATATTTGGAAGAACCAAATGGAAACATTGCAAATTTTTGCTATCCTGAATGGTAAATTTTTGTATGATACATATAATATTACGATTGAGCTGCGGAACAAGTTCTCATCATAAATTAATGGTTTTCAAATAAAAATACGGATAATATTACTATGTTAACGATTGCTTATCATAATTATATGCTGATAATGAAGCAATTAAAATGCACTTATTTCTAACAAAGTATAGTTTGGCACGGTTTTGGATGCAAAATAAATAATAAGTTAACCATTTGAAATGTAAAAAAACAATGCTTAATTTTAAGTGGTATTTAGTTTTCACTTTTTAAAAACAAGGCTTATGTTTCTATTTACAAGAACGCACACGTATCAATTTCCCCTTTCAAAAGAAGAATTAAAAACCCGGCTGCTGGGCAAGCATGTCAGGATCCACAACCTGGATTTCGAGGTTCTGGAAAACGACAATGTACTGACTATTATTCCTCATGCCGAACAGGTTGAAGCCATTAAAACATTGCCAGTTACCAGCGTTGTTTTAAAGGAAGAAGGCAATAAAACAAAGGTGGTGGTTACCTCAAGAATGCGCCAGTTGGATTCAGGCGGGCCATTTTTGATCATGATCTTCTGCACCTTTATGTTTATTGCAGCGGCTATCCTTTTCTCTATGGGCACTGATGTGGCCCTGGCCTACACGCTCCTCGGCATCAGCGTATTTATTTTCGGCTTGTTTTGCATCCGTATGCAAATGGGCTACTTCGATTATGTGCGTAAAGTGCGTGCATATGTAAAGAGCAAAGCGGAATCAGCTTTTACCGGCGCTGATATGCCTTTCGCCCAGGCATAAATGTATGAATACCGCCATAGGCAAAACTCCCTGAACGGGGGGTATACTCAAACTATCCTCTGGCCCTGAAGGATTTTCTTTATTTTCAGCGGCTATTTTTTCTTTAAACCAATATTATTTTTTTGATTGTTCCGGGCTTTACTGTATGTAAGCCTGCAGGCTGTCTATACCTATTTCTCCCGCAAAGGTTTTCACCAGTTTACGGTCTTTGTTGTAAATATCAATCTGGGGCAGCGCTGAGTACAAATAAACTTTACTGATGAAATCAGAGCTGTCAATACCAATGTAAAATGTTGGATAATCAGCTATATGAAAATTCTTTACAAAATTAGGCACATAAGGGCTTTGAACCGGATTGGCAAGCAATAGTATCTTCGACTTTTTAAACATGGTTATATTTTTTTCCAGCATTTCGGTTTCGTCTTCGCAGTGCGAACAGGTTGGGTTAAACATCATAACAAAAAGGTTAGCACCATTGTCGAGGTCTTCATTGGTGAGGTATTTGCCCGATCCCATTTTGCTCTCCTCTTTCTTTTCTTCTGCGAGACGCTTTTTTCTTTTTTTGGAAAATTTACCGGATGCGGCAACTGAATCGCCTGGCACACCAGCTGTATTCACATGCTGGTTGCTCCCGGTATCGTGGTATTTAAGCACCCTGATAGCGGGCATAGGCGCACCCATTTGCTTATAATCAACCGGCGGGTCAATCTTCTTTTCTGAAGGCTTAACCGGCGTAATAGATACCTGGGCAAAAGCATTTGCGGTGCCCGAAAACAATATTAAAAACAGTAGTTTGCGAAACATGGCAGCAATTTAGCGAAATCGCTGAAAAAAATAAACACAATTTTTATAAGCTGACCCGGTTTTCTCCGATATTGCTTTTTTTATCAAATTCAAGCAGGTCGTTTTATCGTAGTTTTAGGAATGCTGATAAAATAAGTTCCGCAAATTATGCGAAGTTATTATTTGCTTTTTCAAGGCGCAAAATCTGCGAATATTGAAATATTTAAGGACTTTTGCAACGTAGAAAAAACAAATAAGAACGAGCAGAAGTGTGGAAGTTATTTTATCAGCATTCCTTAACACGCCTTATTGCTATCTGTAGAAAGAAAAATCACAATCCGATGCCGGAAACAAATATACCGCTTGCCGAAAGAGTGCGCCCGAAATCGCTGGAAGAATTTATAGGGCAGGAGCATCTTGTAGCTCCCGGCAAAGTCCTGGAACAAATGATCCGGGGAGGCAAAGGGCATTCCATTATTTTCTGGGGGCCTCCGGGCGTTGGCAAAACCACGCTGGCACAGATCATAGCCCATTCTTTGAATATGCCGTTCTTCACGCTCAGCGCCATAGACAGCGGGGTAAAAGATGTCCGCGCAGTTATAGACCTGGCGCGCAAAAGCGGCCATGCATTGTTATTCATTGATGAGATACACCGTTTCAACAAGGCGCAGCAGGACAGCTTGCTCGGCGCTGTGGAAAAAGGCATCATCACGCTTATAGGCGCTACAACCGAGAACCCATCCTTTGAAGTGATCAGCGCCTTGCTGAGCCGCTGCCAGGTATATGTGCTGAAACCGCTTACTGAAGACCACCTCATGGCGCTCGTACACCAGGCCATGCAAAAAGACAAATGGCTCGCTGACCAACACCTGCAGATCAAGGAATGGGAAGCATTACTGCAACTCAGCGGTGGCGATGCGCGCAGATTGCTGAACCTTGTGGAACTTATAGCGGCATCGTTGCCTGCAAATGACAAAACACTTACCAACGACCTCGTGCAGGATATTGTGCAGAAAAAAATGGCTTTGTATGACAAGACGGGCGAGCAGCATTATGATATTATTTCGGCTTTTATAAAATCGCTCAGGGGCAGCGACCCCAACGCTGCCGTGTACTGGCTGGCGCGGATGATAGAAGGCGGAGAAGACCCTAAATTCATAGCCCGCCGCATGGTGATACTGGCAAGTGAAGATATAGGCAACGCCAATCCCAATGCCCTGCTGCTTGCCACAAGCTGCTTCCAGGCGGTAGAACTGATAGGCTATCCCGAATGCAGGATCATCTTATCGCAGGCCGCTACTTACCTCGCGTCATCGCCAAAAAGTAATGCAGCCTATATGGCCATCAATAATGCACAGGCGCTAGTAACCAAAACAGGCGACCTCCCTGTGCCCCTGCCCATCCGCAACGCCCCGACAGGCCTGATGAAAAAAATGGATTATGGCAAGGGCTATAAATACGCCCATGATTTCCCCGGCAATTTTATTGACCAGGAATTTCTGCCGGAAAAGATCAGCGGCACAAAGCTATATGACCCTGCCAATAACGCTACCGAAGCCCGGCTCAGGGAATATCTCAGAAATTGCTGGAAGGAAAAATATGGCTATTAAATGCCGGAAACTATTCCCCTTTCTTAATAAAAATCTGGGTGTAATAGAGCGTCCCGTCCTTTGCTTTTACAATGCCTATACCCGTAAGATTGTAATCGCCCTCTATATTTTTCTTATGGCCGGGGCTGTTCAGCCAGAAGTCAACCACAGCCTTTGCATTATCGGGGCCTTCCGCCACATTCTCCGCAAATGAAAAACTTGGTTTTATTTGTTTGGAAAGCTGCTCTGTTCTTTCGTCAAATCCTTTATGGCCAAATGGTATCTTATGAGCAGCCATATCGCGGGTATGGTTGCGCGCAGCGGCTGATATCACTTCGTTCATCTTCAATGGTTTCAATCCCATCCCGGCCCGGTGTTCATTAACATAACTGAGCACCTGTACAGCCATTGAGTCGTAAGCATGTGAACTCTGCTGTGCCTGCGACGGGGCCGGAAAGCAGCACAAAGCAGTAAATCCTGACAACAGTAAAACGATGAAATATCTGGTAACCATAAGAAACTTTATTGCGCATCCCGCAGCCGCTGTTAATCCGGCAATACTTCTTCCACTTCCACCGTTTTAAATGTGAACCTGCGCTGTGTGATATAACTGAGCACCGCTGTTATAATGCAAATAGCGGTATATCTTACCGTCTGGTTGATCATCGGCAGGCAGAAGGTGAACACCTTGATCAATACATAGGTGAGCACGATAAAGGTGACCGTGGTAAGTGCATAGCGGAACAATTGTATCCGGCTATGCAGGTTAGATTCAGGGAAAACGATATGCCTGGATAAAATAAAACCTGCGGGAAAGCTGATGGCGAAGGCTATGATCCATGCACTCACTTCAGGGGCAATAATAATATTGCCATAAATGGGTGTAGATTGCCCGTGGAAAATAAAGTTAAAAGCAATATATTCAATAAAGATATTCAGGACAGTATTTGAGCCGCCACAAGCAAGGTAACGGAAGGTCTGAGTGGGTATCACCCTGGCAAAAGGCCGGTGAAAAAAATCAATGAAACCAACTATGATATGTCTGACTTTAGAATGCAAATGATAAAATTAGGTGCAAAGGTAAGGGAAAATTTCAAATGTATTGAATTACCATTTTATTTGCTGCATTTTCCGGAACAGATCACGCTCATGCGCGCCACAGCGCCTTAAAAGCTCACTTAATTCATCATAAGATACCACATCTGAGGTTCTCACCTTCATGATACGGGCAGCGCTATACGCGAAATTCCGCCATTCATCGCCTATTATGGTCAGTTCTTCTGAATAGTGAAGCAGGTCATCTCTTTGCAATAACTGCCCTGCCTCCTGCAAAAACGCCGCAAATAAATACCTGAATCCCCCACCCCCGGTACCTATTTCCTCCTGCATACGGATAACATTGCCTAAATATAACGCAGCCTTCCGGGGAGTGAGCTTTTGGGGATATGCCTGTATCCTGTTGGCAAGCAAAAAAATAGCGCTGTTGCCAAACCAAGGCAGCGGCGGAAACATGAAGAAACACATCTGTTTGATCCCTTGCTGTATCGCTTTTGCAAAATCCGGCTTATCCGGTACACCGGTTACATAATACATAAACCCCCTAGGTTCGGGAACACCTTTTGCAAACCGGCATTTTACAAGATCCTCCGGCGCAATGCGCGTTGCCGTTTCCATGATCGGGTCGCTGATCAGGTATTCACCATTTTCCTTGCCATATGCCACCAGGTTGTGCGCGTTAAAATGAAACCGGAACGCCTCCGGCAAATACGGGAGGTAAAACACACTGCCCAATATACCAACAGGTTTTCCCGTGGCCAGTACATTATCGAGCGCCAGCATTGCTTCACCCTGGTCACGGAAACGCTGCGCATGTATTTTTATATCAAGCCGCTCACAAACCCTTTTGAATATGGCACCCGGCCAGATACGGTAAGTAGTGCCCGGAGCCCCGTTTACCTTCAGCATGGGCAGGTGCCCGAAAAAAAGGCCCGCCCCTATGCCAAACGCCATTGGCTCGCTGATGCTGACACCTTCGTGCCGCAAAAGATTAGCGGTAACGCCGCTTTCGCAATGCGCATGCTGGTAATGTGTAAATACTTTATCGTTCATTAAGGCCTTACTGTTTGCTCCCAAAAGTTATTAACTCTTCGACTGTGATGTTAAATATACCCGCATACTTTCCAACGATCTCCCGGTCTAATTGCTTAAATACATCCGGCTTAAAATGACGCTTCACCTGCCACTGCCATTTACCCGCATACCTCGCCAGCAAAGCAATGTCCATCAGGTTTTTCTGCATAAAATAAGCGAGGGGGCTTAATGCCCCTTCGCGCACTTTTTTTTCTGTATCTGCCAGCTTTTCGTTTATATCATCCCATGCCTGCTTCATAGCGAAATTCTCCGCTTCCCACCCCGCAGAATTTACACCGGTGTACCTGCCATCTTCCTGTACTGCATACACCAGTTTCTTTAGTTTATCTCCCTCTTTAAAATCCCTTTTATCCTGGGGCACTTCATTTACTTTCATCAGGCGCTTTTTGAAAAAATGAAATTAGGATAAAAAGATGAGTACGACTAAACGTTAGCAATATAAAAATCCTGCCGTGAGGGTTAATGATCTTTTCCAAGATAAAGTATTACCGGAAAATGGTCGCTATATCCATTCAGCCAATAGTTACCTAACCATGAACGGTAAGGCTCACCTTCACGCCCTTTATAATGGTCAACAAGAAAATCAGGCTTATATATTCCCGCAGAATCATAATGCAGCTGATCGTTACTATTATGCAGTAACGCGCCGGAAACCATTACCTGGTCGAACAAATTCCAGCTATGGCCATATACTTCAGTGCCGGCGCCATCTTTGAAAATTTCAAAAAAGGGGTTGTACAATCCCGTAATTTCCGTTTCACTGCTATCGGCCCTGGCGCCTAAAATTCCGGCAATACTGCTGTCCGTCGGATTATCATTGAAGTCGCCCATCACTATTATTTTTGTTGCCGGGTTCTGTTGTATCAGCTTGCCTATTGCGTCTTTATCCACATTTGCTGCTATCACCCGTTTGCTGCGTGTTGCACTATCGCCGCCTGTACGCGATGGCCAGTGGTTGATAAACAGGTGAATGGTATCGCCGGCCAAAATACCATACACATGCAGCACGTCACGAGTACTCGTTTTACCTCCGCTGTCTATCACGGCAATACGGCTAAGGTCCACATGCAACGGTTCTGACCCAAGCACCTGAAAATACTTTGGGTTATACAGCAGCGCCACATTTATGCCCCGTTCGTCCGGCCCATCATACCATATGTATTGATAGTTTTTCCCGGCAATTTCCGGTTGCCGCACCAGGTCATTAAGTACCCTGCTATTTTCTACTTCTGCCAGTCCCGTAATTGCCAGTCCGTCATCTCCACCGATACTTGCAATCACCGTTGCGATGTTATGTAATTTCTGTTCGTAAATTTTTTGTGTATAATGGTACCAGCCTCCCGGGGTAAAGTCTTCATCATCTTTAGCCGGGTTATGGATTGTATCGAAGAAATTCTCGCAATTGTAAAAAGCAACAGCAACCCTACGAACAGGAACCTGGCGCGCGCACCCCCACAAAACTGTAAAAGCCGCTAAAACAAAAGGGTATATTAACTTTCCGGGCCTCATCAATATTTATTATAACGAAATAACGTTTTCAAGCGTTTTTTATCTAATTTTCACAAAAATACATACAGCTATGTCACAAAATCGTGCGTTTATCGCAGAACTACAAATGGAAGCAGCATCCACACGCAAAATGCTGGAACGTGTGCCAACGGATAAAAATGACTGGAAGCCACACGAAAAATCAATGAAACTAGGCCGTCTCTCCTCGCATATAGCAGAATTGCCGGGATGGATAGCTATGGTCGTGACAACCGACGAGCTTGACCTTTCAAAAATGGACTACAAGCCCACCATCGCTACCTCCACAGAAGAATTAACTGCCCTGCACGATACCCATGTAAACAAAGCCATCGCAGCGCTAGAAAGTACACCTGATGAGGATTTTGAAAAGATGTGGACCTTACGCAGGGGCGAAGACGTGATATTCGCCATGCCTAAGAAAGTAGTATTGCGCAGCATGGCATACAGCCATATGATCCATCACCGCGGCCAACTCAGCGTTTATCTGCGCCTCGCGGGCATACCCATTCCTGGTATGTATGGCCCCAGCTACGATGAAATGCCGGTACCTGCCGATGTTGTTGCTGAAGCAATGGCCAATTAATACTGATCATATTATAAACGTAAAGCGGCTCCGGCCGCTTTACTCATTTCAATCAACGTATATAAGCCCCATCTGGATAGCGCAAACTATAAGCCCTGCCCTGCTGTTGACGCCTAATTTCTCAAACAGCGTATTCCTGTACCCCACAACACTGAGGCTCGAAATGCCCATTTTTTCCGCAATCTCTTTATACGTCAGGTTAGTAGGGCTGTATTTGAGCAGTTGTATTTCTTTATAGGTTAAAAAAGGCATCAGGTTAGATTGCTGCAGCCGGTGGTATAAATTACTGGACGCAATTTCGGAAAAATACATACCCGTATCAAGAATAGATTGCAAAGCCTTTTGCAATTCTTTCGGAGGTGAATTTTTAAATAAAAAACCATTAGCCCCGCTCCTGATCATTTGAATAATGGCCAGCTCATGTTTGTGTATCGTCAGGATCAGCACTTTCAGCCCGGGCCATTTTTTTCTTATGGCGTCAAGCGTTTCATAGCCATTCCACACCGGCATACTAATGTCCATCACAACAATATCAGGCAACATTGCTGCGCCTGATAACTTATCAAACAATTCTTTACCATTGCCCGCCTCAATATCCATTTTATATCCGCCAAAAGAAAGGATCATATCTATAACTCCTTTCCGTACTATTTCATGGTCTTCTGCAATTGCAAACCTGGTTACTGATTTCATGTCAACAGAGGTTAAAGATCAAACTGAACAATTCTTATGCAATAAAAACAGATTGACTTTATGTTCATCATTCCTTCGTGATCATAACATAGATAATCTCTCTTAAAGAAAATAGTTGTTAGTTTGTTAAATAATGATTTAAAAATGAAAGGTAATCTATTGTTTCATGTTTTATATGAAAAAAAGATTCCAATTTTTAAGCTAAAAAGTTCCGGAATATCAACAAAAAAGCCATAAAATATTAGCTAAAAAGCTCCAAAATATTAGCCGAAAAATTCCGCACCCGTGAGGAGATGTGATTTACCATTATTAAGACGGATACTGATTCATGCACAACAAAGCCCATAGCCTCAGCACAAAGCAATCTCTAAGAAGGAAGTCCAGAAGGATTAAATGTGAATAGCCGCCGGTGATTCGGGTGGAAAACAGAAGTAAACATAAACCTGGTACCGGCTGAATGAGGATCAGGAAATACAATAGACGTTTAAATTAAATTACATAGTTCCGGTATAAGGCTGCGAAGTAAAGCATCCCAGGCTTATAGATATCGCTTCAATTAAAATTTTTGAATGATTAAACACATACCCCATTATGCGGGTATTGTTTTTTATGGGATAAATGTGTAAGAATCTTCACAGTTTCACAAATTGCT
>Ga0302191_10002440_pt1 | contig 11603 bp, 13 predicted proteins | sample II_Bog_E3_1_FD_198775 | JGI IMG/M metagenome (GOLD analysis project Ga0302191, IMG submission 198775) | Peat permafrost microbial communities from Stordalen Mire near Abisko, Sweden - II_Bog_E3_1 | ecosystem: Environmental > Terrestrial > Soil > Wetlands > Peat | place: Sweden: Abisko...
CGTTTGTTTCTTCCTCTACAATTTTCGCCATATCTTTTTTCAGACGTTCTTTGTCGTAGTTGCCCCCGCCGCACATGGCCACTTCATATTTTACGCCGGCTGCATCAAAGCCAAATACATCCTGGTTACCGACTTCAATGGGCGAATCAAATAATATATCATAATTTGGCGAGTAGCGGATAAATGGGTCATTTTTTACCATTTCAAGGCTCGTTGAAACTTTTCCCCAATCTTTGTAAGGTGCGATGTGAATGGTCGACGGGTGATGCAGCATATTAGCAGGGTACATAAATATGCCGGTTGTTGACAGAAAACCATGCGAAGCATCAACAAAACTGGTACGTACAGAAATTTCAAAACAATAAACCCTGTATTTAACATTAATGGAAGAACGTCCTTCCGTATTTATGAGCCACGAATTTTTACGGACTTTAGTAGTCTTTAAATTTTCACTGCCGGATAAAGCTGCGAATGATTCCACATTTTTCGAAAATTCTCTTACCAGGTATGAGCCTGGCGTCCATACCGGCATCTTAAGCTCCAATTCTTTCTGTTTTAACCCGGTAATTTTCATTTCCACATCAGTATAATGGGCCTGAGCCTCTGGGAAAGTAATGAAGTATGAAATCTCAACAGCGCCTGCTGCGTTGCCTTTAGTGGTATTCATATAAAAAAGCATTAGGGAAAATAAAACCGCAGTTTTTAATGTTTTCATTTGTAAATGATTGTTACTTTTAAGCCTCTCTGTTAATCTATCTTTGAAACTTCAGCACGGCGACAATATATAAATTATTTTAGCGCAAAATAGTGCCGATTGTTGTAAAATACCTGATATACGTAACTATTTTGATGAATGATTACGTTTAAACAGGCTAATCAATTAAATGATTATGGTTTAGTTTGAGGCATGGAATTACGTATCGTGTTGTATCTATAGGTTTGGTTGGTAAAATACGGCGATAATGTCAGGAGACTGATTGGAGGAAAAACTGATCAATAAAAGTCTGTATATCATTATAATTAAAAAGAATATTATTATTAAGAAAATTTACCGGTTAATAATATTTTTTAAATTGGTTTAAAAAGCTATTTTTGGTCGTATGGCAATCTGCTTTAAAACTTGTTTGCTGATAGATGACAATTATATTGATAATTTTGTCACGCGTAAGATTTTGCAAAACAGCAACTTTGCGGAAACAATTGTTGTTGTTCGCTCCGCAAATGAAGCAATTGCGTCACTCAGGGAAGGCTCGGTTAAACCCGATGTGATTTTTCTCGACGTTCGAATGCCTGAGATGGGCGGATTCGAATTTTTAGACGAATATGATAAAATTGATATTGATAAAGAAGATGTAAAGATATTTATGTTGTCGTCATCCCTTGACCCGGTAGATTTGAGAAAATCTTCTGATAATAAATATATATCTCAGTTTATTCATAAACCTCTCACTCAAAAAGTACTCGAAGAGCTTTGTCAATGATTTTAGTGGCTGATAGCGGATCATCTAAAACAGACTGGTTGATTTCTCATTCCAACCAGGAGGTAAAACAATTCAGGACTTCGGGCCTTAATCCGTACTTTTTAACAGAAAAGGAAATCATAAAAATAGTGCAGGATCAGGCGCCGGATATGGTCGCTTTTGCCAATGATATTAGAGAAATATATTTTTTCGGGGCAGGGTGTTCAAGTCCCGACAGGCATGAAATTGTGTCCAACGCGCTTAGTTTCCTGTTTACAAAGTCTTATGTGAGCGTCGACAGCGATTTACTGGGCTGCGCTTACGCCACCTGCGGGCATGAAAAAGGTTTATGCTGTGTATTGGGCACCGGATCAAACATTTCTTTTTTTGACGGACATGATATACACGACGGGCAACATGGCCTGGGCTTTGTTTTGGGCGATGAAGGGGCAGGGACAGCCTTTGGTAAAACACTGATCACCGATTTTTTATATGGCAAAATGCCCCAGGAAATCAGTTTAGCATTTGATGACGAATTTCAACTGACAAAGGAAGCTGTAATTAAAAATATATATCAAAAACCCAATTCAAATTCGTACCTGGCTTCTTTCAGCAGGTTTTTAAGTAATATCCGGACAACCGGCTATGCCCAGCAAGTGCTAAGAAATGGCTTTCTTGAATTTATCGAAACGGATATTAAATCGTACCCGCAATATCATAATTATAAATGCCACTTCGTAGGTTCGATAGCCTATATATTTGCCGAAGAGTTAAAATCGCTTTGCCAGGAAAACGGGGTGCAGGTAGGTAAAATTATTCAACAGCCAATACACGATCTTATGGCGTTTATTTTGAGCAGGGATGCGGGGTGATTTCGGAATTCGGAAGTTCGATTTCGGAATTATTAGAATTTTCTGGCCACCCAAAATTGGTGCTGGTGTTCACGGTTTTTACATTACCGATTTTAATAGCACCTCATTTACAGTGTTTTACAAACAAATATTGTCAAAAATCGACCCCTTCATGGTGTCAAAACGCTGTCACCACTTAGTTTAATGTTGTGCGTTATATTTGATGTGTCAGAGGCAGTTTGCAGTGGGCAGTAGGCAGTAGGCAATGAAAATAGACTCCAGCAACCATAGCTATTCACTGCTAGCTGCCTACTGCTAACTGCTAACCCCTCACCCCCATGCCCAACCCCTACCATTCTTCCGAACGCCCGGAAATCATCGATGAGCTGCGGGCAGAAGCCCGAGGGGAAAGCTTTCGTGCGGCCAAAAGGAACAAAAAAAGCATTTCGCCACCGATTGATCTCACGGCCGCAGGCCGCCTGTTTACCGTTTTTACCGGCAACCGCTGGATGGAACTGGGCGACCGCGAGCCCGCTGCCAAAATGCTCTTCGGCGAATTTTGGTACCAGCACGAGCTTTGCTTCCTTTTTGCCAATACCAACACTGGTAAATCCATACTGGCCGTGCAGATAGGCACGGCTATTGCCCGCGGCACAAAAACAGGCCCGTTCCCCTGCGAGGCCACAGCCGCCAAAGTGCTCTATGCCGATTTTGAGCTCAGCAACCTGCAGTTTCACCGGCGTTACAGCGAAAACGGGCGCAATTATCATTTTCCCGAAAATTTTTTTCGTGCACAGGCCATTCCCGGTGGCACCATCGACCCAGACAGCCGCCAGGACCAGGCCGGCACTTATAACAACGACGATCTGCTGATTGCCGGCCTCGAATGCCGCATACAACAACTCAAAGCAACGGTGCTCATTATCGATAACATCAGTTGCCTGGGTGGCGGCACCGGCAACGCCACGGGGGCCCTCCGCATTATGAGCCGGCTAAAGGCCCTGCAAGCAGCATATAAGCTGTCTATACTCGTGCTGGCCCACACGCCGAAGCGCCGCAAAGGGTCACAATCCATCAGTGCCGACGACCTGCACGGCAGCAAGCTGCTCATGAACTTTGCCGACAGCGCCTTTACCATTGGCGTAAGCAATACCGATAACAGCCTGCGTTACCTCAAACAGGTAAAACAGCGCAGCACCGGGCAAGTTTACGGCGACGATAATGTATGCCTTTGCCGCATCCACCGGTACCGCAACTTTCTCCGAATGCAGTTTGAAGGGCATAGCGCCGAAGCCCCGCACCTGCTCAGCCGCGAGCAGGTGCAGCGCGAACAACTAAGCACGCAAATAACAAAACTATCCGCCGAAGGCCTTAGTCAGCGGCAAATATGCGTGCGGCTAAATGTAGGTTTGGGGGTGGTTAATAAATTGTTGAAGGGGTGAGGGTTAAAATTTCTGACGGGGGCTAAGTTACTGGTACGTCGAGTTTACAGAATGTAAGTTAATAACCAATCCCCGCCCGTCATTGCGAGGAACGAAGCAACCCCCGAACTGTGCCAGTCAAACAGGCATATTCGGTTAAATAACGTATTTAAAGATAATTACGTTCCATTGATTAGCATGTGTAGAGGTTGCTTCGTTCCTCGCAATGACGGGTAGCGTTTTTGGCCCGGATAAATTTTGGATAAAAGGTTACCAATACAAATCATCATAGAACCTATTTTATCCTGATTTTGTTGCCTATATTGCCTAAACAATTTAACCTTCCACAAATGACAAAAAATAAAACAATAAATGTAAAAGGTACCGCAATTACAATTCTTTCGCGGCAGGAGACCGACTTCATATCTTTAACCGATATTGTTAAAGGCTTCGGGGACGATACGATGATTTATAGCTGGATGCGTAACAGAAACACGCTCGAATTTATTGGTATTTGGGAATAAATGAACAACCCGGATTTTAAAGGTAACGAATTCGTAACCTTTAAAAGTCAGGCTGGTTTAAATAGTTTTAATCTTACGCCAAAAAAATGGATTGAAGCTACTGGCGCTATCGGTATAATATCAAACGCAGGGCGTTACGGTGGCGGCACCTTTGCACATAAAGATATTGCGTTTGAACTCTTTTTGTTTTTAATGTTACCGAATTCAGTGATATTAAAAATTAAGGTGGCGGTAAATAGTTTCGTTTGGAAATTGACAGCTTAAAAAAAATACAAGTATGAAAGGCTCTAAAATAACGGTTCAAAATATTCAGATAAACATAACTACTTATCTGGAAGAAGACTTTATTTGTCTTACCGATATGGCAAATGGCAAAGAAAGTGCAAGCCGGGCTGCCGATATTATAAAAAACTGGTTGAGAAACCGATATACGATAGAATTTTTAGGGACCTGGGAACAAATAAACAACCCCGGTTTTAAAGTGGTCGAATTTGACCACTTTAAAAAACAGGCCGGCTTACCAAGTTTTGTGCTTAGCGTTTCAGAATGGGTTGAAAAAACCGACGCTATTGGAATGATTGTAAAAAAAGGGAAATACGGGGGCACCTATGCCCATAAAGATATTGCCTTTGAGTTTGGGTCGGCAATAAGCGTCCCCTTCAAACTTTATCTTATCAAAGAATTTCAGCGCCTTAAAGATGACGAAAATGACCGCCTTAAGCTGGATTGGAATTTTCAGTGCACATTGTCCAAAATAAACTACACTATTCATACCGATGCCATAAAGGAAAACCTCATACCTAAAGAGCTTACCAAAAACCAGGTAAGTTTTGTATACGCCAGTGAAGCGGATTTATTAAATATGGCCTTGTTTGGCATTACCGCTAAACAATGGCGCGATGCAACCCCACGGCAACCGGCAACATCCGCGATGAGTCAACCATTGAACAACTGGTGGTTTTATCAAACCTCGAAAGCCTGAACGCGGTTTTGATCCACCAGGGCAAAGCGCAAACCGAACGCCTGCTGCAGCTAAACGCCATCGCCATTACGCAAATGAAATCATTGCTGAAAGTAAGCAGGTTGGAAAACTGAAATAGTTTTTAATTCACCAACCGCCACGCGACAATGCGGCAAAGCAGCACCTAAAACCCCGTCGGGGTTAAATATTGGTAGAAAAAAATTTAAGCCGCCTTACCCGTGCCATGGGTACGGAACAACCGCCATGTCTTGACCCAATGCCGCTTTGTTAATTTCGTACCTATGGCACGCAAAATGTTTTTTTATTATGTCTCTACCAATATTTGGCGCCTAACGGCGCTTCGCGGCATCGCTTCTCCGCCTTTGTTGTGTGTTTTCACCAACAAAGTGAACGTTATTGGTTAAGCTATAATTTATTTGGTCACAAGAAGCATGGGTAATTATTATGTTCGGGCCCGTGTCCCGGCATTAGGCAGGTATCCTCCATTTATCGGCGATATATTGTGGGCAACCAATATTTATTTTATAGTCCGATTCCTGTTTATCAATAAGACTATAAATTGGGTTATATTAGTAAGCCTTTTGTTCTGCTATTTGTTAGTATTAGGCGAGGTGTTTTCATGGGGGATATGCTGAGTTATACGGTTGGTGTGGGCGTTGCTTTAATGATGGAGTTGTTAATGAGAAAAAATAAATTATTAATAAATGAAAAGATTTTTAACCGTTTTAATTGTCGTGGCAACTTTACAGGCACATGGGCAAGAGTTTTATACCAGCTTGTATGGCTTCCGGATAGGCCAATACCGGGAGGCTGCAAAAACAGAATTAGGTAAGCCCTTCAAGACAGGTAAAGAGGATGACGAGTTTGAATATGTGGCTTTTATTTTGCCTGATAAAGCCAGCTATGTAGCTTTCGAATACGCCGCGAATGATACTAAACGTATTTGGAGTATACAGGTCACAGGCACTGACTCATCCATAAATCTCGGCTTTAAGGGTATAAGGCTTGGCATGGATCAAATACAAATCGAAAAATTGCTGGGAAAACCATCTTCGGTAAAGGACATCGGAGAATACGGGTATTTGTGGACATACGACAAAACCAACCTGACTGTTGAGGTTAAAAACGGTAAATTATCCAGTATAAAGATATTGGATAATTCTAACGACCTTTATACTATTACCCCAGATTTAAAAAAACTCCCTTCCTTTGAAAAAATTCAAAAAATCCTTATATCTAATGATGATGCCGAAATATTGAAACTATTGGCCGGCGATATTGAAGTTTACTATAACAATAATACCTATAGCTTTAAAAAATCTTTCTTAACAGAACAGCTGTCTGATTATTCAAAGGTATTGTCGACAATAAAAACCATTTCAAAAGACCTCGTCACAGTAAACACAAAAAATTCAGAATTTTATGAAGAGAATATCCGAATAAAATTAGACGAGGGTCCCCAACATGTGATCAAAATAAAAAAAGGCCACCTGATCAAAGAAATTGTATTGAAGTATTTTGCTGGTCAGTATTATATTTTTGAAATAAATGCTGATAGTAAATAAGTATCTGTCTAGTCAGGCTTCCGAAGTAATTATCTAAGAAAAACGCAGCGTATGCGGTTATTCTCCTGATAATCAGTTGAGTTTACATTTAATTTTTAAGCGATAATTTTAAGTTTTCGTCCCGGCAAGGTTTGTAGCAGACCGTATCTCACCCCGCAGCATGCTGTTAATGACGCACTAATATCTTCTATTATGCTTCCCACAGAAAATTATGTTTCGCAAAGGCACCCATTCACAGACCCTTTTTTCAAACGTCCCATATAGCGACAAAATATCTATTTTATCCCCCCAAACGCCGCAAAGCACGAGTTTTTATGTAACACTTCTACGGCGCTAAAGCCAACTTTCGCCAGCAATGCCAGCTGATAATTCAGCGAACGGGGGGTATCTTCAAAATTTACATAGGCCTCTACCTTACGGCGGTATTCCGGGCCGCCCAGGGTTTCTACATAAAGCCCGTACCTGTCTTCAAACAAATGATTGATAACATTGGATTGATGGGAAACCAGGTCGGATACCCAGAAGCTGCCCCCTGGTTTCAGCGTTTTATAAATTTTATTAAACATCAATTCCCAGTCACCGTCACCGCGCAAATGGTGCAGGGTGGCCGCGGCGAGGATAATATCAAAATGATTGTCTGGCAAGTCAAGGTTCCGCATATCATCCTGAATTAAAGTAACTGTGCCCTTTGTTTGCTGCGAAACCCTTTCATTGGCTTTTTGTAACATGGGCAGGCTCAAATCATTCAGAACACAGTTAAGGCCGGGAACCTTGCTCAGCATCTTCAGGGTGTAATTGCCCGCGCCGCAGCCTATGTCCAGCAGTTCGGTTGCCTGCGGGTTAGCATACTTTGCGGCTTCGGTGCATAAGTCCATCGTTAGCGGCGCGTCAATAGTGGTTTGCTGGCCTGTTTCCAGGTTCGAAAAACGTTCGGTGTCCTTATCAAATCTTTCCCTGATCTGTTGGTTTGTCGCCTTTTTTGAATAATCTGTGTTCATACTAAATTTTGATTTGCCGAAGTTACCGGGTTTACGTGAACGGGCATAGTGGCAGTATAAGTATTTTATATTCCGGATATCTTATATTTGATGCGATGGCAAAGCAAAAGAGTAAAGATGGTCAGGCTGGCCAATATGATAAAATCATTAAGGAGAACCTGGAAATTACCCTTCCGGTGATTATCAGGGATGTATTGGGGCTGGACATAGCACATAGCGAAGAACTGCCTGATGATATACAGCACACCAAAGAAAGAAAGCCGGATGCATTAAAAAAAGTGACCGATATGGCGGGGCACACTTATGTATTGCAGGTTGAATTTCAGTTGGAGGATGAGCGGGATATGGTTTATCGTATGGCAGAATATAGCGTAATGCTGATGCGCAGGTACCGGCTCCCGGTGAAGCAGTACGTTATTTTTTTAAGGGATACGGAACCCGCTATGCCGACCTATATAGATACCGAAAATCATAAGTTCAGCTATAACCTTATCCGCATAGCGGAGGCGAGTTATAAATTATTTCTTAAAGCCGACAACCCGGAGGTTAAAATGCTGGGTATTTTAGCTAACTTTGGTAAAGAGGATAGTTACGAAGCGGTAAAGTCTATTGTAGATGAGGTGCAATCCTTTACAAAAGGCGATTTTGCAGAAAGCAGATATTTTAAATCCCGATAGCTATCGGGACGTATATTTGTACAGTTGCGCAACGGTGTTAAAGAACAATTTGAAAAAGCGATGGAAACAGTCACTAAGTTTTTTAAAGAAGAAAATGATTTCCTTTACCAAAAAGGGGAAGTAAAGGGCATTGTAAAGGGCATTGTAAAAGGCCGCGAAGAAGGCCGCGAAGAAGGCCGTGAAGAAAAAGGGCTTGAAGTAGTTACAAACCTGATCATCAACTTAGGTTTACCTGACGAAGAGGTTGCCGTCATTGCCGGAGTACCGGTAAGCTTTGTTAAAGGCGTTAGGGAGGTATTAAAGAAATAGGGAACTTTTTCCCCGGAACCGAAAATTACAATTTGAAAAAAATATGCAATCAGTGACTGAATTTTTTAAGGAGGAAAATGATTTTCTTTACCGTAAAGGCTTTAAAAAGCGCTTTGAAAGTACTGAACACGGTCGATGGACAGTGAACGTGATTACCAACCTGATTGCTCAATCAGATTTACTTGACGAACAGATTGCCGGCATTGCCAATGTACCCGTAAGCTTTGTTGAAAGTGTAAGAGCCGGGTTAATGAAATAAAAAACTTCCTTTAAATTGATAGATAATACAATATTTCGTATCGTTCGATCAGAATATTTGTACGAAATTATTTTTTAATTATTTTTTTTATCCCAATTAAAACTATCCCCAGCACCGCCAGCAAGCTCCCCGCCCCCGCCAAATAATCGCCATGCAGCACATAAAACGTCATATCCGAATTTAAATTAATATCCTGCTTTATGGCCGTTTTAACCCACCATTTGGTATGCTGAACAACATCGCCGCGCTGGTTTATAAAAGCAGATATCCCCGTATTGGCCGACCGGCAAACCCAACGCCGCGTTTCAATGGCGCGAAGTTTGGCATAGTCAAGGGCCTCGTCCTTTCCGGAAGTATCTTCCCACCAGCCGTCATTCGTAATAATAGCTATAAATTGAGCGCCCTTGTGTACCGCATCCGCTATCCACCCGCCCCAGGGGGTTTCATAACATACAACGGGCGCCACCCCGATCCCGCTTTGTGAATAAAAATCCGTCGGCCCGGCCTGTTTACCAAGGTTGCCGGTTGCCCCGCCGAGGTGTTCAAAAACTGGTTTTAAAAATGACAATGCCGAACCAAAAGGCATAGATTCGGCGCCGGGCACCAGTTTTGATTTATGATAAAACTGCACTTCGGCAGAGTTTTCAATATTTATAGCCGAGTTAAAGTCATCGTAAAATTGCCTGCCCTGCGGGTCCCAGGGGCTTGCAGTACTCGTTGCCCGGTTATTATAAATCTTAAAAGTTTCGGCCCCGGTTATGATATTACCGTTTTTATATTTGCTCAAAAAGCGCTGCGACTGCAAAAAGGAGGGGTTAGTTCGAATATTTGCTTCATTGATAGCATCCGGCATGGCTGTTTCGGGCCATATAAAAAATTCGGTGTTTGCCTGGCCTAAGGAGTCGGAAAGATGTGTCAATATATTGACCTGTTCGGCAACCGGTATAGAAGTAACTTTTCCATAAGGATCAATATTGGGCTGTACAACCACAATATTCGACGGATTTGATTGCTCCCGATAGCTGTAATAACGGTATAACGACCAGGAAAGCGGCAACACCAAAACAATAACAAAGGCCGAAATGAGCTTTATCCTTAATTGTTTGGATTGTGCTTCCATTAACCCGGTATAAATTAAAAACACCAGGATATTTAAAACCAGCATCCAGATGGTGCCGCCGTATACCCCTGTATATTCGTACCATTGCACCCATTGATGGGCCATTGCGAAACCATTTCCAAGCGTCATCCAGGGGAAGGCGAGGTCCCAGGATTGATTGAGGTATTCATAACCTACCCAAAAACAAACCAGCCCAAACAAACTCCACCCCCGGCTAATAACAAGCCTTGCCCGGTAATACAACCAGCAGGCCAATGACATCAATAATGGCCCCAGCGAATAAGGCACTAAAGAAATAGGTAAAGCCACAGCTTCGCCAACCATTTTAAGGGCATTATACACCCAGTAAACTGATAGCGTGTTCCAGATAAAAAAACCAAGAAACGTTACGCCAAATACTTTTTTCCCTTTTTTTGCAGCCTTTGATTGAATTATATTTTCAATGGCGATCAGCATCGGCACAAATCCTACGAAAAGGAAAAAGGTTGTATAAGTTGCAGGCGGCCAGGCAAGCCAAAGCAATAAGCCGGAGAAAACAGATAACAGGATGTTTTTTTTCATTAATCAAACTGACGTAATGCAGGGTTCAAAAGTAAAGGATATTTTTAAGCTGGTTTGTTATCGTGTTCTTTAAATTTTTTATCGTTAAATATCTCTGACTGACCTTTCGCGATGGAGAGCGAATTCCATTTTGGCCCGGCAAGCATTTTCCCAATAAATACAATTTGTCCGATATGGTATGGATAATGGGCCAGTTGCCTGTTAATAGCATCAATTACTGAATGTGGCTCATTCCGTATGTAAATTTCTCTGCCCCAGTCATCTTCACGGATGGAATTTAGTGCACCAAACAAACAATCCCAGCCCTGGTTCCATATATCTAATAGCTCCTGTCTGCCTTTGACATCATCTTCAAATTCCGAATCCCTTTTTCGCGATTGTTTTTCACCGTCAGTAGTTAAAAAATCTGTCCAGCGCGACAGCATATTGCCCGACAAATGTTTTACAATAGTGGCAACGCTATTGCTTTCTTCATTGTACTGCCAGAAAAGCTGTCCGTCCTCCAGTTGGGCGAATGTTTTTTCACCAAGCATTTTGTAATATTCAAACCGCTTTTTTACACTGTTTAAATAAGTTTTCATGCGTCAATTAATTTAGTATTTAACCAAGTTTCTGGGAAGAAAATATCCTTTTATACAATTCGGGTTTCTTATACAAATTTGGATATGATTTTTTTCTTTGAACCCTGCATTAGGATAGGGAAATTTTCCTTCGATAAACATCCCTCTTACAGAATCATAGCGATTGGCTGGCTCATTATTTTCATGTATTGTTTCAATTACGGCACAATCTAAATAACGCATCAATAAGTCCTTTGAAATTCCAATGTTTTTATTTTCGGGCATAAAACCCCGGGTTTTTAACATTTCCGATAAG
>Ga0302191_10002442_pt1 | contig 11599 bp, 8 predicted proteins | sample II_Bog_E3_1_FD_198775 | JGI IMG/M metagenome (GOLD analysis project Ga0302191, IMG submission 198775) | Peat permafrost microbial communities from Stordalen Mire near Abisko, Sweden - II_Bog_E3_1 | ecosystem: Environmental > Terrestrial > Soil > Wetlands > Peat | place: Sweden: Abisko, Stordalen...
AAACGATATTCCGCTTCATCATAAAGCATATTTTGTCCGCGAAACCGACCTTGTATATATCCCCTGCCCGAGTTGTTATTTATATCCCATCCATTGCTGGGCATATCAAAATAAGGAGGGTTTCCTCCAAAGGTAAATACATTCCAACTCCATAATGCAAGTACATTGGGGGAGGAAGCAAATAATTTTATATACTTTTTAAACTCCAGAAAAAGCGATTGCCATTGCTCCGTACTTCCTAATATTGTGCTGCTATACCGATAGGTTATGCTTCCATAAAATGCGTCTATTGGATTATTGATATTTGACCGGCTGTCATACATAAAATGTACCACCGGGCCCGATGAAATTGTTTGGGTTGCGCCATTGTTATATAGATTAAAATCCGGATTGCTTCCCAGTTCTTTTATATCAAAATGGTTGTCGTAATTATATCCACCGCCAAAATAAAAATATGAATTGAAATGCCCTAATATCTCCTGGTAAATTCGAATGTAAGAATAGTCAATAAGGTCGGCATTTGATAATAAGGTATTTCCACCCAGACCATATGTGTAAGATGGATATATGTAATAGCGCCAATCGCCCAATAGATTAATGACATTGTTTTTCAACCAAATGTCTGATATAATTGGAACAATAAGCTGGTGGTTTAAGTCATACTGGGTACCATAATTAATGGTGGATAGATTGGTTGATTGTGGATTCGAAGTATAAAAGGAAGTATTAAGGGAAACATTAGCCAGCCAGTTCCCTTCTAAAGTATAGCCAATGGCCGGAACTATTGCTAAGAAAAGTTTACCTGGCCTAAGCTTCAATGTATCCGGTTTGGACGAAATGTGCGCACCAAAAAAATTATTAAACAAATCAAAAATATCCTTTTGCCGGCTCAGACTGTCTGCTTCTTTTTCTTTCGCATTTTCTGTTTTTTGAACAACTGAATCTTTGCTTTGAGCAATAGTTAAAGCTGGTGAGATTGATAGAGAAGCCAATAAAAGGAATGTGGTTAAGTAACTGTTCACTGTTCTTATTCAATTACTTTTAAACCGACCACCCCTACTAAAATGAGTAAAATAAAAAATACCTGTAGAAAAGTTATGGGTTGCTTGAAAATCGTTACATCCGTTATTTTGACAAATACCAGTGCAACCGACATCCAGGAGGCATAAGCAATACCTGCCGGAATAGTTTTCATAGCCTTTGAAAATAAAATAATGTTTCCAATTCCGAAAACAATGTATCCCAATATGGGTAAAATGACATTGAAGTTTTTTGAAAGAAAAAACTCACTGATATTTATTTTAAACAATTCCCTAAATTGCATAAACTTTACGGAATAAATCCAGGCTACCTCAAAAACCGATGCAATTATAAGATAAATCCAAGCCCTCATTCAATTCAATTTTTAAAACGGTAATCAACTACACGCTCTGCTAATTATCCTTTTTTTATGTAACCTCACCTATTAACGGATAATGTTGTGTTTGGCTGCAAAAATACATTTTAAATAATTAAGTATCGTTGATGAATTCTTGAAATATTCCCCGAAGGACTTGTCATTGCTTCACTAAATAATACCTGATTTTATAAAATGAAAAGTAATTGCTCTTAAAAAAACACAGAATAGTTACCAAATAGATAATAATTAATTCTGACTGTATATTAAATCTGTGATTATCTTTGCACCCCTTAATTTATCAGGTTGATAGAATTTAGTAATGCCCGGATGGCGAAATTGGTAGACGCACCACTTTGAGGGGGTGGCGCCAGTAATGGTGTGCGAGTTCGAGTCTCGCTTCGGGCACAAATGAGTTGAAAGTTTATAAAGTTCTTAAAGTGGAAAGAATTAAAGACAGTTCTTACTTTATAAACCTTACAAACTTTTTACTTTATAAACTTCGTAAAGCCCGGTTGGCGAAATTGGCAAACGTTGCGGTCTCAGAAGCCGTTGGAGTTACATCCTTGAGAGTTCGAGTCTCTCACCGGGCACTATAAATTAGAAATTTTTAAGAGCTACCGGTTAAAAATGTAAATTAGCTCTTTCTTCGTTCGGGTAATTTAGAATGCTTAAATCATTTATCATTATTCTATGGAATACAGAAGGCTTGGAAATTCAGGATTAAAAGTAAGCGAGTTTTCTTTTGGAGCATGGGTTACTTTTGGCAGCCAGGTGGAAGATAAAACGGCTATGGAATGCATGAAGACAGCTTACGACGCCGGAATAAATTTTTTCGATAATGCGGAAGTCTATGCCAATGGAAGGGCCGAAACCGTTATGGGAAGCATATTAAAAAAAATGGCTTGGGACAGAACCAGCTATATTGTTTCGAGCAAGGTTTTTTGGGGAGGACAATTGCCCAATCAAAAAGGGTTAAGCCGTAAGCATATCATGGAGGCCTGTAATGCCGCACTGAAAAGGCTACAGGTAGATTACCTTGACCTTTTCTTTTGCCATCGCCCTGACCCTGAAACGCCAATAGAAGAGACGGTGAGAGCTATGACAGACCTGATTCATCAGGGCAAAGTTTTATACTGGGGAACTTCGGAATGGAGTGCAGAATCTATTAAACAGGCCTATAGTATAGCGCGAAACTTTATGCTGGTGCCTCCCACTATGGAGCAACCTCAGTATAATATATTGCACAGAGATAAAGTAGAAAAGGAATTCATCAACCTGTATAAAGAAATAGGATTAGGCTTAACTACTTGGTCACCACTAGCATCTGGAGTATTAACAGGTAAATATAACAATGGAATCCCCAAAGGTTCACGCTTAAATGAACCTACATTAAATTGGTTAAAAGAATCCATTTCAGGGGAAGAAGGAGAAAAAAGAATTAACAAAGTTAAAAGACTTGATGCTTTGGCTTCCGAAACCGGAGTTCAACTAAATCACTTGGCGCTTTTATGGTGTTTGCATAATCAAAATGTAAGTACTGTAATACTTGGAGCCTCCAATGCAGGCCAGCTAAAGGATAATCTGAAAGCTCTTGATAGCAGGAAAGTATTGAATGATGAATTAATGCAGAAAATAGAGGAGATTATAAAGTAATAAAGCACCGGTAAAAAGCAATTTATTAACAATAAATAGTGCGTGTGGATAAAAAAACTACATGGAAAGTATACTTTATAAAAGAATTTTATTACTTTTGTCGCTCCAGATATGAAAAAAATACTAGTATTATTAAGTGGACTTATCCTTGGCTCTGTTTCGGGTTATTCTCAGGGACAATTGAACCAATCATTGAATCAAGATGAATATGTTGGAGGAATTGGGCCCGATGCAGCTCTTACAGACATAGGGGGATCACCTACCAATGGAACCCATTTTTTAAAAGATTTTAACCCTGCAGCAATACGATTTGGTGGTTTTTTAGGCTATAGAAAAAGGATTAACCGCGCGTTTTCTGTTAAAGGAATTCTTACCATAGCAGAAATATATGGCAATGATGATTTAAGCAGTGATCCGGTGCGGTTTAATAGAAACCAGAATTTCCGTACGTTAATTATTGAGCCTTCCGTTCAAGCAGAATACCATTTCATTCAATTTCTTCAGGAAGGTCATCGTTATAAAATTAAGCATGCACATGGCTTTCAGGCAGGTGCTTGGGATGCTTACCTTTTTACCGGAATTGGAGGACTTTACTTCAATCCGCAAGGTAAATATACCAATGGCGAATGGTATTCCCTCCGTCCGCTAAGTACCGAAGGAGAGGGTTTGCCCGGTGGTCCGCCTACCTATTCTCCAATTGCTCTTACAATTCCTTTAGGATTAGGTATAAAATATAAAATTGATGAAAACTGGAGCGCAGGTATTGAATTTTCTGACCGGATATGGACAAGTACAGACTACCTTGATGATACACATGGAACGTATTTTAGCCCAAGTGAAATTCAACAATATAAAGGTTCAGTTGCATCCTATTTTTCACACCCTGTATTAGGGTTTATTCCTGCTCAGGATGCTGTTGGCCAAGAACGTGGCGACCCTACTCATAATGATACCTATATGTTTATGTTCCTTTGTGTTAATTACCATATAGATTCTCATCACAGAAGGGGCCGTTCGAAGTTTTAATTACTTTTTAAGTTGGCTTAAAGCCTGTAAATAAGCAATCCACTTTCTAATTTAGGTTCAATCCATGTAGATTTTGGCGGCATTTCCTTACCTGAATCAGCTACTGTAATAAGTTCTTCAAAAGAGACCGGGTATAGGCAAAAAGCAGCGGATGCTTTACCCGTATCAATAATTTTTTCAATGTCTTCCGATGTTTTAATACCGGGGATAAAGGAAATTCTACGATCGTTTCTGAGGTCTTTAATATCCAGTATAGGCGATAATATATAATCTGAAAGGATGCTTACATCAAGATTGTTAACCGGATCGGTGGCATCGTGGTTTAAACTGGCAACATCAATATGGTACCACTTTTTTTCAATATAGAGAAATATTGAATTTTTTTGCGCGGGCTCTTTCGTTTTTTCTGTAAATAAAGTGACTTGGAATCTTTTCCCCAGTTCAGTTAAAAAAGAGTCGGCTGTAAGTCCGTTAAGGCTTTGAACTAAACGGTTATAACTGAATATGGTCAGTTCGTCATCGGCAAAAATAGCTGCGGTGAAAAAATTGTAGGATTCTTTTCCTGTATGCCCCGGATTGGATGATTTTCTCATTTCAGCAAGCCTTGCAGAAGAAGCTGCCCTGTGGTGACCATCGGCTATATAGATGGCAGGGATATCTTTAAATAGATTTTGAATTAATTCAATCTCATCCTGCTTATTTACTATCCAAATAGTATGGCTTATTTCATCAATCGTATAATCATATACCGGATTTTCCTTTGTTTTGGCCTGCATGAACGAATTCAATCCCTTATTATGCGGATAGGTAAGGCAAACCGGTTCTGCATTAAATTCACAAATATCCAGGTACTCTTTTAATTTTTCTTCTCTCTGAGCAAGTGTTTGTTCGTGTATTTTTATGCGGCTGCTATTATAGTCTTCTACCGAAGCTAATCCGATAATACCGACATGATGGCGCCCATTTTTTATTTGTCTGTATATGTAAAAACAGGGGGATTCATCCTGAATTAATATTTTTTGGGAGACAAAACCCTCCAGCCTCTTTCTTACAGAATGCAGATGCTGTATATAATCCTGGTTTGTATCGGCCGGATTAATTACCTGGAGGAATGAGGTAGGGTTATTTGTGAGTATCTGTTTTATTTCTTCCCTGGTGTATCGTTCTACAGAATGTGTGGCCACATTGGCTACCTTATCCGGCACAGGACGCAAAGCGTTAAAAGGATTAATTATACACATATGGCCTGCAAATTTATTCTATTACCTGATAGAAGTGAATGAACGGCCCCAGTTTATACCTTTCCATCCCGATTTATCCGGATTCTGTTTGAGCGAGAATAATACAAAAGAAGCTTTGCCAATTATATAGTTTTCGGGAACAAAGCCCCAAAAGCGGGAGTCGGCTGAATTATCCCTATTATCGCCCAGCACAAAATAATAATTCATAGTAAAGGTATAGCTTGTTTTATATTGCCCGTCAATAAAAACAGAATCATGTTGAATATTCAAACTGTGTTTTTCGTAGGTAGTAATTATTCTTGCATATAAAACAAGGCTGTCAATATTCAAGTGAATATGCATGCCTTTTTTGGGAATAAGCAGCGGTCCGTAATTATCTTTATTCCAAAAAGAGAATCTCCCTCCCGGAAACATATCGGCAGTAGGATATTGAACCGACAGGCGCTTTACAAGCAGTATATTACTCATCTTACTTATAGAGTCTGCTTCTTTTTCCGTCATCAGGAAAATATATTTATTATCGGATGAAATCAATCCGCCTTCATTTATATGAAAGGTTTTGTACAAATAGGAACCTAAGCTGTCGAAGGTGGCAAAAATTTCATAGGAATATTTCGCTTTAGGTGCTGAAGCAACCGCTGTGCCATTAATTAAAACAGTTTTGTCGCTTATTTCAATTGTATCGCCCGGCATGCCGATACAGCGTTTTACGAAGTTGGCTTTTTTATCAATGGGCGGGCCGTCTTCGGCAGGGAAATTAAAAACAAGCACATCATTTCTTTTTATTTTTTCAATCCCCGGCAACCTGAAATAAGGTAGTTCAATCCAAGTTAAATAGGAGGGTATGGTTTCAGAAAAAGGAAGCGTATTTTTGCTGAATGGTATAGATAGCAGTGTTTCCGGGAACCGGGGGCCATAATCAAATTTACTAACCCAAACAAAATCACCGGCAAGCAATTCGTCTTCCATAGAAGAGGACGGTATGAAGTATGTTTCTCCTACAAAATTTTGCAGAAATAATACTGTCAGCGTAAGAGCCAATAGCCAAATAAAAAGTCGCTTGGACGTTTTTTTATTGTTTTGCAAGAGAAGAATAAATGGGTTGAGGACAAAAGCTAAATGACTCTAAAAAATCTTTCCTATTTTAAATATGAGCGTATTGAGGCGGAAAACAACATCATTGGAACCGGCTCTGTTCCCTGCATAAATTAATGGAGAAAGCCCGTAATCATATTCCAGGTTCATATACCACCCTCTTTTTATTTTTTTCATGTTATTGCGCTGATAGCCTAAACTCACCTCAAAAATGGAACTGCCAAAAGGAGAAAAGATCTTATAAAGCGTAGTAACATCTTTTTGTCCTTCGTATATAAGATAGCCTGAAGAATCATTAGTAACAGCTGAATTAGTATACGATATATACCTGAATTTCGCTCCAAAAGTCATATAAATAGAACGGTATTTGCGGTCCAGCGGACCCAATGGAAACTTATAAAGTATGGGTACTTGTATTTCATTCATAGTAATATTGTGGCTATAAGGCTCAACACCGTCATAAAGAAAGGAAGCCCCGGGTGCAAAAAAGTAGGAATTGAAGGAAAGTCCGTCTTGTAATATTTCAACCCCTATATCAATATATGATCGCCTTTGAACAGGGATCTCTTCAATAATTCCGAAAGTGTATCCTGTTGAAGCCGAAACACTGCTTACATAATTGGCATAAATGCCCGGTACACTGGCAAAGCTAAATACTATTCCTGCATCAATACTTGTTTTCCACGGCCTGTTATGATATTCATGAAATACATGACCTAAGGGAACTTCATCCGGATGATATAAATAATAGGTTTGATCCTGGCAAAAAGATTGACCGCTTATCAGAATATTAAAAAGGAATATTAACCCAAGAATTTTCCTGCCCGGCATTTGAAAAATTGACAATTGTCCACAAATTTACGAATTTACCCGCAATCGGCTGTTTTTGATACCGTATGTGAAGTAAATCAACAAACCTATAATAAGCCAGACGATAAACCTAAGCCAGTTTGTGAGGCCTAGTTCCGTTATCAAATAGAAGCAGGAGAGGAGCCCGAGAACTGGGATAAGCGACAGGTTTTTGATAAAGCTTGCTATCGTCATTATGATGGATAGCAGAATAAAAATCCAAAAGGTGATATTGTCGGTAAAGACATTCCAGCCGCTGTTGAACTTTTCTGTTTCAGGTATGGTTAGGTTCCTAGCAATGGCTGAATATTGCTCATCATCCATTTTTAACAGGTAATTAGTTAAAGAATCCTTAGTAATGGATGGAGTGGAAGCCCTGTTTGTTTTGTAAGCCAGTGAAGTAAGGCTACCTATTTCATTGGGTTGTAGGGAACTTACTAATTCATCGGCGGGTTTTAAGGAGCGGGAGTGAAGGAAATCATGGCATTTATCTTTATTAAAATAGAATGCACAACCCGCAACTACAAGCATTAATAGCCCAACCCAGTATTTACCATTAACAAAAGGAACCCGGAATTTACCCTTTTCTTTTTCTGTACGGGGTAATAGAAGGATCCCTCCGCATACCAGTGCGAATGCAAATAAAGTGCCAATGCTGGTAAGGTCGGTCACTAAGTCCGAATCAAGAAATAATGCAGGTATGCCGACCATTAATCCTGTAATTATAGTAGCGAAACCGGGAGTATGGTATTTCGGATGCAATTTTGAAAAACGCTTAGGCAATAAACCATCACGGCTCATGCTCATCCATATCCTGGGCTGCCCAAGCTGGAATACCAATAATACGCTGGTAGTAGCTATTACGGCGCTCAAGGCAATAATTCCGCTTAACCAGTTCAAGCCATTTTGATGAAAAGCGTCTGCCAGAAAATCGCCTACCTTCAGGTGGGTGTAGTTTACCATTCCTGTAAGCACCAAGGCAATCAGTATATATAATACGGTACAGATTATGAGTGAATACATCATTCCCCGTGGCAGGTCGCGTTGCGGGTCTTTACATTCCTCGGCGGTGGTAGATATGGCATCAAAGCCAATATAGGCAAAGAATACATCTGAAACGCCTCGCATAACCCCGCCAAAACCATTGGGTACGAAAGGTGTCCAATTAGCGGTGTTGACATAAAAGAAACCAATGGCTATTACCAGCATAATAACAATAAGCTTAAAGGCCACCATCAGGTTGCTGGATGTGCGCGATTCGCGAATGCCGACAAATACAAGCCAGGTGATAAAGAAGGTTACTACCAATGCCGGCAGATTGATGATAAATGGAATAGAGCCTACATGGGGCGCGGAGTTCCAAAGGGTATTCATACCTGCCACATCGGCCGGAATGGGCAAATGTTTGGCAGTAAGTTCTATAAATGAATTATGCCCCAAATATATTTGGCGGAAGCTATTGGCCAAATAATCGGGAATATGGAGATTGATGGCGGTATTTGGGAAACGCAGATGTATACCTGCATTCATCTTATCTAAAAAGCTGGTAAAGTTGCTCGACCAGGAATTGGCCACCACTATGTTTCCAATGGCATATTCCATAATCAGATCCCACCCTATTATCCAGGCTATAATTTCACCAAAGGCTACATAGGAGTATGTATACGCGCTGCCCGAAATGGGCACACGGGAGGCAAACTCGGCGTAGCATAAGGCTGAAAAAGCGCAGACAACCGCCGTAATTATAAAGAGGAATATAACCCCCGGCCCCCCGTAGAAACAAGCTTTGCCAACGGTTGAAAAAATCCCGGCCCCAATAATGGCGGCAATACCGAGGGCAGTCAGGTCTCGTACGGAAAGCACCCTGTTCAGGTGGTTGCCATGCTTATCCTCTTCAAGCTGGGCAAGGATTTGCTCCTGTGATTTCTTTTGAAATAATTTTCCTGAAATTCCCGGCATCTGTATCTATTCTATATGTAAAGAGATTGCTTCGTTCCTCGCAATGACGATTTGGCAGCTTTACGTCACTGCGAGGAACGAAGCAGTCTCAACTATTTCTTTAGTTTAAATGTACGCACTATTTTATCCTGATCGGTAACAAGCAAAAGCAAAATAAACATAAAAGGAATTACCACCGACTTATACCGTTCAATCCCTCCTAAAATAGGGGTTACTAAACCAATCAGTATAAGCATCATAAGGCAATAGGTAAGGCAGAAAAGTATTAAATCGATATGCACGGGCTTTTTAATAAAAAGCAAAGCAAAGAAGAGCAGCAGCAATACCAACATATTTTCTGCGCAATAAATGGCAGTCATAGCCGAATGAACATCCCAGGGGTAGGGCAGGAGCATCGATATTTTAAGAGCCTCGGGTATGTTTGTTAACAAGCTGGTTAAATTCGGTCGAATAGGTATAATAAATATCCGGCTTTTGGCGGGTTCGATAAAAACGATTACGCAATAAGCGGTACTGTCGTTAGCTGTTAAATGGACAGTGTCGTTTTTGTTAAAGGTGAAGCCGGTATAGGCGGTGCCTTTCTTTAACATATAGGGGACTTTATTTCCGGTTTTAGTCTCATGGTAGCAAAAAGCATTGCTCACCAGGTATTGTATGCCTTTTTTATGAAGAAGGCTGTCAGCGTTAGGGTTTAGAGGAACAACATTTGAGGAATCACTGACAGGGATAAGTACATATTGTGAAGGGTCTTTGATTTTGGTGAGATAAATTCCTCCCCGGCTTATGCGGTTGAAATCGGTTTGTTTGTCAGAGATCATAATAAATGGCCCTCCATTGTGGAATAATGAATGCGGTAAAGTGGAGCCTGCCGCGTAAAACACCAGGACTGAAACATATGTCAGCAGGGGATGCGCTTCGCAAAACTTGGTTTTTTTAATGAAGAATTGCGCCACAAAGCAGGGAAGTATGCAAAGCAAAACGTAGGCTTTGGATTCATAGAGAAGAATGGTGCCAATGAGGAGATATAAGCTATAAGATATGAGGTATGCGGTTTTGTTTGGAGGGCTATAAATGAGTTGAAAGAAATAGTAAATGCATAGTCCCAGGCCAAGCCAAACAAAGCCTTCCTTTAGTATGCCGGAACTCCATAATAGTACAGAAGGGAAAAGAAAAATGGCAACAAAAAGCATTTTACTTTTATCTTGCAGAAAGGGTACAAAAGCCTTGTAAATAAGAGTAAGCCCTGCAAGAGAGATGAAACACATAAAAACCACATGCACCCCGTAATGCCCGTGTGAAAGCAGCATGAAAAGGGCATTTATGCGGATGATAAAATGGCTGTTGCTGTATAAAGTGGTTCCATAACCATTGCCCCAGCTGTTCATGGAATGATAAATATCCTGGTAATAGTTGCCCGAATCGCCTATGCCGGTAATTAGGGTGAGGTAGTCTTTTACGCTGCTGTGCAGGGTGGCGAATATGATTTTGGAATCGTCGTAATACTTAAAAACATCACTGCTGATGCGGTTTTTGTATATATGTGCATAGATATACCACAACACAACCCCGAACAATAGTTTAAGATAAAAAACCCCAAGGAAATATCTGTTGCCAAGCCCGCCTGCGCTGAACCATTTGCTCCGCATAATAATAGCGGAGAAAAGCAGAACATAAAAGGCGCAAAAAAGCAAATCGGACATGCAGCAGGGCTTTATTTCTCAAAAGTAGGTAAAATAGATATAAGCTATAAGAGATGAGAGATAAGCGAAGTTTACTATATTTACGGGATGAAAAGGTGTTTTTTATTAAGTTTTGCTTTACTTTGTTTAGGAATAACTATAAGTAACGCACAATATGCCGTTCTGCTAAATTTCAACGGTGCAAACGGTGCAGAGCCAGAGGGCTCACTAACACTTGTAGGCAATAAGTTTTATGGTATGACATATTATGGAGGATCAACAAGCAATGGTAATATTTTCTCTATAGATACGAATGGTAATGGTTGTAAGGACCTATTTGATTTTACCGGAGCAAATGGTGTAAATCCTAGAGGTAATTTAACCCTTTCGGGGGGCAAACTTTATGGCATGACAGTTTTTGGAGGCACATACGACTTCGGTAGTATTTTCAGCATTGACACGAACGGCAATGGGTTTAAGAACCTCTTTAATTTCAATTCGGCACACTATCCCTATGGTTCGTTGTTTATTTTGGGAAACAAGTTATATGGGGCTACAAATGGAGGAGGGGCAAATAGTGCCGGGTGCATATTTTCCATAGATACAAATGGAAGCAATTATAAGGACGTGTTTGATTTCAATAATACAAATGGTGGAGGTCCAATGAACGACTTAACCTTAGTAGGAAATAAGTTTTA
>Ga0302191_10002453_pt1 | contig 11571 bp, 4 predicted proteins | sample II_Bog_E3_1_FD_198775 | JGI IMG/M metagenome (GOLD analysis project Ga0302191, IMG submission 198775) | Peat permafrost microbial communities from Stordalen Mire near Abisko, Sweden - II_Bog_E3_1 | ecosystem: Environmental > Terrestrial > Soil > Wetlands > Peat | place: Sweden: Abisko, Stordalen...
GCAATAATTTAATATACCCAATTAAACAAATGGACATGCATCTCGAGTTATTGAAAAAAATATAAGAATTTTCAGATTGTAAATACATCAATGATCAGGTCAAAAATCCATTAAAACCAGTTTAATTTTTAAGATCAAATAACTTAGAGCAAAAAAGAACTTTTTCTAATGGATAATTTCTATACTCAAAAGAAAGAGAAAAAAAAAAGGCAGAATAGAAGGAGCATTTTATAGTATCAAAGACCAAAGAAAGAAAACAGGATAACCTATATGGATAAAGATTGAGTGTAGGAAAGTTAAGGGAAATACTGAAACGCCAAAAAAATAATAGAATTAGCATGAACACATAAGATTATTTGAAGACGAAGCAGCTTGTGCAGAAAATAGAAACCCATAACATCATAAAATGAAGGTCACCTACTTTTATGGCTAATATATTAGCGAATATTTGTATCTGTTCAACAAATTGTATTTTCGAAGGTATTAAAGTATTTGTTTTCATATTATACTTTCATATTATAATTTTAGCCACGTCAATGATCAAATTAGCAAAAAATTAATTTTTAAAAGTTGATAATTATTAACGTATAAACTTAGTCATTCTAATTGATATATTTAGTCATCTATCTTAATAATTATTTTATAAGTGATGCAAAAATTGACTGAAGAATAGTAAGATTTTCTTCAAAAACTTAAGGCTTAATATTATTCTGGGCTTTTTTTTTATTAATATTGGAAGAACCCTCACAACCGTGTAGCCAGCTTAAACGTATTTAAATCTTTAAATCAATCAGAAATGATAATTTTAAAGTCCAATGTCAAGGATCTTCTCTTATAAGAGTAATACAAAGATTAAAAGATTAATGTTTAAAAATGCATCGATAACTTGCAAGAAATGCTGGATTTCAAAAAACCTTTCAAGTATAAAGCAAATAACATAGTATAGAACTCCATTAGGTACTTTAAGTAGGGAAAAAACTCGACAAAGCTAACTAAAGAAGAGAAGAAAGGGAGAATCTCCTAGCTGCCGACAGAAAAGGTTTAGCAGGATTTGTTAAAATTTTCTTAGTTTATGTTTTAGCCGCGATAAGTCTTGTCATAGTCATAGCTGGAGCGGCAACTTTATATTGGGCATCAAGTGCCAGACTCATCTGGGCAATAGCAGAATGAATAATTGGGCTTATACTAATCATTTTTTTCATTTATCTTGTACGTAAAGGATATGTTCAAAAATTCGGAGAATGGATCTGTTCATTCTGTCCACGCCGTAAGTGATTAAGAAATTGAATCAATGCTGCCAAAATAACATAAAAAGTGATCCTCGAAATATGAATTTTAAAATATTGAAATGAGCTCACTTGATTAACTTTTGTTAATAGAGACTACAATCCTGAGGTTGAACTACTTTGTCTTCCTGATTTTAAAATTCATCTAATTTTATTTTTGCTCTTTTATTTTTATCGCCTTTGTGACTTTTAGTCGATTAGACCAGAATAGTCTTGCCCACTAGAATCTTTAAACTTCGATGATTGGCATAAAATTATTCAAGAGTCTTCTCTTCTGAATTTTTGATATCCTTTGAAATGCGAACTGCTCTGGATTTACTATCTTGAGAGTCTTTAAAGTTGTCAATGGAGGCAAGTTATGAAGTTTTATCTTTTTAATGACAACGATTGAAGCTTTAATTAAAATTCGACGGATGTAACAAGTTTTAAGTTTTGTGCACTTCCTCAGTGTGATTATTCTCGGAAAAACTTTAGTTTATTGGCTTGGCAGCTTGCTAAATTTAATTCATTGAATGTATGACAATTTTCTTATGAGATTTGGCTTCTTTGACTCTTTTGGAAACGATAAAATCATATGTAGTAACTCCTTTCAAAACTAAAAAGCAATGCAGAATTATAAGACCTAGGACCATAAGTGATAAAATTAAAGCCACAGCGCCCATCACCCAATTCACTGCCATTTGACTCATAAATGAATGCCAATCACCTTAAATCCATAGTAGCACAGTACTGATGAGATAAATGGTCAAATTGGCATAAGCAGACACAATCAGTCCTAAGAATGCCCTGTAATTATACAATCCGATGCAATTGTTTATCCAAACACAATGATGATCAAATTAGTGTACGCACCTAAATATATTTTAGCTTACCTATCACATATTTTGCAGTGCTTAGATGTTAAATAGACGTAACTGTGACAGTTCTCACAATAAACACACTTACTCAGATGGTCAGAAATTCTTTATCAATATATTATTACTTTGAAGAATTACCACCACGGTACTCTTTCATGACTGGATCAGATGGGTCTAATGAAGATGTTATACAGCCTAGAATCACTATTAAAAATAGTGATGTGGAAAAAAGTGTTATCATAGTAAGCCTATAGACTTGGCTCAAATAATTGGACTGGACGAATAGCCAAAAACTAATATTTTCGAATATGACTACAAGATAACATATTATTTGTTGACACACCGGTCTGTGGCTAAACGTGTTGGAGGTTTTGTATTGGGATACTTATTTCATTTGATTCTTTTGGATATATCTTCACAAAAGATGTTATATTTATTAGATGTATATTACGCAATATTCAGCTTACAAGTGAGTTAAATCATGCCATCAATTCAAGCACCTTCTCTCTGGAAAGTCTTTTCCTGAGAAAGCCCTATTATAGCTCTTAGATGAAAATTGCCACATATTTTTTAAACTTTTACATGTCCTTTATTTTCTTATGCTCGAAATAGGACTCCAAGAGCCCTTATTTGAGCTGTCTGCGAGTCTCTATTAATAGATATTTGCGTGCTTATAAAATTATCTTTTACCCAAAGGATTCACAAGTTTTAGCAAAACCAAATTATCTTAAATCTTAGGTCGTTGTTTAATGCTAATTATGTTCACCTAGTAAAAAATGCAATATTTTTTTCGTACAAATTTTTGACTGTGCAAATACCTTCCATAGCTTTATGGCTGCTTTAACATAGTCCTTTTACGTCTTTTAAAAGCTAGGTAGAGAAATGACATGTTTCAATGCTACAGTCAAATGCTTTTGAAAATTATGAAAGGTGGAAGGATTGATGGTCAATTGATGGCTTTCTAATTCACTTTATCTATCAAACTGAGGATTATGTTATTGCGAATCCTCCCTGTCAATGGGAGTAAAATCAATTTACATTTTTGGAAGGTCTTCCTACTTCTCCAAAAATTGATCCACATAAATATTTGAATCTCCATGTCCAAAATAAGGAACACTGGGTGGGATTTGATTTTAAACTGACTTGCTTTAGCTTTTCTCACTGTTGCCTTCATCAATAAAAATACTCTCCTAATGATTAACTTTCATTGCAATATATTATAGAGTCTCTTACTGATAAAAGATAATTGCTTCATTCATTTCGAAAAAGCGAGCACAACTGTTTTTGTTAATTTCAAAAAATAATAATTTTCAAAATCAGAAACTGACAATTATTAGGAGGAAAAGTAAGTTATAAATATACAATAGTTAATTGCGAATCAATGGTGTTCGAATATTTTTGCCTTCCGAAAAGTACTCTCAAGAGGATGATTTACTGATTTTTATCCCAGCATTGTGCGCGAGCTTATACTCATGCATCTTTCTCCTGAAGACTCTTCAAAATATCTGCGATGACCAAAATCGCCTGAAGGTAACGTTAGTTATGGCCAAATATGTCTAAACTAAGATATTCGACTCGAATTTGATGAGGCTATCATAGAGGTCAGCTATGAAGTCAAATTTGAACATCCTGGAAGAAAATGTACGGCGATTGGAGTTTCAATGCCTTTTGTTTATTTCATTACTTATAATTATTCTATTTTGATCCTTAGTAGTTCGCACTCTTCCGTTTTTTCTTCAATCATCCGAAAAAATTTATGATTTTCTTCCCTCAAAAACGCAATTTTATGGCAAAGATCTGCATATTAATCTATCTTAGTTTGTTTGCAATGACAGATAATTGAATGGCCAAGTAATGAGATAATTTTCACTAGATAATCACTCATAAAACTCAGTAATTTAGCCCAAGTTTAATTACCGTCGTCTTTGAATAATTATGCAACCTTTGAAACTGATTCTTATTGACCAAGATAGAATTATCTCTCTAATCTTCGATATCTGTTATCTTTCTAGCAGGTGCAGTTTAGTTGCTATTATTTGGATGTTTTGCCTTTGGGTTGCTCATTGGATGGTGATGATTATAGAGAAGCTCTAAATTTAGTAATGTTAGAGTCCATTTTCTAAAAGAGGTTGATGATGCTGGCTTTGCTATTTTTTGTAAGTTAGTGCATTATAACGGATATTATAAAATCATGCATTATAAATTGGGGCTTGCATCTTTGCTATCTGGTCTAAATAGTCGGCAAATAGCTGACTATTGACAATTACATCCACGAACTGACTTCTCTCCTCATGTTTCTTCATCAAATGCTCTCGTGAATATTTTTTCCTTTCCTATCCTTTTAATTTGCCAACTTCATAGTGGCAATCTCTGTCAATAGAGAATGTTCGTATATAATCAGTCAGCAGATCGTGCAACTTTAAAGATGTGCAGTTTGCCGTGAAAGTTGGCCATTTCGAAGTGTTGTTTTCTATCTTTTGTTGATATTACTTTAGAAGCTTCTTTTTCTATTCTGCGTTTTTTTAGGTTTCAGAACGAGGTCTTCCTGAAAATTATACAGGCATTTTTTTAGGAAAACTAAAAGACTTTGAATGAGTTGGATTAACTTCCTTATAAGCATTGCGCAGTTCCTCACTAGGCTCACTGATAATTTATTAAAAAATAGGGTTCAATTCTGGGTCATAAAAGATGCTATTTGAGTCAATGTCCACCAAAATCAAAGGAGCTGTTTGTCTCTTTCCTTCATATCCTTTGAAATGATCCTTATTGTTATCAATAAAACTGCTAAGTATCTTCGTGAAATTGGTGGGCTTTTTGAAAGAAGCGACCAAAGGCAAAGGAAATCCAAACACGATGTTCTCTAAAATTTAATTGGTGCAATTCAAAATAAGATGACAGTTATAAACAAATGGAGCAATTATCGATACCAGGAATAATGCGCAAAGGGTGCCTGCGCTCTCACTTTTGCTTGCAAAGATAATGTTCTTTTAAAGAAAGAGAGCTGAAAGCAATAGCAGCATTTATTCATAAGCAAATATTGAGAAAAAGATAGGACAAGCAAATCTTGACATCGCATACTGAGCAGGATTTCCAAAATTTGGTAATGTCCCGAAATAATTCTTTTCCACTTGACAAATTTGGTTAAAATCAGGAATTTTCACCATTAAATGACTGATTATCCTTTTTATTTCTTAATTCTTTTGAGCCTCAACCAAATTTCTCGACAAATTTCGAGTGAATATTTCCTATCGGTGTAAGGAATGCCATTGAGGTTATAGAATTTTATGGATTTTTGCGAGAAGAGAAAGATGAATTGTTAAAAAAGGAAAGTAAGTGAGAATTACATAAACCTTCTCCACCATCCAAACTTATTGCTCTGTCCTTTGATAATATTTCTCGTCCTTTATCGGTATAAAATCAGGAACTCGTAGGCATACTGCATAAAGGGCCTTGAATGGATTGCAATTGCCTAAAAACATTTTTTAATCCCGATCAAAATCTCCCTTTAGATTGATGACAAAAAAATCCTACCCCATCTTACCTTCTGTAATAAACTCCATATCTAGTTTAAACTATTCGATATTTTATACAGTTTTTCTTCTTGCAAGGGCTCCCAAAGGAAAGGATCTCTTAGAAACGTCATCTAAATACTCTGCTTTTTGATATTGATAGATTTTATTTATGTTAAAATAGGTATATTTTTATATTTTTAGCTCTTTCTATTATCTATGCTCCTATCTCAATCGTTTTAACTCAATTATATCAGGCCCGATTATCATTAAATCTTCAATAAGATATTCACCGACTTGGCTTTGCCCTATCTCACTTGTACTATCAATGGACTGCCCATTTGTTCCAAAAATAGATTGTCGCTTTTTGTGAAACGAAACTAATCCGGGAATAAATTAGGTGTTTTTAGATTATTTTTTAATGTTGCTTTCGCTAGGGCTGCCTAAGAGAGTAAGGCGTGAGTTAGCTACATCATTTTTGCGAATTGGAGAGCCAATCATATTAGGGGTCAATCTACTATCCTTTGGCATTTGTCTGATCAAAAAAAGATCTTGGCATGATTGAATTGTGGTGGTTTTTAATAATTTTTATTGCTATATTTTCTTAGATAGATATTCAATTTGTTTTTTTAGCTGTATAATTTAGGCGAGGGCGACATTCTTTTCGTGGACCAGTGAGTCGCATATCATCTTATATTACTATAAAGACTATTTTTGGGTTTTAATGATGGTACGTAGCTTGCGAATAAGTTCATAAGGATCATCTCCATTTTATCCCTCTTTGCGATTCATTATAATTAAGTAAGTAAAATTAACAATTAATGTTAGGAATGTAGCTTTAATTGAAAATTTCATATTAAAGAGGAATTGATATTTTTATCATGAGTTATATATACCAACTTTATATTAAATTATACATGTCAAATGTAAGATTTTCTTAAATATTATGATAAAGTAATATCAAAGATTGGACTCAAGATATTCAATATAGTTCTAAAATTAACTAATAGCCACCTCACGATCAGATTCTTCTTTATATGAAGCTTAGGCATCTTTTTATTCAGTAGTCAAATCTTAACTAGCCTTCACTATTATTTATTCCTGTTATTAATTAATCTTTGTTTAAGATTATTCTTTAAGTTATTGGCTAACTATCTTTTATTATTATTTTATTTCTGAATTTGTCTGTTAATTTGTGGTCATTCTGCATTGCTAAATTTTGGATCCAATAAAAATACCCAAAATTAAAGCAAATATCAGCAGTATCATAAAATTAATAAAAGAAATTCTAATTTTTGTCTTATCTTTTGCAGAGGATTCAGCCATTAATTATTTTGCTGGAATAATTTTATTGCTCACTTCTAAATAGTTTTGATTTTAATTTTAAATAACTAAAGGAATGGTGACTTTCTCGTGACTGATTGGTTATTATTGCTACGAGTTATTTTCTTTGCTTTCAGAATTGTTCGCAGGATCATCTAAAGAAAAAGGAATGATAATTGAATATTCTTTATATTCTTTCAGATTGGACTGATATTTTTTATAGAGATCTGTAAACTAATTATGTTGTAGCTTTTTGTCCAATATTTATGATGACTCAATTGCTATCCAATTTATTTGAAGCTTACCCTTTACAACTTCTTCAATGGCTCCACTGTATTTAATTTGCAGACTTGCCACGGATTTCTTTGCATCATTGTCAATCAGAACTCCATAAGATGGCCTTACATCAACATAATTTATCAAATTAGTTTTAACCTATGTTAAGAGATGACTACTTTAAAGATAATTGGCGTACTTTTGCTGAAATTTGATGTTTTGGTATTCTTAATGAAGAGAGTATTAATTTTATTGAGCTAAATCTTGATGTAATTTGAGGATGTTAAAAGGGTCGACATCAATTTGATTGTATATTTCGTAATATTATTAATAATAACATATTGACAATGATAAACAGTTAAACTACTTTTCCAATGATAGCCAATCAAAATTAGTTTATCAGACTTGACATAATATAATATTTATAAACACAATAAAGCTTACATCTAATGACTATCAAATACTTTATCATTCGTATACTCTCCATCATTTTTGCGGTTTTTATAACTTTAAATCTCAATATCAGTAGTCTTCTAGTCTTCTTAACTTCTTTTTTCGGATTAGCTAACTACACTTGTTTTCACATCAAGAACAGAGAGGCAAAGCTTATCCAAAAAGGCAATAAAGAAATATCATAGTACATTCAGATAATTGCAAATTGTTCGATTAGCTTAATGCTGTCATTGACTGTTGTCAACTACCAGCAACATTTTATCTAAATTATCGTGCTGATCTGTCATCACGTGCATCATTGGTTTATTAATTTTATAATATAAGTACCTGACTACTCCATAATGATGCAGAATATAATCAGCTTCAAAGGAATCTTATGTTATCTATATATAATCTTTGGATACGTTGGCTTGTCATCTCAAATAACACTTACAGTTGACTTGATATATGTGTTTAACATGCCAACCATCTTCATTTATAAAATACTAGCACACTTGTATCAGTTTCTTCTTAAAATAGTCAAAATTATGACAAATCTTTTGACAATTAACAAACAATATTGGTTGAGTTGCCCCTATCACCCCTTTCTATTGAGCGATGGCATGAAAATAATCTATATTGCAATAATTCCTCTGCTTGCTTACCTCATTATAGTGATAATGTTTTATTATTTGTGGTTAGCTGTAGTTATAGCATGCCTCAAAATATTCATGGTAGATCTTAAATAATTTAGAGTGTGGGAATAAACCTGGCTTTGTGCACTTAACATATAGGGTGCACTCTATGTGCAATTAAAGGAATAAACATATAATAGTAGTAATTTGATAATGCCAGGTCAAAATTAAAAAGCATAATCAGTATTATATAAACCATCGAGTGGAAAAATATCTTAAAGTATGAAATGGTTGTCTCTATATTTTAAGGCAAAGATTTATTTGATGACCTTAAAATAGAAAAAGATTTTATTCCTATCAAATTTAAGGCCATTTATAAGAGTCTCATATCTCTTGATCATAGTAACCATATTGAATGATAATTAAATAACCTGAGTATTAGACATCTTTAATCCAGAAATATATTACTAACTTTGTTTGATGAATAAAGTTAATTATATCCTGCTTGATGATTATTCATTAATTGGTATTATCTATATCAAATATACAAAAGGATCATAATCTAAATTTTTCAGTTAAGGATTGCTAAATCTAATAATAATAAGGAATTGTTTTAGACAAAGAATGTCAACTAACCTTTCATTTCTCGATAAATTAGTAGAAGATCTCATAAGAACTAAGCGTAGCAACTATTCCGAGGACTGCATCAGTATTAATCCATCAAGTTAGGTTTTTATGTCAGTGAGTCTTCCTTCATTCTGGAGGATCTACCTTCATTAATTAACAGTCATCAAGAAAAAATAAAGTGCACTCTTATCAAACATCGCCTCAATCATAAAGAAGTTCATCATTAGTCCAATACTAATAAAAAATGCTTAATATACCTGCATGGTCTTGGAAGTAGTCGATTATAAGCGCTTTCCTTAGTCGAACATCTTCCCAAAAATTATTGCTTGGCGATGTTTGATTTATCAGGCAGCGGAAAGAGCGAGGGCGAGTATATAACTTATGGACTAAAAGAGTACAAAGACATTAGTAGCCATCTTTTTATTTAGACCCTGTTATAGCTTATCTGCATCGAAAAAAATATATCAGATAGTTTGTTATTTGGGGCCGAAGCATGGGCGCAGTTGCCACTCTTCTATACGCAATTGAAAACTGCTCTGACAAATAAAAAACAGATTAAATCAAAAGAGAAAGTCTAAAAATAAAAAGCGATAAAAATGGCAGTCTGAAAACTATAGTTCAATTTGACGAGTAGCCTGTTATTAAAGCTATTGTATTAGATTCTCCCTTTCACAATTTTAGATAAATAGCAAGAGAGATAGCTCTAAAGAAATTGAATATTCCCGCATTTATAATAGAAATCGCCTTGAATTATCTCCAGTAATCATTTAATCGCATTCTGAGCCTTGAATTTGGATCAAAGTATAATCCTTTTAATATTAATTTCTAAACCAAAATACAACTGTAAATACCCATCATTTTTATGTATAGCGAGCAGGATTAAATCATTCCTTCCAATCACTGCGAAAGAATCATTAAAAATGTCACCTCCAATTTTTAAAAATTATTAATCAACTAATGCTCCCATAATCAGAGCCGTCCCTAAGCCATTATTAAAGAAGTTTTTAATAAACTTTAAAAATTTAATCGACAAAAAAGTCGGTAAAAGAGAAGATTAACTGAAGAATGTTCTAGATAAATCATTAAAAATGAGTCTTTGTAAAAGAAAAGGGGCATATTTGTGTTTACGCCATCAAAATAATTAAAAAAGACAGTTTAATCTGACAAAAAGAATGCTGTAAAATTTCATTAAATTATTGATATAGATCAAATAAAAACAGAAGAGGTATATGTCAAATCATCATCCCGAAATCGTATTTCTGCAACTAGAAGAAGTTATATTAACATTGAATCTTCAAGATAGTTAAAGAAGAAGAAAATTGGAACAACTTCAAACGATAAACATACTACTTACTTAAATACAATAGATATCGATACAAACAGACTGATCGGCAAAAAATTGATGGAATTAAGATAAAACGAAATAGCCAATCCTTTTAAAACGTTACGATCAAAAAAAACCAATCCTGACAAAAAGAAAGACACCAAATTGACCCACGACAGATATCTTTAATGACCACAATTCTTAATCATTGCTCATAAAAATATTTTTTATTTTGAATTAACAACTTCTCTTTATTAATCCGCCTTATCAACAAATAAATGGTCTTTGCAACTCTTTAAATTTAATTAAAAAGCAATGTTTAAAAGCCAATCATCTCACGGAGTAGAATTGGGTAATTTCTGCAGCCTTAAAATCGGGAAAGCCTAAGCCTTGATTGATCTTTTATTTAGGTCCAAAAATTTTAATTTGCCGCATGTGAGTATCTTTTCCAGAATGTTGATTTTGTAAGATTAAAATTTGAATATTTATGGTAGTGATGTAATTTTTTTAAGTATTGTTTAGGAGTTTGGTCTTGAGAGGTACAGTATACCATCCGGTTGGTTCTTTAAAGTCCAGAAACTGCACTTCCTTCAAATCTTGTATATTGTTGCCAGCCCGAATAGACAGCTTGCTGGGAGTATATGACTAGTCACTCTTAAAATCGAAAAACATGCAAATTTATTGAATCCTTGTTTTCTTCATGAATTGAATATTAATCAAATGGGGCTGAGACCCATCAGATTGCCAAAATGTATTGGTGTTGTCATCGCGCAGTTGTTATACTCCATTACCAATCTTAGCAGATGACAGAGTCCAAACAGCTTAACCCCCAATTTATCTGCGCGTTTGATTGCTGGTTGGAGGGGTTGTGTTATGAATGTAAGCTAAGTATTAAAAATTGTACGTAATTCCATGCAAGTTTGAATGATAAGAATTCAATTAATTATAATATAGAATCGGTTTTGTGTGAAGACAGTTAGAATTCCTAAACAAAGAAATTTTATGAAAATCAAAATTTATGTAATCAAAGATTATCTGATTTTCCAGAATATGTTTATTCATTTGTAAAATCTTCAATTTCATTTAATTTATTTGCACCTTAATCCTTTATTTATCCCAATTAGAGTCCAAAAAAATTGTTCTATAACTTTAATAAACTAACCTTTCTTTATAGTTATATACTGTATAATAAAAATGTATACGTTATAATTATATTTGAAACTAGCCCGAGAACCAACCTTTCATTACGCCAAGAAGTTTAGTTGTTTCTATTACTGAATTTTGCTCCATCCAAGTTTGAAA
>Ga0302191_10002463_pt1 | contig 11552 bp, 16 predicted proteins | sample II_Bog_E3_1_FD_198775 | JGI IMG/M metagenome (GOLD analysis project Ga0302191, IMG submission 198775) | Peat permafrost microbial communities from Stordalen Mire near Abisko, Sweden - II_Bog_E3_1 | ecosystem: Environmental > Terrestrial > Soil > Wetlands > Peat | place: Sweden: Abisko...
TGGGCGGGAAAAGAAACCGCGCCATGCTTACCATGTCGACAAAATCAAGCATACGAAACCTCTTTCCTTGGCGTTTGATCAATTTCCGAAGACCTCTTCTGATACGACCAGGGCGCCTGCTGCTGACAAATCATTTGTAGAACGTTCGATGAATTTGCATTGGTCCTCTCCGGCCCACTAAAGGCTGGAGAGAAAGCCTCCTGGTAGGGAAAAGCACCCTGCGAAACAGACGGCAAGGATTGCTCCTTCCGACTATGCCTGCTCGCCAGAATGTTGCTGACAAAGCTATTGAGACTGACTCCCTCCGACTCCGCGTCATTCGTCAATTCCCGATGCAAACTCTTCGGAATGCGAAGTAGAAACCTTCCGCTATACTGAGGTGCCTCTTGAGGTGCGGGAACCTCATGACCACAAGCGATGCGGCTTTCAATCCACAGATTCCTGGAAATCTCCAAGGATGACAGGGCTTCCTGCTCGGTTTCCCCATCGGCCTTGCAGCCCGGCAATTCAGGGTGCTCAGCGATCCAATAACCATCAGGATCGTATTGCAGCGCAACACGGTAATTCTTCTTCATGCGTTTCTCAGCGTCTCTCATTGGTGTGACCCCTACTCGTAGAGGTTGATGTGCTCCATCGCGTCAAGGAAGGATTCAACGTATGGCCGCTTCACGAGCGATGAAGGATGAGGCTTCACAACATTGAACGTCTTCGTTCCGACTGTGAAAGCATGGTGGCTTCCACTGGAATTCCGGTGGTTATAGCTCAGTCCCCGCACCTCACAAAACGGTCTGATGTGATTGTCCAATAGGGTACAGAGATCCTCGAACCGAACGTTCTTGACGCTTTCGGCGATCTTCTGCACGCGTTGCTTCAGTCGAGCATCATCCATCTGTCCCAATGATACCGTATGTAGTATCAATTAAATGCACGGGTCGCAAAGAATTCCTTGAAGCGGAGGGAACATCCATCGCCCTCCCATACTGGGAAGGGAGCCTCCGGCGGGTGGCCCCAATCCCGGTGTCATCTACCAACCCACGATGAGGGTGCCCCCGGTCCCTCGCCTTTGGGGACCGGGGATGACAGAAGGCGGGTGGCCCACCCAAACTGTTCTAAATCTTGCCCTTACCCAAATTTGTGTGCCCCATCCTTCCCACAGCCTCATCGTAGGAAGGGTGGGATACCATGAACGTCACGGAGCCTCCACCCGCAATCGAGCAAAGCTCGATCCCGGTGGGAGCCTCGGGATCCCCGACAACAGGTCTTCGTTGGCGGGGTGAAAGCCTGGGGTTTTAACCCCAGGAATCAGACTCACAAATGCTGCCCCTCCGAGGGGTGCCGGGCCCCAAACGACAGGTCTTCGTCGTTTGGGTGGTTGTGGGGCTCGATGCCCCGAGGCCTGCCCTGACATCGATCTCTGCCAACTGAAACTCATCTCGGATCTCTGCGGTTACAATTTGTCCGGATTTTACACACGAAATCAGGGTGGTAGGGGGGGCGAGTGGCGCACACTATCCCCTCTGAATTCTTGCCCTTACCCAAATTTTGGTGCCCCATCCTTCCCGCAGCCTCATCGCGGAAAGGGTGAGAAGCCACGAATCTCACGGAGCCTTTACCCCCATCGAGCCCCGCTCGATCCAACTGACCCCTGACCCTGATCCCTGTTCCCTGACCCCTGATCCCTGACTGCCCTGTCAAGCCCCCAAATTTCCGTGCCATCTCAAACCCCAACAAAACAAGCCACATACACCCCCAAAAAACCGGGCGATCCCTGCCGACCATTCTTCCCCAAAAGCGCACAATCAAAGCAGTCGTCCAGAGGACAAATTCCATGGAAGAAGACATCCGAAAATTCGTCCCAGCCTCCACCCCGCAACGATACACGCAACAAAAGTGCACAAAAGCGCACAAAAAACGCCAGGTAACCACCCGCTAACACCAAGTCCATCAACCACATAGGAGGAATTTCCCTCAAAAAACACCCCACCCCCCCCTTTTGGGGCGAGACGCCCGGCAAAGACGAGGATCGAACCGGGGCGCAGAGGCCGATGGCCAGCCTAAAAAGCAGCCGCGTACCGCTCGCCCGTGGCCATCAGCTCCTCAATCGTCTCCAGCCCCACAATCCCGCCCCGCGCGCCGATCGCCGTGCAATTCAGCGCCGCCGCCGCGCAGGCAAAGTTCAGCGTCCGGTCCATCTCCCACTCCCGCAGCAGCCCGTACAGAAATCCTGCGTGAAACACATCTCCCGCGCCCGTCGTATCCACCACCGGAACCCGGTACGCCCGGCAATAGTGCCACTCGGCCCCGTCCCAGGCCAGCACGCCCTCCGGCCCCAGCGTCGCCGCCGCCAGCTTCGCCCCATAGCGCTCCTGCATCGTCTTCAGCGCCGCAAGCAGCTCCCGCTCACTCGTCAGCCGCAGCGGAAAATCCCGACTCACAATCAGGTAATCGATCAGCGGCAACAGCTCTTCCACACCCACATAAATATCATCCAAATCCGCCACCACGGGAATCCTCGCCGCCCGCGCCCACTTGGCCGCCTGCACGGCCGCGCCCGTGTCGTAGCCGTCCACGTGCAGCGCCCGCGCATTCACAATCCACTCCCGGTCCAGCTCCTCGGCCTTCAGCGTCAGCCGCCCATCGCGCTTCCACAGCACCGTCCGCTCGCCCGACCCATCCACCAGGATCACCGACTGCTGGCTATCGCACCCGGCCACCGGAATCGCCCGCGACTCCACCCCGATCCGCGCGAACTCCGCCCGGTGCAGCTCCCCCGCCGCGTCCTCGCCCAGCTTGCCCACATATCGGGTCGTCAGTCCCCAGTGCCGGCACGCCATCACCGTCGTCGCCACCATCCCACCCGGAAGCACGTACGCGTTCTGGAACTCCACTTTCGATCCCGCCGCCGGAAACGCTCCCAGCGATACCACGGTGTCGGTCGCATTCAGCCCCACCCCCACCAGGTCAACCATCTCCAAACTAGCCATTTATCCACTCTAAATCCCCGCCCAACTCCTCGGCCACCCGCACCCGCTCTCCGAAAATATTCGCAGAATAACGTAAAGCCAGCTTGACATTTCCCGTCACTCCGCTCTACCGTAATGGAAAGCGAGCTTTACATGGCAACCGTCATCCAAAATCGCGTCAAAGAACTCCGCAGCGAGCGCAACCTCACCCAAGAGGAGCTGGCCCTGGCCGTCGGCGTCTCCCGCCAGAGCATCAACTCCATTGAGCGCGGCCGCTACGTCCCCAGCCTCATGCTGGCCCTCACCTTTGCCCAAATTTTCCGCTGCCCCACCGACCAAATCTTCACCCTGGAGGAACAACCGTGATCACCAACATCCTCGCGAAATTCATGGACGAGCGCACCCTCAACCATCGCCTGCAGTCCACCAGCACCGCCGGCATCGCCACCGCCGTCGGTGCCATCCTCGGCTTCGAGTACCGCTTCCTGGTTCAGCACATCTGGAGCTGGGATCTTTTCAGCGTCGCCATCGGTTTCCTCGTCATCAAAATGTCCATGATGGCCTGGTATCGCTTCCGCGGATAACTCCCGGCGCACACACTTCACAGACTGAAAGGAATCTCCATGCTCTCCGCCAAGAAGCGCACCGCTTCCACTCGTCTCTACCTCGTCGGCACCGCCTCCGTGGTCATTGCCCAATGCCTCTATCTCTTTGTCGAGCCCTACGTCCACTTCGCACAGGGCGCCACCAACTGGCTTCACTTCGCCCGCGGATTCTTCGTCGGCTTCGCGCTCGTCGCCCTCATTGCCGGTCTCTTCGCCCGCCGCAACAAGCCCAGCTGCTGCGATTGAGAGCCCCCAGGACTCCTAGCGTCTCGGGGCAACGTAAAGCAAGATCGCAACGTAGTGCGCCATGCTCCCGGCCAGCACAAACACGTGCCACAGCGCGTGGAAATACTTCAGCCGGTCCAGCGCAAAAAACAGGATTCCCAAGGTGTACGCGGCCCCGCCCAGGGCAATCCAGCCCACCCCGTGCCACCCAATCGCGTGCAGTATCTGCCGCGTCGCAACCACGCCCACCCAGCCCATCCCCAGGTACACCAGCGCCGAGGCTACCTCAAACCGCCCCAGCGCCACGCTCTTGAACAACACCCCGGCTACGGCCAGCGTCCACACCACGCCAAACAGCCACCAGCCCACCGGCCCACGCATCGACACCAGCGTAAACGGCGTGTACGTCCCGGCAATCAGCAGGTAAATCGCCGCATGGTCCAGCACCTGGAAGACGTGCCGTGCCCCGGTCAGAACCAGCGAGTGGTAAAGCGTCGAGCACAAATACACCAGCACCAGGGTCACCGCGAAGACCGTGCAGCTCACCAGTTGCCACACCGTCCCATGCGCGCAGATGGCAATCAGATACACCGCCCCGCACACCGACAGCACTGCACCAACACCATGTGTCACAGCGTTGGCTACAATGTCCCCAAGCCTGTACTCTTCCGTCACAAGCGGCTTCCCGTCACGCCCAATGCGATCAAGTGGTTTCCACCGGACGATGCGTGTAGCGGATTATGTCCACATCCGACAGAACCACCAGGCCCTCTTCCACCATTTCGTCGATCAGCGGCATGAACTTCGTCAGCTTCACCTCGCTGTCGATCGCCGACAGCATCATCGACGCATCGTGCGTCAGGTGCAGCGGCTTGTCCCGGTGCACACGTCCATGCGCGCCATACCCCAGCACCCCGCGATACACCGTGGCTCCGGCAATCTCGTTGGCCCGCATTGCCTCCAGCAGCGCCAGGTACAGCGGCCGGTCCCTCCACTTGTCATGCTCGCTGATGTAGATGCGCATCATCCGCGCCTTGCCCTCAATCTTCACATGCTCCACGCCTGGCTTCAGCGACTGCTTCTCCGGCGGCGGCGCTGCACGCATCACCGTTGTCTCCTGCACTTCGATCACCGCCTTGCCCGCCAGCTCCTGCAGCCGCTCCATCAGCGCGTCCACCTTCTCCGCGCTCTCCACAAACTCAATCGTCAAGGGCAGGCTGTCTGACATCTCTACAGAACTACCCGTATGAATGCGATGGTCGGCGCCAAACCCGGCAATGCCCTTCAGCACCGTCGCCCCCGATACTCCGCGAAAATACAGGAAATCCAGAATCTGCGAAGACATCGGCACCCCGTGGTGCAGCGCTCCCTCGCTCACATGAATGGAAACCTTCCGTGCCTTTGCCCGGTCTGTCATACTGCCCCCAATCCGGTGGCCCTCAGGCCATCGCGCTCGATCGGTTACGAGACAAACTCCGCCAGCCGCGCCCCGCACCATACTGACGCAAGCCCCAGAATCAGGCTGCCAAACACATACGCCGCGGCCATCAAAAACGCTCCCGTTCGCAGCGTCGACAGCGTCTCCCACTCATAGGTGGAAAACGTGCTGTACGCGCCAATAAACCCAATCGGAATCAGAAACCGAATCGCCGGATTCACGCCCGTCCGCCGCGCCAGGTACGTCAGCGAAAAACCAATCAGCACACATGCCGTCAGGTTCACCACAAACGTCCCGTAAGGGATCCGCGTGCCCATCCGCCCGCCCACCGCAGAGCCCACCCAGTACCGCGCCATCGACCCCAGCGCGCCGCCCAACGCTATGTACAGATATTTCAGCACCGTCCATCTCTCCAGGGAATCGTCCGGGGTCCAACTCCGGCTACAACAGTTGTACCACTCCACCTCGGCTCCCCAGGCGCAATCGAACAGTCCGCAAACGAGAAAGCGGAAGCCGGAGTCCTCCTCCCGCTTCCGCCCGTCTCCCATCTGTCGTTCGCCTAGCCCTGCGCACCCGGCACATCGCCTACTTCCGCGCCGTCGTCACCTTGTCCCCACCCGGATTCACCTGTGCATTCAAGTAGTCCGTCAGGTCCACAATATCCTGCTGTGTGCCCACCATCGGCGGCATAAACTTCCGGTACGGCGAGTCCGCTTTGTACTCGTGCAGCATCGTCACAAAGTTCTGAATGTTGGTCCGGTCCCGGCCCGCCAGCAGGCTCGTCAGCGGACGATACCCATCCAGCGTATGGCACGAACCGCACTCCCCACGGAAGAGCGCCTCGCCCCGTGAATAGTGCGTGCTCGACCCGTTCCACACCCATTCCGAAGTTGCCAGATACCCCGCCTGGTTGATCTTCGGCACATAGGATACGCGCACTCCATTCGAGTACATGTATCGCCCAATCACATACGGCTTGCGCAGCATTTCCCGCGCATACTCGCCCGAGGCGGTCGCAATCAGCGCCAGCAGCAGCACCGCCAGCGCGTGCGACAGGTTAAACTCCAGCGGTGTCCGGTAGGCCAGGAAATACGCCACCCCGATAATCGTTGCCGACGTCAGCACAATAATCAGCGCAATCCGTGTCACCTGCGAAAACGTCCCCGAGCCGATCGTGTCGATGCCCAGCGAGAGCAGCGCCCGTTGCGAATCCGGAACCATCCAGAGGTACCACATCAGCAGAAACGGCGTAGCCAAAAACGATGGCACCAGCCATTTCACGCTCCACTTCACCAGGCTTTCCTTCAACTCCGGTTGCGCCTCGCCGTCAATCCGGCTCGACGTAATCAGCGCCCAGATCCCAGCCAGCGAAATACAAACGCAGGCGCGCAACCCCAAACTCGGCCAGTAGGTCGGGTTGAAAAACGCGTTCCAGAACTTGCTCGCTTCGTGCCCCGTGCCCGCCACGCCAATCCACGTGTCGCCCGGCGTCAGCATGAACGCCAGAATCCCGTTGATGATGATCAGCGTCGCCGCAGACGCTCCCGCATACACCCAGCCCACCTTCAGGTGCAGCTTCGGGTCAATCCGATTCCAAGTGTAGTAATACACCGCCGCCGTCGCCAGCTCCACCAGGAAGAACACCCACTCCATCGCCCAGCCAAAGACGAAGTTGTGGATCAGCGCGCTGGTCCCCTCCGGATGCGTCAACCCGATCGCGAACCAGATCCCCACGCCCGATACCGTGCCGAAGACACCCGTCAGAATCAGGAAGAACTTGGAATGACCAACCAACTGCACCAGCCAGTCCTCGCGGCCCTCCTTCAACGCCTTCCGCTCGGCCATCGGCAGGTAAAGCCCGCCCCCCACGGCAAACTGCGAAATCATCACGTGGAAGATGGCGATCATACCGATCACCCAGCCGGAGCCGATATACGGAATGTTCCAGAATGGATAGTTCATTCAATCACTCTCTCGTGCTTTCGCACCGTTCTGCCAAACCTCTGTTGCTTACCGGATCGTCCAGTACCCAATCACCGTCGTGACCAGCAGAAGACCTACCGCCAGCAGTCCAAAATAATGCGCATTCCGCGCCCGCTGTCCCAGCTTCCGGCTCGTGTCGTAGAACGGAATCAGAATCCAGATACACAGTCCCAGCGTGAAAATAAGAATGCCCGCAATCTCGCCAAACTCGCCCGGCATCCAGTTGCCCAGCAGTTTCAACATCTCAAACGGACTCATGAAGTACCACTCCGGATGAATGCCCAGGGGAGCCGGCTTCAGCGAATCGGCCGGGTTGCCCAGCGGCCACGGAAACACATGCGCCAGAACCGCCAGAATGTTCAGCGACACAAGCCACAACGCCAGGTCCTTCACCAGGAAGTTCGGGAAAAACGGGACACTCTTGCGTGCAAACACCGGCTTGTCTTCTTCGCTCTCCGGAATCGCATTGCCGTGCTTCTGCACCAGCCACAGGTGGAAGCCGAGCAGCGGAAGGAAGATCGCTGGCAGCACCACCACATGCAGCGCAAAGAACCGCTGCACCGTAAACTCGCTCACGTCCGGCCCGCCCCGCAGCATGTTCGCAATCGCCGTGCCCACAAAGGGCAACGCCGTCGGAATCTGCAACCCAACCTTTGTTGCAAAATAGCTCAACTCGTCCATCGGCAGCAGGTATCCGCTGAAGCCGAACACCGTCGCCACGCCCAGCAGCGCCATCCCGCTCAGCCACCCAAACTCGCGCGGCTTGCGGTAAGCCTTCATGAAGAAGACCGAGAACATATGCACGAAAATGGCGAAGATAAACAGGTTCGCAGACCACGAATGCGCCGAGCGAACCAGCCAACCAAAATGCATCGTAAAGTTGATCTGCCGCACGCTCTCAAAGGCATCCGCGCCCGGCCGGTAATACACCAGCAGCAGCACGCCCGTAAAGCACTGCACCAGGAACAGAAACAGCGAAATGCCGCCCCAGTAATACCAGAACGACTGGTCGTGCACCGGTACCCGCTTCTTGCGCGCAAACGCCGCAATCTCGGTCAGCCCAAGCCGCTCGTCAACCCACTCGTAAAGAGAACTCGTGATTGTCTTCGTCGTCATTCCTATTCCCTTTCCTACGCGCGGGAGACCTGCACACCGGCTTCTGTCACTGCTACCTTGTACCGCTTCAGCGGCTTCGGCGGAGGTCCGCTCACATTCGCGCCCGTATTCGCGTCATACACCCCGCCATGGCAAGCGCAGTGAATCCGCTTTTGCTCCGGCTCAAACTGCACCGTGCAACCCAGGTGCGTGCAGACCGCGCTGAAACTTACCCACGTCCCGTCTTCGTGATGAATCAACAGAGCCGGCGACGGCCCGAATTTGAACATCAGCACCGACTCCTTGGGCAGCTTCTGAGCATCCTTCAGCATCACCTCGGTCACCGCCGAAGCACTCGCCGCCATCTCTTCCGGAGACGCCAGGTAGCGATAGATCGGATAGGCCAGCGCGCCCACGTAACACAGGCCGGCAGCGCCCGCGGCCGCCAGAAAAATCCGCCGCGTCACCGTATCTTCCGCCTTCTCGATCACCGCGCCGTTCTTGACAGAATCCATAGCCATTACGCCGCACTCTCCATAACTTTCCTGGCCCGCGCTACTACCGACACAAGCCATCCAATTACACCCAGACCGGCCACAAACAACACCAGGAACAGTCCCACGACGCCCCAGTTGGTCACCACCACCCGGTCCCACACATCAAAGCCCTTGGCCAGCAGGCTCAGGTCGCGCACCGCATCCCGATACACCGTCAACGAAGCCAGCGTCACAAAACCCGCCAAAGCGCCCGTCCAACCCAGCCAACCTGCCGTCACACGGCCAAACCCTGCCACCGCGCCCACCAGGATGATCAGCACCACGCCCACCAGCCATCCATACGCGCCATAGCCAAAGAACTTGTACAGCGGGTGCGTATGCAGACCGGCCTTCACAACTTCCGGCTGCACGCTTGCCGCCCACACTCCCGCCGCCAGGTACGCCGCGCCAAACACCACCGCCACCTTGCCGCCTACACCGGCCAGAAACTTCTTGTCCGCCGCGTCAAAGGTGCTCCGGCCAGCCAGGTAAATCAGCCACAGACCGCCAAAGGCAAGCCCCCCGGCCATGAACAGCAGCCAGCGCGGCGTCAGCGTCGGGTCGCCCGTAGGCAGATAAATCCCCGCGCTCGACTCCGAATACATCTTCTGCCACACTTCCGGCCGCAGCATCAGCGTCATGTTCGAGGAGAGTATCCGCGCCACCAGCCCGCACAGCAGCCATGCCGCCAGTCCCACGTGCCAGGCCGACTTGTGCGCCTCCAGCCGTGCCGAAAACTGGTATAGCAGCCAGTACGCCAGCGTCAGTATCCCGATAATCGAGATCCAGTACGCGCCAATCAGCACGCTGCTTGTGTACAGCGCCCGGCCATACAGCACCTGCGCAAAAAGCAGCGGCGGCACGCCCAGGTTGATCACAAACGTCATCACCACCGTCAGGCGCCGAGCCACCGCCCGCGCCGCCGACAGGCTCTCAGGTGTGCCGCGGAACAAGCTGAACAGCACCGCCAGCAGCAGGCCGCCAAGCAGCATCTCCACGGCCATAAAGTGCAGCGACAACGTGACAATATGCAGCAGCTTGATCAGCCATATTGGCGCAGGCAAAGGAATCGGATCGACAGCAGGAAACTGTGGCATGGTTTTGGAATCCCCGGAATTCCCCCAAAGTCTAGCCCCTGGCAGGGGGAGCGGGTGTGACTCGTCGCAACGGCAAAAGTGACGGCTATCACATCTGTTCCCGAACGGTCTGTGCATTTGGACTCAATCAGTCCAAAATGCCGGCAAAACACCCTATCCAGCTAAATATCAACATCTTGGCAAAATCCAAAAACCCGAGAAACGTACCAAATCGGGAAACTCCTCAGAACCCCTCGCACCGAAAAATGGGCCGCGCCTCGCGCGACCCTCAGCAATCCTCAATTCCCGGCCACCGCACCCCACAGAGACATCAGCCCTACAACGCCAGTGCCGCCTCCAGCGGCATCCTCGCCGTTGCCTCGGCAAATACCCGCAGCGCCTCCGCCTCCCGCGCAATCAGACCCTCATTGTGGCTCCTGTCCACCACCATCGCCGCATAACCCCAGATCGCCTGTAGCCCGCGCCCATCCCGCCGGCGAATGTCGTACGCCCAGTCCCCGGCCAGGTGCGGGTTGGCCACCTTGAACTGCGATGCCGGAAACCATTCCGGCTGCCCGCTGTCATCCTGCAGAAGCAGCACCAGGTGCAAGCCCAGCAGCGCCATCGCGTGCACCACGTACTCCCGCCCAATCGTCACCTGAAAGCCCGATTTCTCGCTGTATCCAACCGCCTCGTACAGCTTCGCGCTATCTCTGCTCGTATTGGAAATGCAAGTTACGACCATGCGTCACACATCTTCCCGCTTCCGGCTTCGGCTCAGGCAGCTTCCCCGCCTCAACCGCAATAAAAGCAAATCCGGGATTCATACCTGTTCCGCCTTCCAAAAACGGCAGCCCTGGAACGAACTTACCCGGAATCCCGACTCTATACCCGATTCAAAATCTCCGAATCGGCCCTTGATGCCATCCTGACCAATTTCCAAGCGCCCTGCACTTGCCGGCGTCACCGTTGGCTCGGGCCGGCTCCAGCGTCCCCCGCTTTCGCCTTCACCACGGCAAACTCACTCTCGAACCAACGCTTTCATCATGGTTTGATTCCACCGCATAGTCAGTTCATATCATCACCCCCAGACGTGACGAGAGTCACAGGGCGCGGCCCTCCGCATTTCTCCGTCACGAAACAACACCCCACCTCCAGCCCGCCGCGAATTCGCCTCCATAAAGCATCTTTTCATCGAAATCACCCCCTTTCAGGACACGCGCCTCCACCCGGCATTACCATGCGGTGGGGGAATTTTTCCACTATGACTCTGCTCTCAAGCTTCCGCCTGCCGGCCCGGCTCACTTTCCTGTTCTCAGCCTTGGCCATCGCTCTCTGCCTTTCCGCTCTCGCCGCGCCCGCCTCTGCGGCGGAAACGCCCGAGGAAGCCGCCAAAGCCTACGCTTCCCTGCCGCCCGCCGCCCAACAGGTCATGGCCCGCCTCGCCACGCTCGCTGAGCTTCCCGAAGGCACCTGGATCAGCCACTCCGGCGACCTCGCCCACGGCGAAGCTGTCGCCCTCGACGAATCCTCCTGGAAAGCCGCCCCCAGCGGATCCAAAGTCTCCGGCGACGCGGTCTGGTTCCGCCAGGTCATCACCATCCCAGCCACCCTCCATGGCTACGACCTCA
>Ga0302191_10002478_pt1 | contig 11511 bp, 10 predicted proteins | sample II_Bog_E3_1_FD_198775 | JGI IMG/M metagenome (GOLD analysis project Ga0302191, IMG submission 198775) | Peat permafrost microbial communities from Stordalen Mire near Abisko, Sweden - II_Bog_E3_1 | ecosystem: Environmental > Terrestrial > Soil > Wetlands > Peat | place: Sweden: Abisko...
GGACGGACATTAGGCGCGGCGCGGCGTTCGTTGGCGGGGCGTTGGTTGGGGATCGGTTGGGCGCAGACAGGGTCGCGAGGACTTCTGGGATTCCTTCATAGACGGTGGTGTGATCGAGCTTGTGCTGGCGGTAGTAGGCGAGAAAAAAATCTAGGGCTTGGCGCAGGAGCGCTTCGTCGGGTTTTTCGCCGAGCACGCGCTGGATGAGCATGGGAGCGCCGTCTCCTACATAGCTGGCGATGGTGTCGCCGTCGAGTTCGGGGCGTCCGATATGGCGCAGGGTGGCGTTCACGGAGTGGATTAGATCGAGGCGGGAGTCGACGAGGGTGCCATCGAGATCGAAGATGAGCAGGCGGATGCGGTGGGGGTCGAAGGGGCGGAGGTGACGGATCATGAGAGTTTAGGATAAACCAGGAACCAGTTGTCAGTTGTCAGTTCTCAGTTGTCAGAAAAGACGACTTGCGAAGGGCGCAAACGGGTACTGGATACTGGCCACTGGGTACTGCCTTTTCTGATTTACAATGTGGCGAGGCTTAGGCCTGGTGGGGTGAAGAACGAGGAATGGCCACGACTAAAGTCGATCCCAAGCTCAACGAAAACAACCTCGCAAACAAGTCGTATCAAGGCCTGAGCGGCGAACGGCTGATCGATGCGTATCGCATCATGTTCACCTCGCGACGGGTGGACGACCGCGAGATCCTGCTGAAGCGGCAGCAGAAAATCTTTTTTCAAATTTCGGGCGCGGGGCATGAAGCGGTGGGAGTGGCAGCGGGGTTCGCGCTGAAATCGAAGTACGACTGGTTCTATCCTTATTATAGGGACCGCGCGCTTTGCCTGACGCTGGGGGCGACTCCTTACGAGATGCTGTTGCAGGGCGTGGGGGCGGCGGACGATCCCAGTTCGGGCGGGCGGCAGATGCCTTCGCACTGGGCGTATCAGCGGCTGAATGTGGTGACGCAGTCTTCGCCCACGGGGACGCAGATTTTGCAGGCGGTGGGATGCGCGGAGGCGGGGCGGTATTTTGCGCAGCATCCGAAGGCGGCGGCGAAGCCAGAGGGCGATGGCGATTATCGGCAGGTCGATTATCGGCAGTTTAAGGATGTCGAATTCCACGGCGATGAAATCACGTATGTATCGCTCGGCGACGGTACGACCAGCGAAGGCGAGTTTTGGGAGGCGCTGAACACGGCGTCGAACCGGATGCTGCCGGTGATTTTTTGCGTGCAAGATAACGGGTACGCGATTTCTGTGCCGGTGGAAGTGCAGACGGCGGGCGGCAGCATTTCGCGGTTGGTTTCTGGTTTTCCCAACTTTCATTTTGAGGAAGTGGACGGCACCGATCCGGTGGTGGCGTACGCGGCGTTCGAGCGGGCGGCCGCGCACTGCCGCGGCGGGCATGGTCCGGCGTTTGTGCATGCGCATGTGATTCGTCCTTATTCGCACTCGCTCTCGGACGATGAGCGGCTTTACCGGCCGGATTCGGAGCGGCAGGCGGATGCGGCGCGCGACCCGGTGCACAGGCTGCAATTGTTTCTGCTGCGGGAAGGAATTCTCGACGAAAAGGGGATCAACAAGATCGAGAAAGAGGTCGAAGAGCAGTTGCAGGCCGATGTTGACCGGGCGCTCGAAGCGGCGCCTCCGCAGCCGGAGACGATCTACGACTTTGTGTACTCGCCGAATCTCGATCCGACGTCGGCGGTGTTTGAGACGCAGGCGGCAGCGGCGGTGCCGGAGGCGACGGCTGACGGCAAAAGCTCGGCCGCACCGAGTAACGCGCCGGCCAAGTCGGTTAACAAAACGATGGCGGACCTGATCACCACGACTCTGCGGGACGAGATGCGGCGCGATGAGCGGATTGTTATTTTTGGCGAGGACGTGGCCGACTGTAGCCGGGAAGAATATTTGAAGCAGAAGCTGGTCAAAGGCAAGGGCGGAGTTTTTAAGCTGACGTCGGGGTTGCAGGGGATGTTCGGGTCGGACCGCGTGTTTAATTCTCCCATTGCGGAGGCCAATATTGTGGGGCGCGCGACGGGCATGGCGACGCGCGGAATGAAGCCGGTGGTGGAGATTCAGTTTTTCGATTACATCTGGCCGGCGATGATGCAACTGCGGGATGAGCTGCCGATTATACGGTGGCGGTCGAACAATGCTTTTTCTGCGCCGCTGGTGATCCGGGTGGCGATTGGCGGGTATCTGACGGGCGGGGCGATTTATCACTCGCAGTGCGGCGAGAGCGTGTTCACGCATATTCCGGGATTGCGGGTGGTGTTTCCTTCGAACGCGCTGGATGCGGCGGGGCTGTTGCGGACGGCGATTCGGTGCGACGATCCGGTGCTGTTTCTGGAACACAAGCGGCTTTATCGGGAGACGTTTGGGCGGGCGCTGTATCCGGGGCCGGATTACATGATTCCGTTTGGGAAGGCGAAGGTGGTGCAGGCGGGGACCGACCTGACGGTGATCACGTATGGGGCGGTGGTGCCGCGGGCGCTACAAGCGGCGCAGAAACTGGAGCGCGAGCATAGGGTGAGCGTCGAGCTGATTGATTTGCGGTGTTTGAATCCGTTTGATTGGGATGCGATTGCGGCTTCGGTGAAGAAAACCAATCGGGCGCTGATTGCTTATGAAGATTCGTTGAGCTGGGGATATGGGGCTGAGATTGCGGCGCGGATTGCGGATAAGTTGTTCCATCATCTGGATGCTCCGGTGAAGCGGGTGGCGGCGACGGATACGTTTGTGGCGTATCAGCCGATTTTGGAGAATGCGATTCTGCCGCAGGCTAGCGATTTGTTTCGGGCGATGAAGGAATTGGCGGAGTTTTAGGGGCAGGTGTCAGGTCTCAGGTGTCAGGTGTCAGGTTTTTCTCGTTGTACCTGTCTTCGGATTCGCACAGTAGAGTGCCGTCCCGCTATCTGTCAATTATAGGGAGACCGGAGTTGACTGGGAGGGCGAAAAGACGGCGTAAGCTGGGGCTAAGGCATGGTTTCGACAGTTAGGGCTTTAGCGACGTCGCCTTTTCGTCATACGCCCGAGCTTCGGAGTGCTCACCCAGTTTGCGACTCGTCGCCGCGAGCATTGCGTATCGCATCCACTCTTCCGGGCCCGACGCGCCGGACTGGAGGCAGCGGATGAACTCCCGCTTCGCCAGCTGAAACTCTCTCAAATCATAGAGGGTATATCCGTAGTAGTAGTGAAACGCTGGTTGCCACTCTTCACTGACTCCGACTGCATTGGCGCGCTCAAACTGTTCTCTTGCCAAGGTGTGCAGAGAGAGTTCGTGATAGCAACGACCGAGATGACAATGAACATCGCTCCGAACTTCGATATCCAGTTGGAACGCGACTGCTTCCTCAAGAAGAGGACGCGCTCCTCTTTCCTTTCTAGATGTATAAGAGAAAACGCTCGCTGGACTTGCAGCAACTCGTAGAGATCCCGTCCTTCGGGAGTGTTGAACCACGCCCTGTGTTGAATCAACACCGCTGACAGAGATTGAATGCCCTCATCTCCCTTGTGCTGCTCCAGAAGTGACAGGGCGCAAAAGAAATCGATTTCTGCGAGTGCCTGCGTATGGCCTTGCGCGAGACGCCTCGCCTCGGAGATTGACAGTTCCGCATCCCTGAAATGCCCCGCGCTCTGTTGTCGGTTTGCCTCTTGCAGGAGCGTCCCTATCCTGTTAAGGGGATCGTTGGGATCGGATGTCGGAATGATGGTGTTTGGCAAATGCTCCCTCAAAAGTGCAGGTAAAAGGGTAACACTCTTATTGGAAGGCATTAAGCCATCCATCAAAACGTAGTTGGCGTAACGTCTCCATTACACTCAAAATCCGCGAAGGCAATCTAACTGCTCAGAACGATCAGGCTCTTGGCTCTGTCGCGAAATGCCTGATCGAAGGTGACCAATCTTAAGCCGGATACCGCAGCAAAAGCTAACACGTAGGAGTCTGCCCATTCCTTGGGGGCTGGGCTTCGCCGTCGCGAGTGGGAGCGGAAGGCTTGTTCTAGCCCGGCTGGTTCATCTAGGAATGCGATGCGCGGGTCGTCCAGCCAGCGATCATAAATCCGCCAGGCTTCTGGTTGGGTCATCACTTCCGAACCCATGACGGCTTGCGTTGTGAGCAGGCGCAGGAGGCTGAGTTGGGTGATCCGGCAGAAACAGAGATGCGAGTCCTCACGCAGGCTGGCAAACCAACGAGCGGCGACGATGTGGTGGAGATGCCTCTCGGAGGTGAGGGCGATCCAGACGTTGACGTCAGGGAAAAGGAATAATCTCGAAGATCTTGGCATTGTCGAGGTCCACGGTTCCGGGTTGCTTCGAACGCACCAGCGGGAGCGAAACGGGCCGCCCTTGGCGCCTGGGCTTGAGTTGCAGTTCGACTTCGACGCCGCGAAGAATCAACTCCCTCACGCTGCGGCCTTCCCCGGCAGCCTTGGTTTTCAGGTCGCGATAAAGAGAGTCGGGAATGTCGACCGTGGTCCGCATAAATTCTATTATGCCATATTTATGGCTAAAAGGGATAGCGGGTCTATTCTATGTAGCCTTTCGCACTTTTCCGCCGCTGGATTTGCCAAAGGTCGCTGCCCAAGGGCCGCCGCCGTAGCAGAGCAGGGCGAATGCTATGGCCGCGAGGGCTAGGGGGAATTCGAATCCGTTCGGTCCGGTGAGGCCGCTCTTGAAGTGGACTTTCCAGATGGCTACGGCCATCTCGATCACGATGGCGAGCGAAAAGAAGCGGGTGAACAAGCCCAGGACAACGGCGATTCCGCCGAAGAATTCGGTGCCGGCGGAAAGATAGGCCAGCCATTGGGGAAGGCCGAGCGAGGCTACCGTTTCCATGTGGTGGTGGAATCCGCCGAAGACCTTGTGATAACCGTGCGCGATCATGATTGCGCCTAGAACGAGGCGCAGCAGGAGCAGGGCGAGGGGTTGGAGGCGGTTTAGGAAATCCATGGAGAAGTTGTCAGGTCTCAGGTGTCAGGAAAATCTGTTCGTAGTGAATCGTAGCACCCGCGAAGCTATTGACTGGTTGATCGGGGTGATTCCAGCCTTTTCTGAGACCTGAGACCTGAGACCTGAGACCTGAGACCTGAGACCTGAGACCTGAGACCTGAGACCTGAGACCTGAGACCTGAGACCTCGGCTACCACTTCGCGTAGGGGGTGCCGTCGGTGGCGGTGGCGCTGGAGCCGCTGTGGACGCCGATGATGCCGGTGTCTTCGGTCTGATAGACGGACATGATAGTGCCTTCGGCGGGCTCGGTGACCCAGGTGTTGCTGCCGGTGATGTCATCGGGAATTTTGTCGATGTATTTCGACGATACGAGGTCGGAGAGCGACTGCGGCGATTTTTGTTTGTCCTGGGCGTACTGGTAGATGAGATGGTTCAGGGTTTGGAGATTCTTGCGGAGGTTCTGCTCCTTGGCGCGGGTAATGCTGTGGCTGTAGATGGGCATGGCGACGGCCAGCAGGATGACGATGATGCTGATGGCCACCATCATCTCGATGAGGGTGAAACCGCGGGTTGGGGTTGGTTTACCGTTCATCTTGCAGCCTGCCATCTTTCGGGCTACCATCTCCCGCACTACCGGTAGTGGCGCAGTCTGAAAAGTGAGCGACCTCGGAAGTGGGAGTGCTGCTAGCAAAAGCAGATCCTTCGCTGCGCTCAGGATGACAAGTCTTAGTAATGACGATCAAAGTAATGACGACCAAAGTACAACACTAACTTACGACACTACCGCACTACCAGGACGAATACGGGCTGCCCTGGCTGGAGGAGGCGTCGGAACCGCTGTGGACTCCTTTGATACCCATCTGGGTGGGGTCCCAGGCGTTTTGGGGATCGTCTTCGTTGTCGGTCTTCCAGGTATCGGTGCTGCCGGTGATGTCCTCGGGGATGGCCTTGATGTAGCCAGCCTGGACGAGATCGTCGAGCGACTGCGGCGCTTTGCCCTTGTCGAGCGAATACTTTTCGATGACTTCGTTGAGAGTGGCAAGATTTTGTTTCAGTTTGGCTTCGCGGGCGCGGTTGATGCTCTGGGTATACATGGGCAGGGCAATCGAGAGCAAAACCAAGATCATGCTGATGACGACCACCATCTCAATCAGCGTGAAACCGCGTGCCGCTTGCGGAAAAAGTGTTTTCCCGGCGCAGCATTCCCGCAGCGGCTGGAAGCCGCTATTGATTTCGTGGCCGTTACGGCACGAGTGGAACTCGTGCCCTTCCCAAAACCGGCACGACGCGGAGTTTTTCCGCAGCCCGAGAGGGCGCGGGCGGAGAATGGAGTTGCGGGCTTTGGACGTGAGTCTCATCTACCAGTCCTTATACTTGGTGCCGTCCAAGGCGGTCTGGTCGGACTTGGTGTAGACGTCGAAGACGCCCTGGCCGCCCCAGGAGGTGGAATCTTTGTCGTCTTGCATGGAGCGCATGCCCCATTCCTGCTTGGTCATAGGATCGAGCGGGATGCGGCGGAGGAATTTGAGTTTCTTGCCCGACACATCGACGCCGTTGACCAGGGTATCAAGATCGGGAGGATAGCCCTCGCTTCCGAGCTTGGTGACGAACGCGTTCATGTCGGCGGCAGCTTTGTAGCGATCGACGGCGTCGCGGATCATCCAGAGGTCGTAGCGGAGTTCCCGCTCGCGCTCGCGCTTGACGGCGTTGACGGCCAGTGGGAACGCGGCCCCGACGAGAATCATCATGATCGCGGTGGCGACGATGAGTTCGATCAGGGTGAAGCCGCGTAGGCGCTTTGTTTTTGTCGAGCGCGTCATAACTTGCATAAATAAGCTCATCTTGCGCAGAGCGAAAGAACCAGGGAAACTCTGGTTAAGTGTCGGCAGAAAGCATAAACCACAGGGTACACAGGGGTGCACGGGGTAAACCGGGACTCAATCAGAGATTCCCTAGAGTATTCCGCAGCTGAGTACATAGGTCCTTCGCTTCGCTCAGGATGACAGTGTCGTGTCGATGACAGCGTCTTGTTCATGACAACGTAGATTTATGCGTCAACAACTTGCACACCTCACCGTCTACTGAATCGTGATGGCGGCTTGCGCTCCGTTCATGGCGATGGGCTGCATGGCGGGATCGCGGGCTCCGCCGCGGGTGATGGTCAGAGCGGATTGGCCGGCTTCCTTTGCCACGAAGGTAAGAGTGACCACGGCGCCCTGCCCGGAAACTCCCGCTGCCCCTGGAGGCCGGGTCGCGGTGATTTGCAGCGTGCCGGTCACGGGATCGTCGCGATGCACCAAGGCGACGGCTTGGCCATCCTGGGAAAGGAATCCGCCATTGGACACGTTTACCACCTGCAACTGATTCGGGTCGTAGTTGAGTTGCACTGGCACCGAGTACACGTTTTGACCGCCGGAAAGCATGACGTTCACGGTAAACGTCGACCCCTTGGCCGGAGTCAAAGTAGGCGGATCAAACTGGAAGGTTCCACCGGGAATTGGGGCCTGAGTGGCGGCCTGAGTTGGCAGGCCTTGAGTCTGCGGGGCTTGATTCAACGCCGCCGGTCGCAGCGCGGCCGGATTCTGAGCACCCGGAACGGCCTGCGATGACGGACCCGGCGCAGGCGTAGCGGCGCCGGCAGGAGCGGCTGAATTTGGCTTGCTGGTCACGGACCTCAACTGGATGGAGTTGGCGGTGCCGACGTCGAGCATCTCGTCGCCATGTAACATGTCAGGACCACGGATGATGTGGGGGATGATGACAAAGACAATTTCGTTGGTGGAGTGATCGGAAGTATCCTGCGCGAAAAGATATTTCAGGATGGGGATCGAGGACAGGCCTGGGATTCCGCTGAGGGCCTTGGTCTTGGAGTCTTCCATCATGCCGCCAAGGAGGCTGACTTCGCCATCTCTGAGGCGGATTTCGTTTTCGATCTTGCGCTGTCCGATGACGGGCTGGCTGATGCCGCCGATGCTCACGTAGGAGTCGACGTCGGAGACATCCATCGACATCTTCAAGGAAATTTCGCGTCCGGCATGCACGCGGGGGGTGATGTCGATGTTCACGCCCACGTCGAGGTATTGAAACTGGGTGTTGACGAGCGGGTTGATGCCGACTCCGCCGATGCCGGGCTGAAACGATCCGGTGGCAACCGGGACGCGATCGCCGATCTTCAAGGTAGCTTTCTGTCCGTCCAAGGCGCGGATCTGGGGACTCTGGATGACTTTGGTATCGGTGTCGCTCATCAGGGCCGAAGCCGTCATCTGCGGAATCGTGACCTGGAAGTCGGTGGCGTTCAGGGTGGCGAGCGAATTGAGGCTGAGGCCATTCGAGGTTGAACTAGAAGTCGTGGTCGTGCCGGTGGTAGTGGTTGGGGTAGTGGTGCTGCCGATATTGGGCTGGAGGGCAACGCTGACGCTGGTGGGAGGATTGATGCCGAGGGTGTGGGACTTGTCGCGGCTGACCTGCATGACCATGACTTCGATCAGGACTTCGGGTTTCGCCTTGTCGAGATCGTCGACCAGTTTTTGCGCCAGGGCTACTTGATCGGGCGTGCCGCGGACGACGATCGCTCCCTGCGAGGGCAGTTGCTGGATGCGGCTGACCTCTAGGATGGTGCGCATGGCGTTGACAATGTCTTGCAACTCGGTGGGCTGAGAAAGATTAGAAAGATAAAAAGTCTTGATGACGTTTTGTTCCAGCTCTTTCCGCTTTGCAGGAGTGTCGGCCGCGACAAAAATGGTATTCGAGGTGACCGGACGCCAGAAGGTCTTGGTCTCAAAGGAGATGATGGAGAGCGCTTCTTCCAGGGTGACGTTGTTCAATTCGACGTGGACTTGCTTCGGGGTGTAATCGGGATCGAAAAGCACGTTCATGCCGGCCAGCTTGCCGACCGTCTCGTAAATCACGTTGGCTTTCTCGGTGACCTTGAGGGTAATGGGCACGTTCGATAGGGGAGCCAGTTCGACCGGACCCTGGGCATTTTCCAGGCGGCGGCGCAAGGGAGTCATGACCATGGCCTGCGGTTGGGGATTGGCGGCTTCGTTCATCATCTGCTGCGTGCGGCGGAGTTCCTGCTGCGCGATGAAGGAGGAAGGGTCGGTCTCCAAGGCCTTCTGGAACTGGGCGAGGGCTTCGTCAAACTTGCCGGCATCGCGCAGAATCTGGCCGCGATGCACTTCGGACGAAGCCGCCAGGAAGCGGGCCCGCTCAAACGAGGTGCGATAGCGGAGTTCCTTCGGCTTTTGATCGTAGGCCTGCTTGAAATATTCGAAGGCCTGTTCATAGTTCTGCCGCGCTTCGGCGTCCTGGCCCTTGGCGTAGGCCGCCTTGGCCGAATCGACTTTCTTGGCGAAAACCGAAAAAACCAGGCAGAACAGCAGCAATGCGAGTACAAGGGGACGGATCAAGCGTCTCATCAAGCAGTCCTCACAGAATTCTCTCTTGCCGGCGAGGGCATGGTGCATGACAGAAACGGGTCATGCCGCGTCCGGCCGGGCGAAAAAGCCAAGCGACCGGGCGACCCAGGGGTCTTCGCCAGCAAAAAATACCGGAAAATCGGATTATAGCATCGCAAGAAGTTGCACTCGAAGTGACTGGTACGTCGGTGTTTACACTCATTGGTACCGTTACCTTGGGTCGCAGGTGTCAGGAAAAAGCAGAAGCAGGTCCTTCGCCTTCGACAAGCTCAGTGTCAGGATGACAAGTCTTAGTGATGACAACCAAGCTGCACTGCTCCCGACGTTTTTCCTGAGACCTGAGACCTGACACCTGACACCTTGAATCTGCCGTGATACTTTCTTTTCAGCTGCTTTATTAGCGATATGGCCAAGCAAACCAGCCACCAGACCCAGCCAAATCGGGAGAAAAATCCTCGCCGACAGCCCACCGCGTCCGGCGAAAAGGATGCCGCTGTTAACAGGAACGCTAGCCATAACTACTTCTTGCTTGAAAAATTCGAGACGGGAGTGGTGCTGGCCGGAACCGAGGTGAAGTCGGTGCGCGGCGGTTCGGCCAATCTGAAGGACGCTTATGGGCTCCTTAAGGACGGCGAATTGTGGCTGCTGAACTGCCATATAGGGCCATATGACCATGGCAATTCGGCGAATCATGCGGCGCTGCGGACGCGGAAGTTGCTGGTGCACAAGGAAGAAATTCGCAAGCTGATCGGGAAGACGCAGCAAAAGGGGTTAACCCTGATTCCGACGCGAATGTATTTCAAGAACGGGAAAATCAAGGTGGAACTGGCGCTGGCCAAGGGCAAACAACTCTGGGACAAGCGGGAAACCGAGCGGCGGCGGACGGCGGATAAGGAAGCTCGGGAGGCCATTTCGCGGGGGAGGAAATAGGAAACGCTGATTCAGTGTCGGCAAAGAGCATCAACCACGGGGTACACGGGGGCCCACGGGGGAGACCGAAACTTAATCAGAGTTTCCCGAGGCGGCGCGGGAATCTTCTCTTCTCTGGTACCCTGTTTTCATCATGCGCGTTTACACTTGTCTGTTTTTCTTGCTGGCCGTGATTGGTTGCGGTTTCGGTCAAGATGCCGGCGTCCCGTTGCGCCACCCACCACTTGCGGAACGCATCGCGACGCAGAATGCGGTTTTCGAAGAGCAGTACGAAACCGATCTGCGGAACTTTCCCGAGCGGGCCACGGCTTACGGCGACTACCGATATAACGACAAACTTGCCGAGTATTCACTGGCGGCCATTGGCGAGCGGCATAAGACCGACGTGGCCTTTGTTGCTCGACTTGAAGCCATAGGGACTGAGGGCTTTTCGGATCAGGACCGGCTGTCTCACGATCTGCTCCTACGGGTGCTTAAGCAGCGGATCACGGATTTTGACCTCAAAGAGTACGAGATGCCGATCAATCAGCAGAATGGAGTCCATACGGGACTTGCCGATCTGCCGTTGTCGGTGCCGTTCGACTCGGTGAAGCACTACGAGGACTACATTGCGCGGCTGCACCAGATTCCGCGGGTGCTTAGCCAGACGACCGAAGTGCTGCGCGCGGGCTTGAAGGACAAGCTGATGCCGGTGCGATTCTTGATTGAGAAGCTGCCGGTGCAGTGCCAGGGGATTATCGACGCCGATCCTTTTCTTTTGCCGACGAAGAAATATCCGGCGGAGATTTCGGCCGAAGAGCAGAAGCGACTGACGCAGCAGATCACTGACGCCATCAACACGGATGTGATTCCGGCTTACAAGAGTTTTGCCGAATTCCTCACCAAGGTATATGCGCCGGAAGGGCGGACAACGCTGTCGGTCACTTCCCTGCCCGACGGCGAGAAGCGCTACGAAAACGATATCTACGCGCGGACGACGACGCACATGACGCCGGACGAGATCCATAAGATCGGGCTGCACGAGATCGATCGCATTGAGGCGGAGATGACGGCGATCGCGCAAAAGGAAGGCTTCGCCGATCTGGCTTCTTTCCGCGCATCGCTCAAGACCAATGCCAAGTACATTCCCACGTCGGCGGAGCAGATTCTCGAAGATTATCGGCATTACATCGCGCAGATGGAGCCGAAGCTGCCGCAGCTATTTACGCTGCTACCGAAG
>Ga0302191_10002485_pt1 | contig 11502 bp, 9 predicted proteins | sample II_Bog_E3_1_FD_198775 | JGI IMG/M metagenome (GOLD analysis project Ga0302191, IMG submission 198775) | Peat permafrost microbial communities from Stordalen Mire near Abisko, Sweden - II_Bog_E3_1 | ecosystem: Environmental > Terrestrial > Soil > Wetlands > Peat | place: Sweden: Abisko, Stordalen...
TTATCTTGACCCTCAAATGGGATTTTAAGGAAGATGAATTCCCCGGGGATGATTACGGTTCGATCGTAATGGAACCCCTCTAGAGAATTTGTGGCGATGGCCGGAGATGGTATTGGTGCAGGAGTAGGCGTAGCCGACACTATTGGTGTTGGTGTAGGCGTAGGATTTGGAGTTGATGTAGGCGCAGGTGTAGGCGTAGGTGTCGGTGTAGGTGTCGGTGTAGGTGTCGGTGTAGGAGTTGCTGCTGCTTCTACATTGATTGCATTTTTCAAGCTCTCTGGCGTAAGGGCTGTTTTAGATACCTTTACGGGAGTCGAATCTCCTCGGGAGATGAGTACAGAGTCTTCTGTAGGAAGAACTTGGTTAATCGAGACTTCACTACCTGCCTTTAGCGTCATGGAGCCAACGGTTTTGCCGTCCATGACAAGAGGTATCTGGGTATCCACGGCGAGGGTGCCGGGGGTAGCAGAGGCCCCGCTGATGACCGCGAGAAGAGTCATGCAGAATGCTATGCGAAGGTAGCTGTTGGAGGTTTTCAAGATTGAAATAGTGTTCGGTTCGAAGTTTCTGCAGTGAGATAGTCGTATTCTACCTATCCCTACGGATTCTGAGTAAGCAGGTTGCAACCAGAGACGAAAAATCGTGATTTTCTGGGGGAATATCTTCCCGTACTATAACTTCTGTTGCGGATTTTAGTATGTACTCACGCGGCCTGATGTAATGGATTTGGTGAGATTCGATTTACTGTTTTGGTGTGAATCTCATGCATTAGTAGTGAGCCTGATGCTTGGGTGCGTTTTGATTAAAAGAAAAAGCCCGCCATTGCTGGCGGGCTTTTTTGTGGGTTTTCTCTATTCGAACCCTATGGAATAGATTTCCGTACGAAGTTCAGGGTGTTTGAGTCCTACCCATGGCATAGCCCATGGCGTAGTATCTACCCCGTTATTTCCGAACTCTTTTCCAAATGGGGTGAGGAAATCGAAGGTTAGATTTTTGTGCATTCCAATAATGACAAAGGTTGACAATTCGATTTTTCCTTCTGGGGGGGTTATATGTTTGTTGTTGATAACCTCAAATTTTTCGCCGTCCTCCCAAGTTTGAGGGTAAAACTTGGCGGCTCCGGTTCCATACCCATTAAGCGTTGGGTTGACTGCCTCTGTAATAGTGGGTAGTCTACCATCTTTTACCTTCATGATCTTTGTCATGTCGTCATCTGAAATGATTGGTGCGTGTGGTATATAGGCTGTTACGATTACGACTCGGCCGGCATCAAGTTCTCTAGCGACGAAGGCAGCTCTCCTAGCTTCAAAGAAGAGGGTGCGGTTCATTATGCTGTCCGCCATCTCCCAACTTTTGTTTGGATCTTTGATATTTTGGTCGTTTTCCCTCATTTCCTCCTTTTCTTTTAGTGATGCCTGCGTTAGTTGGGCATTCGTATCTTCCAGAGAGTTGAAGCATCGAACTACGAAATTTTTCTTTGTGGAGGCAGTAATCAATGCCTCTTTGGAGGGGTAGTTTGTACCCTCCAAAGACGCGTGAGGCATGAGAGATTCCTCGCAGACTCCGAAGCGTAGGAGAGCCTGTAAGGAATCTCCTACGCCTGCTGTGCGGTGATCTCCAATAACAATGTTGGTGAAGAGTCCTGCGCTAGAATAAAGTGCTTTTGTTTTTGCCAAGGCGCCTTCTTGTTCTTCTAACGTGTAGACATATGCTCCGGTCTTGGCTGATTTGTAATGGTTAGGTCGTTTTGGATCAGGTATGATATCTTCTTTGTCTTCTGGATGTTCTAGATAGTGTGCTTTATAATCTGCAATGCCTTTTTCATACATGGGGATAAGGCGAGTAAGTTCATCCTCCCTCACTCTTTTGTTTCTTTCCAAGTCTTCTGGCACCATATCTAAGACACCTTCAAAATCAACCGGTGGGTTGATCCATTCTGATTGGTTCCATATAATGGTGTTGGAGGCAAGTTCGCTGTCAGAGTACTTGTTCATGTCGTGGGCCCAAGTGAGAAAAGCCCGTGAGACTTCAACGGGGTGCCCTTCCTTCTTGGTGAAAAGGTAATTGAGTGCATTAGCGATTGCTACGACACTTGATGCGTCATATTTGTTCTCTTGCTTTTCCGTAGGAACTTGAAGGGCGACAAAGTCGTTTGTGAAAGAGACTGGGTTGTGTTGGAAGGTATTGGCGTAGCCGTCTGCCCTCGGGGACATGTTTCTTGGAGTGTTAAGGATGGCCTTGTGGAGGTCCAGCCCACTTTCTACTTCTGCCTTTGTCGTTGCGGAGCTTACGATTTTACCCGGAATGTGGTAAAGGGTAGGCATAGGCCTTGTCGTCTTAGCCAGAGCTTCGATTCTTGAGACTGAATCTGGGGTGAATACTTCTTGGCCTATTCCAGTCTGTGGAGAAAAATTTACTTTCTTTCCGGAGTCATCCCTGTCCCCTGAGAAGTGTATGCTTCCATAGACACTTACATAGTCGATGGGGATGCTCGTTCCTTTGAGAACGCCTTTGTAATCTTTTGCGAGGACAACCTGTTTGGAGGTTGCCAAAGCGTTTGCTATCTCCTCTGGAGCAATGGCACTCAACGGTGCTGGGTTGGTGCTGCCATTAATCAAGACCCCGTTGGGGACGGTGCCGGTTACGGAGACCGTAGTTCCGGCTGGCAGTGTGGTGTTGCCCACCACCACGCCGTCAACAACAATGGGGTTAGTGACAGGGATCAGTAGTGTTGCTGAGCCTGGGGTAGTTTCTGCCTTAGCCCCTACGGTAAGGATGGGGAAGGTGATTAAGGCTAGTATGGAGAGGAATTTGTTCTTCATGGTGAGAGGGTCGAGCTACCTATTATTACGGATTCTTAGGGAGCAGGTTGCAACCTGGGACGAAAAATCCTCATTTTTCTGTTAATTCATTTCCCTCCAAGCCCACCCAATCCTCTGCTGAGCTTTGGTTTTCATAGACTCCAAAAGAAACTTAGCCTCCAGCGTGGGTTGCCTCAGCGTCAAATTCCTTCCAAAACTCAGCGGCGGTCTGTGCCGGATGTTCAGCATCAAGTTTGGTGGAAATAAACTGGAGAGGAATTGCTCGGAGTGCCTGCACACCGTGTGCCCCGAACGGAAAAGTGAGTTCACGGAGGGTTGAGATTGATCCAAGAGGGGTGAGGTCATTCACGTAGGTCTTGTCCATCCAGAGTTTTTCCAGAGGCATTCCACGGAGTGGGGTGACACTCCCGATATTGGTGTTGGAAACATCCAGCTCAGTCAGTTTGAGTGCCGCAATGGGATTGAGGTCATAGACTCGTGTATGTGAGAGAAGAAGTTTCTTTAACCGAGCACAATTGGCCAGAGGGGTAAGATCAGCGATCTGAGTGAAGCTGATGTCGAGCGAGGTGATCGGTGATCCCGCAAGTGGTGTCAGATCGGTGATATGGGTTACCGCGAGATCCAGCGAATCAAGAGGGATTCCCTGGAGTGGGGAGAGGTTGGCAACTCGTGTATTCTCAAGGGAGAGTGATCTCAAAGGCATTCCTGCAAGGGGATCGAGGGAGAAGATTTTGGTTCGGTTCAGCACCAAATGCTTCAGGTTCATCCCACGAAGAGGCTCCAGATCGGGAACTGGCAGGCCGGTGATTTCAAGGTTTTCCAGAGGCAACCCTTTCAACGGAGTGAGATCAGTAACCTGGGAAAAGTTAAGGGTTAAGGTTTTAAGAGGCAGTCCACTGAGGGGAGTGAGATCCTGGACATCAGTGTAGTTGAGATTCAGTTCGGAAATATTCTGGCCCTTCAGAACGGAAAGGTCACCGACTGCAAGTCGCTCCAGTGAAACTGCAAAGGAGCCGTCGGGCTTTTTCACAACGCGACTTTCCGTCCACTCCGGCTGCTTCTGATACGGATGGAGACGCGCACGGAGTGTCACTTCCGCAATCTCTGCATCTGGTTCGACAAGTGCTGCCAGTGGCCCGGCTTCCACCAGACGATTCTGTTCACGCAGTGATGCTAGAAGGCGTTTCTGAAGTTCCTTGCTGAGGGAGTCTTTGCCACCATTTGCCGAAAGAAGATCCTCGCAGATGGAAAGATTCTCCTGTGCGGATTTGTCGCTCGGACGCAAGGCCAGTACGCGCCGGTACTCCTGGATTGCCTCTCCCAGGTGTTGGGAAGACTCAAGAAGATTGGCCCTCAGTAAATGATAGGCTGCATTTTTTGGGGCTAACTGCACGGCATAGCCGGATTTTTCCAGCGCTTCTTCAAGTCGCCCGTCGTTCAGCAGTGATTGTGAAAGGGCAAAAAATGAGGGTGCAGTCTTTTGAAGATCGCTCAGTGCGGTTTCCGCACGTTTTCGATCCTTCTCCGCATTCTCCTTTGCAATCAGGGCCGTATTCCTTTCCATTGTAACACTCACGGTGAAGAGGGCTGTCAAAATCAGGCCGAGAAGGAGTGCCGTTAGTGCCAAGATGCTCACTGCCTTGTGTCGACCGACCAGCAAGAGCATCTGTCGCCCGGCTCCAGCCTTTTCTGCCTCCGTGGCAAATCCATTCTGAAAGGCTGTGATTTCTGCCTGTAGCTCTCCCACACTCTGATAACGCTCGCGGGGATCAAGGGACATTGCCTTCCGGATCACCGCGCACAGTGACTCGGGTACTCGTTTTGTGCCCAGATGAGGAATGGCGGAGGAGGAAGGAGACTGGAGTTTTTTTCCAACATCGCCCTTTGCTACTTTGCTGACAACCTCGTCCGGCGTCTTCCCTTCAACCGGGGGAGCGAGAAAGAGGATCTGATAGAGGATCGCACCCAGGGAGTAAATGTCGGTACGGGCATCGAGGATATCGATTTCCCCCCGTGCCTGTTCAGGGGACATATAATGAGGCGTCCCAAGCACCTGTCCGACCATCGTGAAGAAAGTGGAGGTACTCGTTGTCTCGGTTTTTTCCTCAACTGCTTCCTTTCCGATTTCCTTGGCCAACCCCCAGTCCATCACAAGGACCTCTCCGTAATCCCCGATCATGATGTTGTCTGGCTTAAGGTCGCGGTGAATTACCCCTTCATCATGGGCGAAGGAGAGTGCATCGCAGACTTTCTGAAAGATTGTCAGGAGTGCTGGCAGGGAGTATTTGGCGCGTGTTTCTTCGTCCCCATCGCGCAGTTTTTCGAGGATGGCATGAAGAGTGACGCCACCCACGAATTTCATCGTGTAGAAAAAGCGATCCTCTCCATCGGTGTCCATATCATGAACCGGCACGATGTTGGGATGCTCCAGACGGGCTGTCACTTTTGCCTCGGAAATGAATCGGCTCACAGCCTCTGCCGAATCGGATTTGCGCATGACCTTCAACGCAACCGAGCGTCCCGAGGCAGCTTCCCTCACTTTGAGAATCGTCCCCATGCCACCAACCGCAGCCACGCTGCTGATTTCGTATTTCTTCGGTGGTGAAAAGTTTGCCGCAGGGTCAACGGGTGTATTGAGTGAGGAGGGTTTATATGAACTGTCGCTTCCCATGGTGGAGCGGCGTAGTTCGATCGTCGCGGAACCGATCTGTATTTTCTGCCCCGGCCAGAGCCGGTTTCGTCCGCTCATTGGGATGCCGTTGACAAGAGTCCGGGCACTACTGCCGAGGACTTCAAGGTAGATCCCATCTGTGTTGACGCTCAGAAGAGCATGCCTGTTAGAAACAGTGTCACTTTCCAAGCGGAGATCGCATTCCTCCTCACGTCCGATCAGGAAGTCCCCTGGGGGCACCGATTTGCAAAAGCTTTCCCTGCCGTCTTCAGTAATAAGGAGTTCCGTCAGGCGTTGGTTCATGAGACGGATTAGTTGGAATCGTAAAATTGGGGCTGCCCGACATCAAGAGGAGTAACATCAGGCAGGCTCTGTTTTTGACGGGAAGCCTTTGCGCGCCATTCGGCAGCCTTGACCTCGTCCTTTTCTACAAAAACACCGCTCTCATACATATCTCCGACTAAAGCCTCTGCCTGAGCATTCCCGTTTTCTGCAGATTTCAGGATCCACGCAAATCCCTTTTTCCCATCCGTTTGAACGCCCTTACCTTGCAAATACAGATAGCCGACACCAAGTTGGGCTGCAACGCTTCCTTCCTCTGCAGCCTTGAGAATACTCGCGAATCCCTGAAGTTGGTTTGTTTCAAGCGGTGCCTTTTCGGATGAATAAATCTGCTCAATGTTGAGTTGTGGCCCAATTTCTCCCTGATCAGTAGCCTTCCGACTCAGTGCCACGGCATTGGCCATGTCTTTTTCTGTTCCTTCACCTTTGAGATACATCTCCGCAAGCATTGCCTGTGCGGTGGGATTGCTCTTTTCAGCGGCTTTACGTGCCCATTCGAAAGCTTTGACGGGATCTTTAGAGACGCCTGTGCCTGTTGCATACATTTGAGCCAAAGCTAGAAGGGCCCATTCGTAACCTTGCAGCGCGGATTTTTCCATCCACTTAAAGGCTTTGGCATCGTCTCTTGGTACCCCCCGACTCCCATCATACATTTTGGCGAGGGACCACTGGGCGATACTGTTTCCCTGTTCTGCGGACTTTTGAAGCCATTCTATCGCTTTAAGCGGGTCGTGAGGAACACCCCTTCCGTTTCGGTAGCATTCGCCGAGTCGACGTTGGGTTACTGGGTCACCATTTTCAGCAGCGATTTGCCAGGCAGCAGCCACTCTCTCCCAGTTGACGGGGTGAAAAGCAATCTTCCCATTGCTGTAAAAGACCCCAAGTTCTACATCGGCTTCAAGGTTCCCCTTTTCGGCAGCCTTCCGATAGAGGCCGGCCGCTTTCGCCTCATCTTTGGGGACTCCCTCTCCCGATGCATATCTCTTACCAAGTTGAAATTGTGCTGTGGCGTCACCCGATGACGCTGCTGCTTCCAGCTTATGAAGCTCTGCCTCCTGGGTTTCCGGGGAAATGGCCGAGGTGGTACCTGACACAGGTGCCGAATTTATTGTTGGAATTACGCGATTGCTTGGTTTCGCTTCGACTACAGGGGCCGGTTTTGTGGCTGGGGCTTCGGAGCTTTCTCGTATTCTTTTGGAGATCGAAAAGTAAAGTAGGCTCACTAGCAGGATCATCATCGTCACCATAGCGAGCTGTGAGAACCGCTGTTTTGTTAGCCAACTGGGTGTCAAATCATCAGGAGAAGCTTCGACAGTTTCCGTCGCCGCAAGAATAGCCCGCGAAAGCAACTCTCGTGGGTCTAGTCCCTCCAGTCGGTTTTCATGGTGACCGTGAGGCATATTATTTTATACGAAATCCAAACTCTTCGACGGTTCCGTTTTAAGATTTTGAAATGACACTGTCACACGTAACCGAGCAGTTCCTGAAGCTCGCTCTTGATATTTTCAGGGGAGGGATTTTCGAGCGTCATTCCCACTTGCTCAAAAAGGATGACGCACCAGCGTTCCCGGAGACGATGAACTTGGCTCTTGAGTGTTCCGACAGGGATTCCCAATTCGACGGCAATCTCATCATACCGTTTTTCCGGCTCAGGGCCGAACCCGAGGAATGGCTTCAGTGCGGCGAAGACTTGCTCCTTGTTGGAGTCGGCGAACTCTTCTTCGAGCAATTTCATTGATTTTTCCAGCGAAGAAAGTGCCCAGCGGCGCTGAAAGAGAAGATCGGGAGATAAGTGGTCCACTGTTTCGTCTCTAAAGTATTCCTCTGCGAGAACCGAATCAAAGGGAACCAGCAGTGCAGCTCCTCGTTTCTTTGCCGAGCTGCGGTCGTGCTGATCCCCGAGATAGTTTTTCAGGCACGCAAGCAGGAAGGAACGGAGTTTTCCTTTGGCTGGATCAGCTGAGGCGAGGGAGTTTTTCTCAAGAAGATGACAGAAAAACCCCTGAGTCAGATCCTCGGCGTCTTGGGCCTTGCTTCCGGAACGCCGGATAAAGGCGTAAATTGGATTCCAGTAGGTTTCACAAAGCAGTGAGAGGGCCTCTTTGGCCTTGGTTTCGTCAGGATCTTGAAGCTGACGAACAATGGTCCACCGCGTAGATTTGAAATACGGAAATACGAGGGAATGCACTTAGAAGAAGATGCAAGTTGAGCCCAAGGCAGTCAAAACAACTGTGGTGTTGGATTGCCGACATTGAAAGTTGAACAAAACGCTCTCTTTTCGGGGGAGGCGAGTCATTGCCCTCGCCTGCTCCCCGAGCCCCCTCCCACGGCTAGGGGGGAACTTGGTTTTGCGAGTGATTCTGTGGTCGATCATTAGCTCGCTGACGCTCATGTTTGTCCTCGGTAAAGGCGACCCATCGGGGGTCTTTGGGGGATTATCGAAGGGATTGGTGAATCGAAAGAGCGTGTAGTTCAATTGTTTTGCCATACCTATTAATTACGGAGTGATTTGCTATGTTCTGCATCAAGTTCGCCAACTCTCCGTTCCACGAGATCTGCCATTGCAAAGGAGATCGCTCGACACAGGGAAGGAGTCATTTCTGTTTCACGATGAGATTTTGCAGTGCGTATTAGGGTCCGCATAATGAACCTCTGCCGACAGACAATGTGGTCTGGGTATTCACGACGAAGTGTGGCTGTCCAGAATTCCGCGCAATGCTGAATGGTATTCTGAAGCTCTACGTCATCTTCAAACAAATCGTTGAAAGATTGAATCTCATGGGCGCAGAGAAGGAAGATCGAGCAGTAGTAATTTGAAACGAACAGTCTTCTCATGCTTTTCATCCCTCCGTACTTTCGTTCCGACTCACCGACTGCACATGGTATCTGGGATATCCAGGAGTTGCTCCAGCTGTATGGATGTGAAGGTTTTGTCTGAGGGGTAAGGAGATCTCCGAATGAGTATGTCCGCAGAGAACGCTCAATGATGATCCTGGAAAGGCCGTGCTCATTCCCCAGAGTGCGTAACCAAGAGTCATGTTAGTGTAGTGCGGCTGAAAATCGTAGTTACATGGCTTTCCATTGAACTGCACCGCCTGGGTGAATGGTGGAAAATGTGTCGCGATCCAGACATGACGATAGGATGTCAGGGCATACGGAAGTACCTCCCTAAAATACGTGCTTGATTCCTTACCGAGCGAATCCATGAGTCCGTAACAAGATCTCCATTCCTTACCCCGAAAGTCATCAATGCTCCAGAAATCTGGATTGCGGACTCTGGAGTTGGTGCCATTCCCAGCCCGTCCATCAGACCATCCTCCATGGCCCACCAGGGCTTCATTATCGCCTAGGGGGATGATTTCCCCGTTGCCGAGATGACGAAGTGTCTTGTGCTTTTTACAGAGAGATTCTACCTCGCCGTGAACTCGGGAAAAGGAGGAGCCGTAATAATCGTGGTTCCCAAGAACGAAATAGATAGGTCTGCTTCCACATGCCTCTCCCAATTCGAGAAGGTGGGTACAAAGTTGCCTCCCTTTGGAAATGTCTCCGGTGATCACCACTGCATCGCCGGGTGCCTTGGAAAGTCGCTTATAGAATTTGTCCCGTTTTTCTTTACTCACCACATCGAGGTGAAGGTCACTCAACCATATGATCTTCTTCATCGTGCCTCCTTGGTGGAGTTGGCTTCATAAGTGACGCGATAGATCGAATTATAGGTCTCAATCAATCCGTCCGGCCTGATCTCAACGACAGGTGTACTGTGGAAGACGCCGAATGCCTTAACTCCATTCCGTTCGACTCGGCAGACTTCCATCGCATGCCCACACCTGATGGGAGACATCAGGTACCCTTTCAGTGAGTAGGAGATGGGGAGCGATCCCTGATTTTCAAGACCACCCGCAATCCATTCATCCCATCTTGTCGTAGGGGAGATGGGATTTGAGGCTACATCGATTTTCTCAAGAGAAATGCGGGTGTGGCAGGCGAGATTAACGAATGTGATGTCCATGGGTGTTCATCGGTAACACGCTCATGGGAGGGAATTGTTAAGGCGGTTTTTTATTTCTATCTGAGTTTTCTGATCCTTACGAAGCTCCGCGCCCAAGTTCCAGTCTGCCAAATAGGTAATTGATTGGCATCGTTTCTAGAATTGGCGATATGAGGATGTCCTGACAGCGCCCCATGGAGAGGAGGCGCTTGGCGGTATGCGTCCCCAAAAGATTTATTTCAAAGCTTGGAAAATTCAGATGCCGAACATATGAACGGTATATGCAACCAAGCCTCCAGCAGACTCTTTCTCCTCCCATCCCCTTTGAGAAGCGTACCAGCCTGCGCCTTCCTCTCTTTGGGACAAGCGTTGAAGCCGGATTCCCATCACCTGCAGATGATTATCTGAAATGCTCTCTGGATCTCAACGAGAGGCTTGTCAGGCACCCATCTTCTACATTCTTTGTCCGAGCAAAGGGCGCATCCATGCGTGATGCTGGTATCAACGACGGTGCACTTCTAGTGGTTGATCGATCCATCACCCCGAGCGATGGGCAGATCGTTGTGGCCATGCTTGATGGCCAGTTCACGCTCAAACGACTTCGTAAACGCAAGGGGCAATTGTTCTTGGAGGCTGAGAATCCAGACTTTTTATCCATCGAGATCAATGGCGAACAGGAATTGGTGATCTGGGGTGTGGTAAAATCAGCTACCAACGAGTTCGCCTAGTCATGAGTGATCGCCTTGCTCTAGTCGACTGCAACAACTTCTTCTGTTCCTGTGAGCGGGTCTTTAATCCCTCTCTTGCCAGCGTCCCTGTGGTCGTCCTATCCAACAACGACGGCTGTATTATCTCCCGTTCTCAGGAGGCCAAAGACCTGGGGATTTCGATGGGTGCTCCTCTCCATCAGCAACAGGAGGTAATCCGAAAACATGGAGTCAGGGTTTTCAGCAGCAACTACACCCTCTACGGCGATATGTCTGCACGCGTCATGTCAATTTTGCGCGATGCCGTACCGGCCATTGAGGTCTATTCGATTGATGAAGCATTCCTGGAATTCCCTCCATCATTTGATGAAGAGGCGGCCCGAGCACTGAGAACCAAGATCCTTAAATGGACTGGTATCCCAGTTTGCATTGGGATCGCAGGGACAAAGTTGCTCGCGAAATTTGCCAACCGTCATGCGAAGAAGAACAAGGAGATTACTGGTGGGGTCTTTGATCTGACGACTTATTGGGATCCAGAAAGTCTGATGGCTGATGCTCCTTGTGAGGCTCTCTGGGGAGTTGCAAAGAACACGGCTAGGACACTATCAAAAATAGGAATCCGCACTGTTCTGGATTTTCAACAGGCCGATCCAACAGCCGTTCGTAAATCTCTGGGGGTGGTAGGGGAACGCTTGCTTCGGGAACTCAATGGCATCTCTTGCCTGGAACTGGAGGAAATGCCGCCATCTCGAAAAGGAGTGATGGCTTCCCGTTCGTTTGGTAGTCCTGTGGAGGAACTGGAAGATCTGGAAGAAGCTCTCGCCAATCATGTGGCCCGAGCATCTGAAAAGATCAGGCGCTTCGGACTCCTTGCCACCCACCTGGAGGTATTCCTTCAGACCAACCGATTCAGGCAAGATCTTCCACAGTACTACCCGACACGTGGGATGACCCTTACTGAGCCAACAGCAT
>Ga0302191_10002487_pt1 | contig 11496 bp, 10 predicted proteins | sample II_Bog_E3_1_FD_198775 | JGI IMG/M metagenome (GOLD analysis project Ga0302191, IMG submission 198775) | Peat permafrost microbial communities from Stordalen Mire near Abisko, Sweden - II_Bog_E3_1 | ecosystem: Environmental > Terrestrial > Soil > Wetlands > Peat | place: Sweden: Abisko...
GGTTTGCTGCGAAACCAATATGATGAGGAAATAAAGTACGATGACCAAAACAAATGCGGCAAAGGTGGAGTACAGGTATGATTTTACAGGCTTTTCAACCTCCTCGGCATAAGTGGTTACATTATCCCATCCCAGGCAATTCCACATCACCGTATATAAGGCCATGCCCAGCGATGAAAAAGGAACGCCGTGCAGCGATTGCGACGGGATCGCCGTAACTGCGTGATGATAAAATGCTAATCCGAATAGAATAATAAAAGGCGTAAGCACAACAGCCCCAAGTATAAGCGCTGTTCTACCCACCGGGACGATGCCCAGGATATTTAAAAGTGCAGAAAGCCAGATAAAAACCAGGCTGATAGGGAACCGATAATCTGCCACCCAGGGGAAAAAGAAAGAAGCATAGATAACGAAAAGCGCCGGATAAATGGCCAGGTCGATAAAGGTGTACATCCAGGTCCACCAGCCTTCGTAAAAACCCCAGCGTTTACCCAAAGTGCGTTTCACCCATTGATAATAGCCACCGGTTACGGGCATCATGCTGTTGAGCTCCAGTACCGTAAAAATTGCCGGCAAATCCCAAAGCACGGGTGTGATCAGCAGGATGAGTATCGCCGCATGCTGCCCGGCATAGCTGATCAGCGGCTCCAGTCCGTACGGCCCGCCCGAAACGGTAAAGAAAATAACCGCAACCAATTGCAGCGGCCTGATTTTTTTTAGTGTTGCGGATGAGGGCATCGGCTATAAAAATATCGTTTATTGCTGATAATGCAATTTTCGGCAGGCTCATATTTTCTTCGTACTTTTGAAGCCTGCCAATTGGTGTTAAATGAGTAAGCCTTTTAATCGTCCTATTCGTGTTTTAGTTGCCAAAGTGGGCCTCGACGGGCACGACCGCGGCGCACGCATTATCGCCACGTCGCTACGGGATGCGGGTATGGAAGTGATCTACACCGGTCTGCGGCAAACACCTGAAATGGTAGTGAATACCGCCTTGCAGGAAGACGTTGATGCGATTGGGATTTCCATCCTTTCGGGCGCGCACATGACCGTGTTCCCGAAGATCATTAACCTGGTAAAGGAAAAAGGGATGGACGATGTGCTGATCACGGGCGGTGGTATTATCCCGCAGGAAGATATGGCGGCCCTAAAAAAAATAGGGATCGGAGAGCTATTTCCGCCTGGGACCAGCACAAAAGATATTGTGAGCTATATTACCGGTTGGGTGCATGAGCACCGGAATTTTTAAAGAATTAGTCTAAAAGTCAGTAAAGTCCGAAAGACGGAGTTTCGTCGAAATTCTTTGCAATCGGTGTAATCAAATAATAAAATCGGTGCAATCGGTGATATAAAGTCCGAAAGAACCTGCACTGACGTCCCGGCAAAAGTAACTTAGTTATATTGAAGAAACATGTCGTTTGAAAACCTGTTGACGGAACAAAAAGGGCGCATCCTGTACATCGTCATTAACCGCGAAAGCAAAATGAATGCCTTGAACAGGGCAACAATAGCCGAATTGCATACCGCTTTTTCCGACGCTTTTCAAAACCCGCGTGTAGGCGGCATAATTATTACCGGCGCGGGCGAAAAGGCATTCGTTGCGGGCGCTGATATTTCCGAATTTGCGGGCGGTACTGCCGAAGCAGGTGGGGCGCTGGCCCGCCACGGCCAGGAACTGGTGTTTAATTCGATAGAAAACGGAAGCAAACCGGTAATCGCCGCCATCAACGGCTTTGCCTTGGGTGGCGGGCTGGAACTGGCGATGGCCTGCCATATCCGCATCGCATCGGATAACGCAAAAATGGGCCTGCCCGAGGTCACCCTGGGCTTGATACCGGGCTATGGGGGCACCCAGCGGCTTCCGCTTTTGGTGGGAAAAGGGAAAGCCCTGGAAATGATCATGACGGCCGACATGATCACGGCCGCTGACGCCTGGCAATATGGCCTGGTAAATCATGTTGTGAGCCAGGATGCGTTGCTGGCAAAGGCCGAAGAAATAATGAGCAAAATATTAACCAGGGCCCCGCTGGCTATTGCATCGGCCATAAAGGCTGTAAATGCCGGCCAAAAGGATGGCGTAAATGGATTTGAGGCGGAGATTGCAGAATTTGCCCGGTGTTTTGATACGGAAGATTTTAAAGAGGGAGTGAAAGCTTTTTCAGAAAAACGCAAGCCTGAATTCAAGGGCGCCTGAAAGTAATTTTTTTATTAAAAGAGACGTTTTCTTCGGGTTAAATCGACCTGTATCAGAAATTATTACTAATTTGCCTGTTGGTTAAATTATTGATGATTCTTAGTTAATTATAACTTTTTTCCGGTCAAAAACGTATGACGGATATAATTTATAAATTAGCGGGTTACCCTGGTAATTCACGCTAAAAACCTTTTAATAAAATAGTACTGCTCGTATGAAAAAAATACTCATCATCGATGATGAAGTTAATGTCGCGTTACTGCTCTCGAAATTTTTAGCAAGAAACGGGTTCGACGTAACCACTGCCTCGAACGGCAGCATCGGTTTGGAGTACCTTAAAAACGGCGATTTTAACCTGGTTTTATGCGATTTCAGGCTGGAAGACACCGACGGAAGGGAAATGTTGAGGAACATCAAAACCCAATACCCAAAAACGGGGGTGATCATTATCACCGGCTACTCGGATATTAAAATGGCTGTTGAGCTCATAAAAATGGGCGCTTACGACTATATCACCAAGCCGCTTTACCCGGATGAAATTTTAAATACCATCAACAAAGCGATTGAAACCCACTATGCTTTGGTTGAGGCAAAAAACGAACCGCAAGTACAGGAAAAATCGGTCCGCGACATAAAGAGACAAAACTTTAACGGTGAGTTTGTGGTAGGTACCAGCAGGCCCTCAAAGGAGCTGCTGCGCCAGATAGAATTGGTGGCGCCAACCAATTACAGCGTCATCATTACCGGCGAAAGCGGTACCGGCAAGGAATCGGTCGCCAAAAATATTCACCTGAGCAGCCCGCGTTATAACCAGCCCTTTATTGCCATGGACTGCGGCTCCCTCACCAAGGAACTGGCGGCAAGCGAGTTTTTCGGTCACGAAAAAGGATCGTTCACCGGCGCTTTATATACCAAAATAGGTCATTTTGAAATGGCAAACGGCGGCACACTGTTTTTGGACGAAGTGGGTAACCTTTCATATGAAATACAGGCCGCATTGCTACGGACAGTACAGGAGCGCAAGGTAAAAAGGATAGGGAGCACCAAAGAGATCAACCTGGATGTGCGCATCATCATTGCCACCAACGAGAACCTGCAGGACAGCATACAAAAAGGACGCTTTAGGGAAGACCTGTACCACCGCTTTAATGAATTCAGCATCTATATACCACCCCTGCGCGAGCGTGGTGGAGATATCATGCTGCTGGCCGATCATTTTTTAAAAATCGCAAACCAGGAGTTGGGCCGCAGTGTGCAGTCGTTTTCACCGGAAGTGACGGAGTGCTTCATAAACTACCGCTGGCCTGGCAATATCCGCGAAATGAAAAACGTGGTGCGGCGCGCAACCTTGCTTACCGAAGGTAACGAAATAACGATGAAGGCGCTTCCGCTTGAAATTTCGAACTATAAAATGCCTGTGTATGATTACGCCTACCATCCGGCCGAAGTGGTTGAGATGAAGGAAGGCAGGCACGACCTAAAAAATGCTGCACTTGAGGCCGAATACGAAACGATATTAAAAGTTTTAAGGGAAGTAAACTTCAACAAAACCAAAGCCGCAGAAATACTGAATATCGACCGCAAAACGCTTTACAATAAAATGAAGGCGATCAACGTGAAATAGGATGAAAAAGCCCGCAAAAGACAAAGCAGCAAAAACCCCGACCGCTGACCCTGATGCTTTGCGGACGCTGAAACACGACATCAACAACCAGCTTTCCAATATTCTTTTGGCCCTCGATCAATTGCGCTACGAAATTCCGGATGCATCGGAAGATTGCCGGTTTTACCTGGATTCTATTTCGATGAGTTCAGCGAAAATAATTTCGCTGCTGGAAGCAGAAGGCGGAAACCGGGTTTGAGGTTTTTAATTCCTCACATGCTGAACCCTTATTAATGCTTGTCACCGGCTTCTTTCCAGTGATTGCGGTAGTGAAAGTCATGCGCATCACGTATGTTTCGCTGTTCAGTGTTGCCTTTGTAGGCAGAATACTTAGCTTGTATATCCGAATGGTGTTCCCATGGATTGCGTTGGTTCACCACCGCTTTATACATCCGGTACCTGTCGACGTTTCCAAATCTCGACGGCAGCGCTGCAGCGTGGATCCATGCCCCATTCTCAAAATAAACATATTGATGTACGTTGACGTCGTAATACGCATCGATATCAGGCATATAATAATACCTGGCATGGTGATACCCAACAGGGCCCCAATCGGGCTGATTGCCAATGTTGAAGCCTATGCCGAACCCCATTTGTGCATCAGCAGTTTTGACGAAGAAACAAGCCGTTAACAGGGTTGCCGCAAAAATTAATTTTTTCATGATTGAATTGTTTGATTGTAGACAACTGAAACCCGGAATAGTTATAATTTATTTTTCGGAGCGGGTTTGCCCTGTTCATTACGTCAACAAAAATGAACGCTTTTTGGCCCTGCGGAATTTTTTTCAAGGCGTTTCGCATGGGTTTGGCACCCGTTTCAAATACATTTAACAGTGTTTCGCCCACGCTTTGACGGGCGTTTGAAACGCGATGAAAGGGCGCCAGATGGACCCGCCGATATGATCGGCCGGGTGCCCGCTACCGCCCCTGCACATTATTTTTGAAAAGCACGCCGCGTAGGGTTGCTGTTTGGTTTTGCAGCAATGTGCAAATTTGTACGTTCACATATCTGCACATTAACTATTAGTTGTGTTCATTTAGGTATGCAACGATGAACGCATTTTGGCCAAAATAAGGGTTCATCTCAATTTTGCCGAAATATATAAATAGCTTATTATAAATCGATTAATACCTGCTACTTAAGGTGTTCACCATGTTCACAGCGTTCATTTTTCGAGCCGCGTGAACGCGTGAACACCTCGAATATTTATCTTTCAGTTAAATAATTATGCCTCCGGATCGGCCGCCGGCAGGCTGATATAAAACGTAGTGCCCTGCTTTGATGCCGTCTCAAACCAAACTTTGCCGCCGGCATTCTCGATAGAGTTTTTTACAAATGCCAGCCCGAGCCCTGTGCCTGAGCTTTTGGTGGTAAAGTTTGGTTCGAATATCTTGTCGCGCAGGCCTTCGGGTATGCCTTCGCCGTTGTCTTTTACCGTGAGCAGCATACTTTTGGCAGTGATCAGGTAGTTTATTTTTATCACGCCGGGTTGGTTTGCAGGCGTTGCTTCAATAGCATTTTTCAGTAGATTGTTAAAACAGCGCAGCAATTGGTTACGGTCGGCATTGACGATAAAGGGGTCGTCCGGGGCCTGGTAAACAATTTTGATGTTGTCCATTTCCTTAAATATGGTGACGGCCTGGCTCAGCACATCGAATACGTTAAGCCTACCCATTTTTGTTTCAGGCATTTTTGCAAATGCAGAAAATTCAGAGGCAATAGATGACAGGCTTTCAATCTGCTCAACAAACGATTTACTGAACCGCTCAAATTTTTGATCGAATTTGGGGTCTTTATCCTTCCACGATTTATCGAGCAGCTGCAGGCCAAGTTTTAAAGGCGTCAGCGGGTTTTTAATTTCATGGGCAACCTGCTTAGCCATTTCGCGCCAGGCATTTTCCCTTTCGGATTGCGCCAGCTTTTGCGCGCTGTTCTCCAGTTGGGCAATCATCTTGTTGTATTCCTTTACCAGGGCCCCAATTTCGTCGTCGCGGTCCCATTTGATGGGCTCGTTTTTTTTTCCATAAACCGTTTTGCTTAAACTATCCTGGATAAAATTAAGCGGCGAAGTAATTTGGCGGGCAATAAACACAGCGAACAAACCGATGGCCATAAAAACAATGGCGTACACATTAAGCATAATATTGAGCAGAGATCCGATATGCTCTTTATAGTCCAATTCATTTGAAAAATACGGAAGCTGCAGATAAGCTACAGTTTCACCATTTGAATTGCGCACAGGCATAAAAACAGCCTTATAATCCAATAACCCTATTTTTTCGTCGTTGGCAAACTCTGATTTTTTCAGGCCAACCAGGTTAACATACGCCCTGGCGTTCATTCTTCTGGATTGCAAACCGAAGTCATAAATTTTGGGCTGTGTGGTAACTATGGCCGCCCCGTTCAGATCAAACAATGTGAGATCGGCAGAATAGTTGTTGGCAAAATCGTCAAATCTAACCTGGTTTTCTTCGGGAGAGCTGGTAAGATACCTCGCGTACTGTCCGTCTGATAGGGCTGCTACAATCGTGTTAATCTTATCGCGGATGGCTTTGTTCTGTTGGGCATCATACTCAGTGCTTATTGAAAAAAAAGTAATGATACCAACAAGTACAAGTGTTGTTACAACGGCAAAAATCATTGAAAACTGTATCCTGGTTTTATAAAGGACCAAGTCGAGGTTTATTTTAAAATTCCAGCTGATACGATTGTTTTTAATGGAGAGTATTTTGATCCTTAGCCAAAGCCATCGTACCACAATCACCAAAACACTAAAAACCATGAATATCACAAAAAAGAAAGTGCTGGAAGCCGTTATGAAAAATATCGGGCTCTGCTCTTTACTTACCACAATCAGGTTCCTGGAAGTGGGCTGATAAATCAAATGACTGTAGGTATCGAACCGTTTAAACCATACATCGCCATTGTATGTTGTTGTTTTAAGGACATATTTCCCGAGTTGCCCCTTTAGCGTTGTGTTGTCAAGGTCGTACGAATAATTTCCGCTTTGATTAAAAAGCCGCCCGTCCGAATAAAACGCGTATGAATAGCCGTCGAATTGCTCGTTATAATTTGATTCACCGTCAATCAGCAGCCCGGGGAATGAAGCGTTAGTTTGTATCGGTTTGGTTTGAAGCCGGATAACGATGGTGCCCAATTTTTCGCCGTTTTGCATTATAGGCAGAATGGCAAAGTATTTTAAGAAACCAAAAGATTGATTTTCCCGGTAAAAACAATGTGATACCTGGTTGTACGAGCCGTACAACACCATATCCTTAAAAACACCCAGGTCATATCCTTTATTATCCGACAATGGTTGTTCCTTGCTGCCAAACACGTACGCGTTAAATTCATACCTTGACAGGTAACCGTTGAAATAAAGTTTTTGAAGACGGCTTTTTATAAAATTGCCGGTCCGTATACTATCCTGAAAATGGTTGTTGATGGAAGTATCGTCAACAACCTGTTTTTCAATTTTTTTAAAAATCTCATCCGCGGTAGGATCGTCCGGCACCTCGAGCTTTTGAATAAAGTCCCGGCGAATGGATTTTTCTTTTATCGACTGGTAATAGTTGAGCCGGATAGCCGACATGAATGAGCACACCAAAATAATGATGGCAAGAGAAGCGGCATCCATGGCTCCGGCTGATCGACGGTATGCGTTCGCGCGGGTCAGCACCAGCACACCCCATAGGATATAAAACAGCGTAAACACACTATGCCAGGTGTAAACAACCGTAGCTAAAGCAATAATTGAAGCAAAAATGATGGCCTTGCTCCCCTCTGGAAGCGGCAATTTGGCGGCGATGGTTAAAAAAACCTCCGATAAGAGAAAGAAAATTAAAAAGCTAAAGCACAGCATCAGTACACCGAGGATGCTGAAATAGGAAAGATTTAGTATGTTGCTTACATCGAAACTGATGCGTGAGTGGACAACCAGCCCGTAAAACATGTTTTGCAGCGCGGTTGATATGATAACCAGGAGTAAAATACCCAGTGTAAAAACAAGATAGCCTGCCCGCTTTCCCGTTGGCCGCTTGATGATTTTCTTCCTATGGATGTAAACAAAAACGACGAGCCAGGCAATTAACAGGATGTTGATACAAAAATCGCCCAATGAAGGATTCACGGCGCTTGCCCTGTAAAGTTTTGATGTAAAGAGCTGTAGCTTTGAGGTGAAATCCGGCCAGCGAAAATAAAGATTTACGAACCTGGTGAATGCAACAAACGTGCCCAGCACCAGGAAGGAAATTAGAACGTACCCCTTTCTGCACAGGTAATTACAAATATTGGTTACCAATACGCAAAGGCTCACCAGCGTTAGTAGCCAAATAGCCAGTTCCTCGTATAAATAGTACAGGTTAACTTCACCCGGCTTTAATTTAACCGAAAACAAATAAGTATCGTTAATGCTGCGGATTTCTGCGATATTCTTGTCGGTAAAATCAGCCATTTCAATGCTGCTGTCTTTCAGCAGGTCGTTGGCAAAAGTGTTTTTTAGGAATTGATTCTGGAAGGCATAGTCCAGCTTAACCGGGATAAGGAAAATTACTGAAAAGTTTTCTTCACTCTTCTTTATCGCCTCGTAATAACCATTTGGTTCGTGCACAAATGAAAAACCATCTTTTATTGAACCAGGGTATTCCGGGATAACTTTTACACCACTCCAAAAACTCAACTTGCCTTTGTTAAGTGTAACAAACCAAATGTTTTTATCGGTAGTAAACTTTTGGATGTACTTTAGCGCCTGGGTTGGCTTCCCTGCCAGGTCTTTCAGTTCTTCGAATGTTCGCTCGTTATAAATAACTCCGGTAACGGCGCTTTCTTTTTCGTGAAGGTTTTTATTTAGCGTTCGGGCGGTTTGACCCAGATTAGCCGCCGGTGTATAGGTTTTTTCGATTACTATCGAAGTAAACAACAAACTTGCACACAGCAATGCCAGCAATAAGCGTATTTTTCCCTGTGCCCCCAATTTGTCAGTAGTTTAAGCTTCAACCAAAAACAAGGCCATCATGTTTTTATAATGGCCTAATTTATTAAATTTCCGCGCTTTCGGTAGGTATTTGGCGGTCAACTTTTTTAACCAGGCCTTGCAAAACACTGCCCGGCCCAACCTCGGTAAATGATGTGGCGCCATCTTCCAGCATGTGTTTTACGGTTTGGGTCCAGCGAACCGGCCCGGTAAGCTGGGCGATTAAGTTATGTTTGATCAACGCCGGATCGGTATAAGGCTTGGCGTCGATGTTTTGGTAGATCGGGCATACCGGCGCATTGATCACCGTATGCACAATGGCGTGCTCCAGCTCAACCCGCGCTGCTTCCATCAACGGTGAGTGAAATGCCCCGCCCACATTTAGCTTTAGCGCACGTTTGGCGCCTGCAGCCGTAAGTTCCTCGCAGGCTTTATCAACCCCTGCTATCGTTCCCGAAATAACCAGCTGGCCGGGGCAGTTGTAATTGGCGGGTACTACAATATCGCTGATGCGGTGACAAATATCTTCCACGGTAAAGTCATCCAGGCCGATAATTGCAGCCATAGTCGACGGTTGTATCTCGCATGCTTTTTGCATGGCATTGGCACGCGCGGCTACCAGCCGCAAGCCATCCTCAAATGATAATGCCTTGCAGGCAACGAGCGCCGAAAACTCGCCCAGCGAATGCCCTGCAGCCATATCCGGCTGAAACCTTTCATCCAACCCGCTAGCCAATATAACCGAGTGTAAAAATATGGCCGGCTGGGTAACCTTGGTTTCCTTAAGGTCTTCAACCGTTCCTTCAAACATGATGTCGGTAATGCGGAAGCCGAGGATCTCATTGGCCTGCTCAAATAGTTTGCGGCTTTCTGCTGATTGTTCGTAAAGATTTTTACCCATCCCTACAAACTGGGCGCCTTGTCCGGGGAAAATATATGCTTTCATCTGGTTTATTTGTTCATTGGTTCATTAGTTCATTGGTGGCTGCAATGATTATAAACCGAATGCAAATTAAACGAATTTAAACCGGATAGCGAACTTTTCACTAATGAACAAGTGAACCAGTGAACTAATAAACTACCCTAACCTCGAAGATATCAGGTTTAAAAACTCGGCCCGCGTTTTTTCCTGTAAAAATGCGCCGGTAAACGCAGAGGTAGTTGTAACCGAGTTTTGTTTTTGTACGCCCCGCATGCTCATGCACAGGTGCCGGCATTCAATAACTATCCCAACGCCCAATGGTGTTAAAGTATCTTGTATGCAATCGCGTATCTGGTTAGTCAGGCGTTCCTGTACCTGCAGGCGGCGCGCAAAAACATCAACCACACGCGGTATTTTGCTTAGCCCCACCACGTGGCCGTTGGGAATATAGGCAACATGCGCTTTCCCAAAAAAAGGCAGCATATGATGCTCACACATGGAGTAAACTTCAATGTCCTTCACGATCACCATCTGGCTGTATTCCTCGGTAAACATGGCCGAACTCAGTATTTCCTTTGCGTCCAGGTCATACCCCTGTGTTAGGTATAGCAAGGCTTTGGCCACCCGCTCAGGGGTTTTTAATAAGCCCTCGCGGCCCGGCTCCTCGCCAATATGTTTTAACACTTCGCGGTAATGCAACGAAAGGTTGTCGATCAGTTCCGGGTTGTAGCGGTCAATTTTTACATAACCTTCAATATCGTCGTCATCCCTGTCGGGAACGTGGTTTGCAGTGATCATTATTTAAATTTAGCCGCCAAAGTATTCAGCGGAGTTATTTTCGGTTTCGTATAATTTAACCGAGTGCAAAAAGACGCCTTCGTGTGCTTCTATCGGTCCTTTTAACTGGTTAAAAATTTCGATGCAAAGTAACTCGGTCGAAGCCATTTTGCCTGTCATAAATTCGACATCTTTATTAATGTTTTTATGGTCGAGTTTTTCAATTACCTGCTCATTGATAATCACTTTTAAGTCCTTCAAGTCGATCAGGTAGCCGGTAGCATGAGTTACTTCGCCTTTAACCGTTACAAACAGGTTATAATTATGGCCATGCCAGTTGGGGTTGGCGCATTTGCCAAACACTTCAAAGTTTTTCTCCTCGCTCCATTCTTCGCGGTACATCCGGTGCGCCGCGTTAAAATGTTCTTTGCGTGTAATGTAAATCATCATAACAAATAATGGTGCAAATATACAAAACAAAAACAGGGCATATGTTTTATCTTAGCGGTCAAAAAAAGCATGCGGATATTGCTGGTAGCGGCGACGGCGGCGGAACTAGGGCCTTTGATTTCGGATTTCGGAATTTCGATTTCGGAATTAGATAAGAATAAACGGACAAGCATTTTTCAAGTTAAATCCGAAATCGAACATTCGAATTCCGAAATTCTTATCACCGGCGTCGGTATGGTCGCTACGGCGTTTGCGCTGGGTAAACACCTAGCTGCCAATCCATACGACCTGGTGGTAAACCTGGGCATCGCGGGTAGTTTCGATCGCGGCATCCGTATAGGTGAGTTAGTTGAAGTCACACAGGATACCCTCGCAGAACTTGGGGCCGAAGATAACGACGCCTTTTTAACCATCGGTGACTTAGGCTTTGGTGAGGCTACTTTTTACCCATCTACCAAACTTGCCGATCTTTACAACCTATTCAATAATTTCAACCTGAAAACAGCGGCAGCAATTA
>Ga0302191_10002495_pt1 | contig 11466 bp, 10 predicted proteins | sample II_Bog_E3_1_FD_198775 | JGI IMG/M metagenome (GOLD analysis project Ga0302191, IMG submission 198775) | Peat permafrost microbial communities from Stordalen Mire near Abisko, Sweden - II_Bog_E3_1 | ecosystem: Environmental > Terrestrial > Soil > Wetlands > Peat | place: Sweden: Abisko...
CAACTCATCCGACCAGGCAATATGTACCACTTCCTTTTCAGGGGATGCTTTTTCAAACGGGTCGCGTATCGTAAGGGCGTCGGGCATCACTTCAAGCCGCCAAACACCATTTTCCAGTTTGTCTAAAAAATAAGCGCCGTAGCCTTTATAGTTGACTATCGGGGAACTCCCGGTGCCTGCGATATGCTCGAGTTTTTTTTCGTCAGCGGGCGCAGTAGCTGTATTGCCGGTGTAGTAAAACTCCTTAGCAGTATTCATTTCGCTTAGGTTTTCGTTGTAGCTGACATGAAATGCACCGAAAACGCTGTCGGCAGGGTAGGAGCCATAGTCTTTTCGCGGCAGTAAATGAAAAACGCGGTTGGCGATCAAAAAACTGATGGCCTTGGCCGGCGTGTAAGCCAGGTTGAGGTAATGCGTTTGGTATTCCGTGTTGGCATAGGCTGTCGCCATTGGATCGTATGCAAACTGGGTCACCCACTGGAAGCCCGCCAGTTTAAAACTCTTTGCCACAGCCGGGTAAAGGTAGGGTTGCAGCACGTCCGCCGTTTCGAACTCATAAACCATTCGTGCTTTGTTATGAAATTCGGGAATGGTATCGTACGGGATGGCATATTGGTCGACATTCGGTAGCAAATTTCCTTTTTGTTCATGCCCGGCAACCAAACCTGTTGGATACCATTGAAAGCTGAAGCCGTTCACGGTTGATTTAGCCACCGCGTCTCCGTAATAGGGCGACTGGCTGATATTATAGAACAGCGGTTTCGTCCAGCCGGCGTTTCTTGCCGCCGCGGCAAGCCGGTTGATATATTCTGTTACTTTTTCTTTCGGGCCGCTGTGGCTGGGCTCATTGTTGAGTTCGGCGGCAATGATATCAGGGTCGTCGCGGTAGTTGAGTTTGGTGTAGGGGTTAACGTGCTGCAATAATTGCTTCAGGTAGTTTTCCTGCGCTTTAATGGCATTTTCGACAGTGGTAGCTTGTCCTTTATTGTACTTGGACGAAAAACCGGCAGTTTTTTCATCACGCTGCGGGTACCCATTGCCCCAAAAGGCAATAGGCGTCATAATGATCTTAATGTTACGCTGTTTTAGTTTGAAGATCAAATAATCGAACAGTTTTAGATGCTCGTTTTCTAACAGATTGCCAGACGTGTCCGATATTTCCGTGTCCCAAACGTGTACCCTGAAGGCATCGGCGCCCATGCGGGCCAGGTGATAAACGTCTTCGTCAATTTCCTGCTCAACGTCTTTGTTTAACGCTTTTAGCGAACGGTATCCATAAGCAAAGGGCACCGTATAGTTAACGCCAAACAGGTAAACTTCTGAATTATCCTTTTGCCAGCGCATGCGGCCCTGCGGGTCGACATAAACTTCATTTTCGCCGGATTGCGCATGCGCGTTTAAACAAAGGCAAACAAAAGCCAGGGACAGGGTTAGCGTAAAAAAATACTTCATCGGTTTTTTTGGTTTATTCTGGACAGGAGGTTTGTTTGATTAACGACCGCTGATCAAAGTTATAAATGTAAATATATAAAATGTATATTTAACAGTTATTTTACAAACCAATCGTTAACCTCCTCTGAATTAATAAATATGGCAAACAAATTTTGGCTGATCACCTTTTTGGTCTGCAGCGCCTCCTGCTTACTGGCACAGGATACGATACCTAAAGAGATATTACTTTGGCCAAACGGCGCACCCGGTTCGGAAGGTAAAACCGGGGCAGAAAGCACGCGCATTACCGAACAGGGCGATCATGTAATTACGAATGTGAATAGCCCGTCAGTTGCGCCTTACTTCCCGGTTGGAAAAAATTCCGGGACGGCCATCATTGTCATTCCCGGCGGCGGGCATAGCGAACTATGGATCACCCATGAAGGTTATAACCCGGCCAAATGGTTTGCATCACAGGGTATTACTTGTTTTGTGCTGAAATATCGCCTCGCTAAAGCAAAAAACTCCACCTATACTGTTGACGGCGAAGAAGTGGCCGATTTGCAGCGTGCCATCAGGCTGGTGAAATGTCGTGCGGCGGAATGGCATATCGATACGGCGAAAATCGGCGTGATGGGATTCTCGGCAGGAGGCGAGCTGGCGGCATTGTCAGCTATGCGTTATACTGCAGCCAACCCTTCGGCTGCGGATGCAATCGATCAGCAAAGTGATCAGCCGGCCTTCCAGGTGCTGATGTATCCGGGTAATATCAGCCGGTTTGAAGTGTCAAAATCTTCGCCGCCGGTGTTTATTGCCGGGGGGAACGACGACCGACCGGATATATCCGATGGCGTGGCGTAACTGTACTTGAAATATAAGCAGGCGGGAGTCCCGGCTGAACTCCATATTTATGCAAAAGTTGGTCATGGATTTGGGATTAGGGGGACCAATGCAGGCGCGGTTGCCGCCTGGCCACAGGAGGTAATGCTCTGGTTGAAAGATATAAAGGTGTTGCCCGGGGATTAGCCTTTGTGATGTCCTGTTAAAAAATTTAACCAATAAAATATTCAGGATAAATAATTTGCAAAATTAAACCAAGCGGTTTATATTAGATGCCCCATGACAAAGGCAGAACGTACACGCAAACTGATCATTGAAAAAGCGGCGCCTATTTTTAATAAAAAAGGCATAGCCGGAACCGCCATAAGCGATATTATGAAGGCTACCAAACTGGCCAAGGGCGGCGTTTATGGCAATTTTGCCAGCAAGGATGAAATTTGCCTGGAATCGTTCGATTATTTGAACCAGTCCATCTCTGCCGCTATCGATCAAATTATTGAGGACCAGGCAAGTGCGAAGGACAAGCTTTTTGCCTTGCTCGATTTTTACCGCGACCGTCTTTTTAACAGCAGCCGCGGAGGCTGCCCCATCCTGAATTTTGGTACCGAGGCTGACGACACCCATCCGGCCATCAAACAGAAAGTTAAAGATGCGATCGGTGTGTCGCAAAGCCGTATTGCTAAACTGGTGCATGAGGGTAAGGTAAACGATGAATTCAAACGCACGTTTGATTCGGATGTTTTTGCCATCAGGATGTTCACCTTAATAGAAGGCGCCATCATGATCAGCCGCATCCAGGGAAACGACCGGCAGATCAAACTTATCACGGATATGCTGAAGGCGGAAATTCAGCAAAACTGTGTATAACTGCTTAACGAAGCACATCAAAAACCTGCCGGTCTTCAGGCAATAGCAACTTTGTAATAGCCGGTCCTTCCTCAATCAGCGCTTTTACTTTTTTCACCTTTGCCGGGATGGCAAAAACTAACTCCGTTTCCAGCGATTGGTGCAATTCCAGCTTGCTGCCGATATCGGGCAGTTTGCCGGTGGTTTTTTCAAGCGCCTGCTGTCCTTTATCCGAAACTGCCCAATAGCCGCCCCGGCCGTCGATCAAGTGAACCCTTGGTTCGGATGGTTTCTGGGCAATCCCTCTTGCCTGGTTCGACATAGTTACATGTAATACTACCCACGCGCTGTCAGCAGGCGGTGCCGGCAAACCCGGTGGCAAGGACGGCGCTAATTCAACGCGGGTAACCGTTGCACACCAGTCGTCAAAACAGGCGTCTGTACCTAAGGGCACCGTAAGATAACCGCTGATGAAATAGCATATCAACCACAGGCCGGCGTATCCGCCAATGACAATGGCTATAACTTTGGCGATGGTCTTAACTGGTTTTCCTTTTATCGCCTTAACAATTAAAGTGACTAACAGCACCAGCAGCGCTAGAAATGTGAGGAGAAAAAGAATCGTCGTCATAAAAACATGTTTGTGTTATAATGCAAAACTGGGATTTAGTTGCATCAAATGAGTGTGACCCCATCGATTTTCGTTTGGTTAATTTTTTTCACCGACCCTAACCCCCGCTTCACCGAGAAAAGCCCCTCCTATGCCTAATAGAGGCCTTTTGGCTGTAACGTTACCCGGCATGGCGCTGTCATATTGGTGTATTTAAAAAGAAAACAATTAACACACCATCAAAATAATAAATATCATGAAAACTCAAATCATAACCATACTTACCGCACTAGTTTTAGTAGCAGGAGTAGCCAAAGCAGACACAACAGCCACTGCAAAAACTGAAGACGTAACCGTTTTAACCGATGTAAGCGCCATCAACAAAATCGAAGTTCGGGGTAATGTATTGCTTTATATCTCCGACGGCAGCGCCGACCAGGTAAAGGTTTATAATAAATACTACGCCGAAAGCGCCCTGGTAAAAAGCCGCAACGGTGTATTGAGCATCGCATCCTACAAAGCCGAAAAACTGGTAGTTTGGGTAACCGCTGCCGACCTGAATTCCATTGCCGCCTACGATAACTCCGAAGTAAAAACTTTTGGCGATGTTTCAAAGGTTGAATTCAATGTCGAACTGCACAATAACGCTTCTGCTAAATTAAGCTTCGATGCTTTTTCAGCAAACGTAACTGTTGCCGATAATGCAAAAGCAGATATAAGCGGCACTACTACCGAATTCAACCTCACCCACAGCGTTGGTTCAACCGTTAACCGCACCAACCTTACTGCCGAGTACTTCACCGACAGCAGGACAGGCGTTGCAGTAGCCGCCAAAGTTGACGACATCACTGCCCTTTAATAGCGTTTTAGTAAAGTCGATTATAATTAGTTGGGCTACCTGTTTAAACAGGTAGCTTTTTTTATAACCGATTGGCGCATCATGTCCAATAAATGTCAGCACAGTCGTCTTTTATCTGTGTTTTGTCATGTTTCGGCTAAATGATTTTCGGATGATAAATAAAATTAATCGAGTGATTAATTTTACTCCTGACCTTTTGGTTCAGATAGTCAATAACATTTAAAAACTATAGTCATGAAAAAAATATTACTCTTATCGTTCATGCTGGTGCTGGCTCAAACACTGGTATTTGGCCAAAACGCCTGGAAGCTGAACACTGATAAGGAAGGCATAAAAGTTTACACCAGTGAGTTTGCAGGGTCGAATGTAAAGGCCATAAAAGTGGAATGTGAAATGGATGCCAGCGCGACCCAATTGGTTGCGCTTTTGATGGACGTAAACACCAGCGCCGATTGGGTGTACCGGACCAAAAGCTGTAAATTGATCAAACAGGTTTCGCCTTCCGAGCTTTATTATTATTCGGAAGTAAATATGCCCTGGCCTGTTTCGAACCGTGATTTCGTGGCCCACCTTGTTGTAAGCCAAAACCCGGTAACCAAAACTGTCGAAATTGACGGGCCTGCTGTACCTGGCATGGTGCCGGAGAAAAAGGGCGTAGTAAGGATAGACCATTCGATGGGCAAATGGACGATCATTCCCATTGACCCCGATCATATACGTGTTGAGTATACCCTCCATACCGAACCCGGCGGCAGTTTGCCTGCCTGGATGGTAAACATGTTTGCTGCGGAAGGCCCGATGCAAGTGTTCAAAGCGATAAAGATACAATTGCAGAAACCCGTGTATCGCGATGCAACCCTTTCCTACATCGACAACGGCGGCAGGGTGTATAGCAAACTTTAATGGTTAACTGATTTTTTAAGCAGCCTGGCCTTAATTGTCCGGGCTGCTTTTTTTATAGCCTTTGTTAACTTGATCTAACTTAGTCGACCTAATCCAACTCACCCGATAGCAATCGGGTCAACATAATCCAACTCAATGAACCAAAATCCTAAACTTAATGTAACTTAGACTGTTCATCGGTAGTCCAAACGCTAAAAACATGAAAAGTTTACATTTACACATCCTGGCCGCAGCCGCCGGCATTATCCTGATGGGTTTATCCTCCTGCATGCTGAACTGTGTGCACGGGTCGGGGAATATGAAAACTGAAACCCGTAAAGTGAGTGATTTTCACCGGATCGATATTTCCGGCGTTTATAAAGTAGTTTTAAAGCAGGACAGTTCCCTTTCTGTAACCATCACAGCGGACAATAATCTGTTTAAATACATAAAAACCAACGTCAGCGGAGGTAAGCTGCATATTTATAACAAAAGGAATTTTTGCAATACCGGCGAGTTAACCGTTAGTATTGGCGTACGAAACCTGGATGAACTGGGCGCATCGGGTGTGGTTGAAGTAGAATCAGATGGCAAGATCAACACCAAAGATATGCGGTTTGACCTGTCCGGCGCCTCGAAGATCACCATGGACCTTAACGCTGCAAATGTGGTGACATCAGGCACAGGCGCTTCTGAATTAAACCTAAAGGGACAGGCCACTTCGCACGAAATCGACCTGAGCGGCGACTGCAAAGTTTATGCGCTTGATTTTGTGGTGGGCAGCTGCGACATACAAAGCTCGGGCGTGGGCCATAGCGAAGTAGATGTGCTCAATTCACTGAGCGTCCATTCAAGCGGTGCATCCGAAGTAAAATACCGCGGCAACCCGTCCAATGTTACCAATGAAAAATCCGGCGCATCATCAATTGAAAAGGTGGAATAGGCTCGCGGCAAGACTATTTGAGAAAGAAAATGAAGATAAGTTTTTAAAAATAACTGTATTAATGCAGCCTTGCTGCAATTAAAGGAAACATTCGCTAAATTTAAGGCCTAATTTAAGCGGCCGGTCATGAAGAATTCCCAAAAGTTAACGCTGTATTCAGTAGCTGTTATCATTTTGCTCATTGTAATTGTAATTTCTTACATCACCTTAGCCTTACCAAACGTAGGCGAACCGGAAAATATAAAAGTGGAACTCAGCCCTACGCGGGTGGCAAGGGGCGAATACCTGGTTAACCATGTGGCGCTATGTGTCGACTGCCACTCGAAAAGGGATTGGTCGAAGTTTGCAGCGCCGATGTTGAGCGGCGGCATCGGCGGCGGTGGCGAAATTTTTGACAGCAAGGTAGGTTTCCCCGGCGAAGTGCATGTGCCCAATATTACCCCATACAACTTAAAAAGCTGGAGCGACGGTGAACTTTTCCGGGCAATAACCACCGGCGAACGTAAAGACGGCTCGGCCATTTTTCCGCTGATGCCCTGGCCGTATTATGCAAAAATGAGCAGGGAGGACGTTTATGCCATCATCGCTTATATACGCACATTACAGCCAGTAGCCTCGTCTTACCCACCTTCAAAACTCAATTTCCCGCTGAACATCCTGGTGCATACCATGCCGCAAAAAGCATCGCTGGGCGCATTGCCGCCCTTAACCGATACTGTTAAGTATGGCGAATACGTGTGTACGATGGCCGGTTGTGTGGAATGCCATTCTATCAGCAGCAGCGGTAAAATAAAAGCGGGGATGGAATTTGCCGGCGGTCACGAATACCTGATCAATGGTATCGTGTTGAAATCGGCCAATATTACGCCAGATAAAGCGACGGGCATCGGCAATATGAAGGAAGCGGATTTTGTGGATATGTTCAAGTCGTTTAAATATCCCGCCAAAGCGGATTCGGTTCAGTTCGGAAGTTTTCAGACCATTATGCCCTGGTATGATTATGCCGGGATGAGCGACCTGGATTTGAAGGCAATTTATAAATACCTGAAGACAGTAAAACCGGTGAAGAATAAGGTAGTTACCTTTCTGCAGTACAACAAGGATTAAGGCCGGAGCCTGTTATGGAAGTAATGCTTAAAATCATTTTATTAAGCCCACCGCCGGGTATTGATTTTGGTTTGCAGAAGGGTTCGGGGTCAAACTACGAAACGATACAGAAACAACGCTCGGGTTCGCACGATTTGAATTTTAAGTTCAGCATTGAAACAAAGGGTGACCGCCTGAAAGATCTGGCCCCGGATTTTCGCGGGCCCTTTGTGCAAGGGCCGGTAAACGGCAGGTTTATTTATATCGATATTGGCGCGCTTGCCGGGCAGGAGGGGCAGTTGGCGTGGAGGCTTAAAGTACCTTTAACAGGAATTAGCTGGCAAATGCTTGAACAGCTCAATTCCGATCCCCGCGCGTATCTTGAAACACGGGTGCCCGGTACAAATAAAAACGGCGGCCCAAATTGTGCTACAGTAAAACCGTTTGACGGCTGGGCTTTGCAGCACCCTTAGCGAGCGTGGCTATCAACATTTTTTGGCTTTCCGTCTTTGCTGACTTTTCCGACTCATGGACTTTCCGACTTTCACACTTTTTTCCTACCTTTGCCCCTCCAAAAGCCGGCACTAATTGCCAGTGTGTTGTTTAAGATTAAATACCCGTAAAAGATGAATATTTCGCAGGAAAAAACCGGTAACCTCAGTGCTATCGTAAAGATCAATATCAACCCCGAAGATTATCAGCCCCGCGTTGATAAAGCCATAAAGGATCACGCAAAAAAGGCCAAAATCCCAGGCTTTCGCCCCGGCATGGTTCCAGCCTCGCATATCAAAAAAATGTATGGTAAAAGCATTTTGGTTGATGAGATCAACAACTTGCTATCGGATACGCTGAACAAATATATCGAAACGGAAAACCTGCAGGTTTTGGGTCAGCCGCTGCCGAAAATGGATGATCATAAGCACTATAACTGGGATTTTACCGATGACTTTGAGTTTGATTACGAAGTTGGCCTTGCGCCCGATTTTAATGCTGATTTCTCCACCGCCGATAAATTGACGCAATATGTGGTTAAAGCCGATGACGAGGTTTTAGCCGAAAGGATAAAAAACCTGCGTAAAGGTTATGGCAAAATGACAAATCCTGACGTATCGGCAGATGGCGATGTGTTATATTCCGAAATAGTGCAGCTTTCTCCGGATGGTTCTGTTTTTGAGGATGGGATAAGCAATACTGCGTCGGTACGTTTGGACCAGGTGAAGGATGAAGCCGTTAAAGCTTCACTTATCGGTTTGAAAAAAGGCGACGAAGTTACGCTGGACGTTCAGAAAGCTTTTAACAATGATGCGGCAAAAGTTGCAGGCTTGTTAAAGATCGATGAAGAAACAGCGGCAGATCTTAAATCCAGCTTCCGTTTAACGGTAAAAAATGTTAACCGGCTGGAAGAAAGCGATCTGAACCAGGAGTTCTTTGATAAATTATTTGGTGAAGGTGAAGTTACCAGCGAAGAGGAGTTCAGGCAGCGTGTTACCGACGAAGTTGAGGGCATGATGGCGCAGGACGCCGAGCGCAGGCTGCAGGAAGATATTTACAAATACACTTTAAACAAAATACAGTTTAACCTGCCCGACGAGTTTTTAAAACGTTGGCTGCAATCAAACGACGAAAAGATGAGCGCCGAGGATTTGGAAGGCGGATACAACGATTTTGCGCAGAACCTGAAATGGACGCTGATAGTGAATAAGATCATCACGGAGCAGAAGATAGAGGTAAAGTACGAAGATGTTTTTGAAACCGCAAAATTTCGCCTGGGGCAGCAATTCAGGATGTACAGCCAGATGCCTTTAAGCGAAGAGCAACTTGGGCAATACACCGTGCAATACCTGCAAAACAAGGAAAATGCCAACAAGATATTTGATGAAGTTAAAGCGCTTAAGGTATTCAACTATATAAAAAGCGTTGTTAGTTTGGAGCCGAAAGAAATCTCCGGTGCTGATTTTCAGAAGATTTAGTCGGAAAAGTCAGAAAAGTCCGAAAGTCCGAAAGAAGGAGTTGGCAGCGGATGGGAGTTGTTTCTTTGCGTTGTAATTGATTTGGTGAAGCGAAGGATAATCACGGTTAAGAGGCCAATCAAAATCTATCTTTCGGACTGCCTTCCAGCTAAGTAAAATCTATCTTTCGGACTTTCGGACTTTTCCGACTTTCGGACTAAAAAAACTATATTTATCGCGGTGTTATCCGCACCTTAACAAAAATACCATGAGTAATATTGATAAAGACGAATTCAGAAAATACGCTGTAAAACATCATCGTATTAATAGCATTTACGTAGATAAATTTATTTCGGGGGTCGAGAAATCGACACTTCCAACAGGCATGACGCCTTATATCATTGAGGAGCGCCAATTAAATGTAGCGCAGATGGACGTATTCTCGCGTTTGATGATGGACCGGATCATCTTCCTTGGCGACGCCATTTATGAAAATATTGCAAACATTATCCAGGCGCAATTGCTTTTCCTGCAATCGGCTGATAACAAACGCGATATACAGATATATATTAATTCGCCAGGCGGATCGGTTTATGCCGGCCTTGGGATTTATGATACTATGCAGTTTATCTCAAACGATGTGGCAACTATTTGTACCGGCATGGCAGCATCGATGGCGGCCGTATTGCTATGTGCAGGTACAGCCGGCAAAAGGGCTGCTTTACCGCATGCGAGAGTAATGATCCACCAGCCTTCCGGTGGCGCACAAGGCCAGCAATCGGATATCGAGATCACTTATCACGAGATCACCAAACTGAAAAAGGAGTTGTACCAGATCATCGCCGATCACAGCGGTGCGCCGTTCGACAAGGTTTGGGATGCATCCGACCGTGACCACTGGATGATAGCTGAAGAGGCAAAGGAATTTGGTATGGTGGACGAGATTTTGCGCGGGACCAAAGGAAAGAAGTAATTGGTATAATGGCGGCGGGACAGTTCGGTGGAAGATTTTATCTCGAACTGAAACAAAAGGCCCGGCGCGAACGTAATATAAAGATTGAATAAATGATTTTTTCGCTTCCGGACTTTTCCGACACGCGGACTTCCGGACTTCAATAAAATTTATTATTTTTGATTAACAAATTGTAAACAATGAACAAAAACAGCAAGGAAATCAGGTGTTCGTTCTGCGGAGCCGGCAAACAGGATTCCCTTATGTTGATAGCCGGGCTTGACGCACATATCTGCGATAAGTGCGTTAACCAGGCTAATGAAATTTTAGCTGAGGAATTGAAGGTACGCAAGGTGAAAACCTCGCCGCAAGTGCCTGCCATATTAAAGCCTGTGGAAATTAAGGGCCATCTTGACCAGTATGTGATTGGCCAGGACGATGCCAAAAAAATATTATCGGTAGCTGTTTATAACCACTACAAGCGCCTTAACCAGCGTATTGACAAGGATGAGGTAGAGATTGAAAAATCAAATATCATCATGGTGGGCGAAACCGGTACCGGCAAAACCCTGCTTGCTAAAACCCTTGCCAAAATATTAAACGTTCCTTTCTGTATTTGCGATGCAACAGTGCTTACCGAAGCTGGTTATGTCGGTGAGGACGTGGAAAGTATATTAACGCGGTTATTGCAATCTGCCGATTATGACGTAGCTACTGCCGAGCGCGGTATTGTTTATATTGACGAAGTTGATAAAATTGCCCGTAAAAGCGACAACGCATCCATCACCCGTGATGTTTCCGGCGAAGGCGTTCAGCAGGCATTGCTGAAAATATTAGAAGGCACATTGGTTAACGTTCCCCCCCAGGGCGGCCGCAAGCACCCTGATCAAAAAATGATCACCGTTAACACCAATAATATCCTGTTTATATGCGGCGGTGCATTTGATGGTATCGAAAGGAAAATTGCCAACCGGTTGCGCACGCAAACAGTAGGCTATAAACTGAAACGTGATGACGGCGAGGTGGACATGAAAAACCTGTACAAATACATTACCCCGCAGGATTTAA
>Ga0302191_10002505_pt1 | contig 11427 bp, 6 predicted proteins | sample II_Bog_E3_1_FD_198775 | JGI IMG/M metagenome (GOLD analysis project Ga0302191, IMG submission 198775) | Peat permafrost microbial communities from Stordalen Mire near Abisko, Sweden - II_Bog_E3_1 | ecosystem: Environmental > Terrestrial > Soil > Wetlands > Peat | place: Sweden: Abisko, Stordalen...
GTTCAATCCATGAGCACGTGCTACCAGCGCCACGCTCGCGCCCGGTTCCAACGTGAGATTTACAATCTGCCGCTTCTCGGCAGCGGACCGAAATCTACGGACCCGACGTGCCGTCCCTTCTGCCTCATCCATGAACACATCGTCAGACCCAGACCGGTGAACGAGCCAGAGGGGAAAACCGAACGCTTACGTCATATTTGCCTGGTGGACGTCAGAAGGCCAATATCCTCTATTGCCATCGCCGCTCTTTCACAACCCACATTTTACGGGAACAGTCTTGTCATACTCATTCTCTATAGAAGCGTGACCCCTTTTGCGTAGCTCCTTCGACCATGACTTTTCAGCAGGCAGGGCGGGCAGTTTGCCCTGACTGCGACTTCGGTTATGCAACCTGGAGTAGCACGGCGCTCAACGCGGGCACGTAACATGTGACCGCTTCGCCGGTGATCTTGGGTGCGGCCCACGCAGGACCCGGAGTGAAGCTGCCATCCAGATTTACGGCGGCTCCCTGGATCATGACGCCGGTGGTCGCGGCGAGATCTGGTCCTGTCATCTGAAGCAGGGAGGCTTGTTTGACCCTCTGTCCGCAGGCGATGTTCGTCTGCACGTTCTGGTTGGAGTCTTTATTGACGAGAAGGATGTTCAAACGGCCGCCGGCGGGCCGCACGGTGTACGCAGTGACGTTCAAACCGCCTGCATTTACGGTGGTGTTGAGCATTTGACCCTGACCGAGTAGGTTAAACATAAGGAGGCCGTAGTACTCGGGACGCGCCTCGACTACGACGCCTTTGTTATCCTCGATGGGAGTGTAGGTTGCCCCGTTTCCGCCACCGTGCATATTGACGCCGACTCCGCCGTTGAGCGCAATTGTGGCTAGGTGGTCGATAACCCACAGTGAAGAAGCATAGCTGTTGCTTACGCCTATGGAGCCCCCGTCGTAGAAGGAGTTGGTTTCGCTCATTCGCCAGGGAATGCCAATATTCAGAGCCGCCGCCTGGAGTTGCCGGCATTCACCCGGCAGCGCGGTGTCAACACTTACCAGTTCCTCGGCCGTCGATGAAGGGCTCAGCCCGTTGCCGCGATAGTAGTGTTGGGTGAGCAGCGCAATCTGCTGCCTGGTGGCAAATTCGCCGAACGGCACGGTCCAGAGAGAAATGTATCCCCCGGAGGCTGGTCCAGTGAAAAGCACGTCAGGAGCGGCGGGCAGAATGGCAGCGCGGAATTGCTCCCATACCGTTTCGAACCTGGATAGCGGCCATCCATAGAAATCGCACTCATTGCCGAGTTCGATGCCGTACAAGCTGCTGCCAAGGGTCTTTACCGCATAAGCCACTTCCGCTGCCGCCAAAGCCGGGGTTGTTTTACCGGAGGCCGCTCCACCCAAATTGACGCCGTAAAGGCATTGCCAACCCGTTGCCTGGAGGAAGGCTGCAAGTCCATCTATATCCGGGGGCGCTACTTGACCCGAGGTCTGCCCCTTGCCATTTGCATGCCATACCGTCCTATCGACGGAGAGGCCGCCAAGTCGGAGCAGGCTCGTCCCCAGACCCTTAAACATACCAATCATGTTGCTGTTGGATCCGGTAAAGAGCGGCTGCGACGAAAACGAACCCTTCTCGTAGCTCAATCCCGTGAACGCAGCACCGATGGATGCGCCGGCAGAGCCAGTTACCCTCACGGTCCCTTGGGCCAGCGGGCCGGCGGGCGCTGGTTGGGGCGGGAGGGTGGATGTTACATCGGAATTGCTGCCTGTGAGGCTGAAGCCGCAACCGGCTAACACGGAATTTCCTGCCAAGGCACCCATACTACAAAGCAAAGTCCGACGATTCACGGTATTTTTACGGAGACTGTCGACATGCATTCCAGTCAACACCTTCCTGCCATTCAAATCGATGTTGAGGCGGTGTCTTCTTTTTACACCTATTCAGTTGGAATGTGGAGTGAAAAATGTGCGAATTAAAGGTCGCAATGGACCTTTACACGGAAGGAAAATGCGCGCGGGCCCTTCAGCGTCCTTAATGGTCAGCGGCACGGCGCTCACCAGAAACACCGGGATGGCGATCATCGTCCTCAAAAATGACATCATTCCGGAGGAGGGCCAGGATGCTTAGGGAAGATCACTGGACGGGGGCGGTCGTGATAATAGCTGCCGTGGATCTAGAAGCTGATTTTCCGATTTGGGAACCAGGTGAGCTGAATATTGGTTGTAGTCACAGTCTGGAGACCAGGCAGGTAAACGGGAGCCTTCCAGCGTTCGTAAGCAAAGTTACCTTTGACTTCAAGGTCTTTCCCGAGGCGCTTGACCACCTGGAAGTTGATGTCATTCAACGTCGTTCCGCCCGGAATGAAGTCCTTTGCAGCTTTTTGATTTCGTACGCTCACCTGGATCAATTCGTTGCCGCTCAGGTGATAGGTAAACCACCCTTGGCCACCCTTGCCCTCCCGGCCAATCCAGTCTCCAAACAGCTGGCCCGCGTTGGTGTAGCCCTGTCTTTCGATGTCCTCGTAGTACATGAAGTGTCCGCCATGGCTGGTAGCTACGGGCGGATCGGTTGAGGCACCTTCAACTCGCATGTCAAGCTTTGGTACGCCCGGCACGTGGGAGAGATACAGACCCGGCCGCCATGAGGCGCGACGGGGAGCATCAATAGGGGAAACATCGTCATGCACTTCGGAGTCCGAATAGAGCGTGAGCCAATTGCGAACGAAGGGAAGTCTGTAAGAAAAATCGAATGCGCCAAAACGGGCGCCGGGATCCGCGGAACTGTTCTTCGTGGTGCCACTGGGTGCGGACAAACTGAAGAAACTCCGCAGGAAGGTATGGATGTTTACAGGCTCGTGGTCCTTGCCTCCCCAGATCACGCTGCGCTGGAAACCGAGTTCGAGATTTTTCGTAGGCCGGAAGCTTAACTTCTCAACGTGTACCCATGGATCGATGGGATAGGTGTGTCCCTTGAGCGGGCCGATGAGGAAGTCGTAACGGAACGGACCGGTCGCTTTTGAAAGCAAGGGGATGTGAAGAGGTTCGGTGCGGTTGATTCGGAAAGAGTAGATATTTTCGGCGTTGTTGGAGTAGGCCATACCGCTGCCCAGGCCGGGTCCTAACCAGTCATCTTGCTTGCCGAACGAAACTTCGTGATTGAAGAGGTGTGCGGAGACGTAAGCCTCCAGGATCCGTCCGTCGGTTGTTGTGGCAATCGGCCCTGCCGGAATGGTGGCTTGCCGGTCCAGCGGAATCGGGATTTTGGTGTTGAGGTAGTTGACATCGCCGTCCAGTGTGGCGAGTTCCTGAGAGAGAGCGGTTGAGTACCCGGAGGCCGAAGGGGCGCCTTGAAACTCGCCGCGCACATAGAGCAGAAACCGGCCAGCCGATGCGTATCCGCTTGCACCGGAGTAATTATCGAAGCCGTTGGCATAAGGGCGCCCGTAGTCGTTGATGATGGTTGAACCCAGATGATAACTGTCGTTCAGCGGTGTGCCGGTGATGGCGCGCGCGACGGAATAGATTGACTCTATCCGCGAGCCACCCTGGTGTACTCCGCAGGGGCCTTGGACATCGTTGTGCAGTTCCTCTATCAATGCTTCATAAATGTCTTGCGCCTCGTCTGTAGCGGGTCCTTCATCTGCGTCCTCAATGCGGGCACCTGCCTCTTCGAGCATGTGGTCCGTACTCGAGCGTGTCCAAGGGCGCATACCGGCATAGACTGTATCGATAAAGCCCAGTGAGTAGAGGCGGAGCACGGCAGGGTAGACCCAGCTGTCAACAGGAATAAACGGGGAGTCAAGCTTGGAAGGCTGGCAAACCGGGGCAGGTAGTACGGGTGCTGACGCGCCTCCGTCGCCCGACATGCCAGGAGATTCGGCTGCGAGGCGGTTCGATGCTATCAGAAGAAGCCCTGCCGCCACGCTTGCGAAGTAGATGGCGCGAGCCATGGTTACACCCCTGCTGACATTCATCCGCTTACTTTAACACTTGGCAGTGATTCGTTATGACGGAAGCTGGAGAATTGGCGCAAACCTCCGTCGCTGGTTCTTTCGATGCACGGACTGATCATTTGGCCGTGGCCTCAACTTTTAAACGGAAGATTTGTAAGCGAACTGACCTTCCTCAAACCATGAGTTGAGAGTTCGTATGGCTAGTCTGAGGCGATGGCCCAAATGTAACCAACAGGTGCACGTTTGTAACATAGTTTGTAACCGAGTAGAGCCTTGAGAAAAAAAGGAAGCGCCGGGATGCCCTTGAAGAAGCAAATTTGCAAGTGTCCCGTAGAGGACATCGTCCGATTCATTCCTGTTTGGCGTTACCGAGACTTGTGGTACATTCCTTGTGAGGGGCAATCCCCAAGTACTTTCCTTCAGGGGAAAGAAATATAGAACAAGCATGAAAGCGCTCGCTTGCTCTCGTAAGCGTTCCAACAGCATCTAATTCACTCAGGTCTGATGGGATATCCACAATTCCCATTCCAAGTGAGGAGGGCGAAGCTATGCTTAACGAGCAGATGGAAGCAAAACTAACTCATACAATTAGACCCGTCCAAGATTGCCCTCAGAGCCTTCAAATTGTGCCGAGTTGGTTTGCTGTCTACACGTCTTGCCGCCATGAGAAGCGTGTGCAGCAGCACTTGAGCCAACGCGGTATTGAGCATTTTCTGCCTCTTTACCGCTCGCAGCGCAAGTGGAGCGACGGTTCTCGCGTGACCCTCGACCTCCCACTTTTCCCTGGCTACATATTTGTTTCGATCAGGCGGTTTGAACGCGTGCGGGTGCTTGAAGTGCCCGGTGTGCTTGCGATTGTTGGCGGCACAGGCCGCGAACCGGCACCCCTGCCGGAGGTCGAGATCAATGCTCTCCGGACGGGCCTGCACCTTCGCCAGGTCGAACCGCATCCCTTCCTCACGGTGGGGGAAAGGGTTCGCATCCGCTCCGGTGCCCTTGCGGGGATGGAGGGCGTTGTAGTTCGAATGAAGAATGCGCTCCGCGTAATTCTCACGATGGATCTGATTTTGCAGAGCATCGCCGTGGAAGTGGATGCGCGAGAACTGGAGCCAGTGGATTCTGAAATCCTCACCGGCGCCGGGAACACAAGCTCTGGTCAAGTGTCAGCATAATCGGAGTTCTAAATGTCGGAAGTGAAGTCGTCTAACGGGCACAGTGCAAGTGAGCGCATACTTGAAACGGCCACCCACCTCTTTTCCCAATTTGGATATCACGGTGTCAGCACCCGCGAGATTGCAAATGCGGCGCAAGTGAATGAAGTTACCATCTTCCGTCACTACCCGCACAAGCAAGATCTTTATCGGGCGGTATTGAGATCGGGCCTTCAGCAAGTGAATTTGCGCGGGGATTTGTTGGCCAGGATTGCCGAAGCCGGCGATGGGCGGGAGGCGCTTGCGCGCACATTCGACTTGATAGGCAAGACGCTAAGCCAGAAGCCCGAGGTACTCCGGATCCTGCAGTTTAGTGCACTTGAATTGAGAGCGGACTTCGATCCGTTGGTCCGTGAGCATCTTGGAGCGCTGGTCGACGTTGTTGCTCGCTATCTTGACCCTTGGACAAAGACTGGTGAGCTTCGGTGCACCAACACGAAGACGGTAATCTTCGCCCTGATAGCAATTCTAATGAGTCATAACTCTCTTGTAAGGGTATTTCCTGGGGAGGGGTTGGGCCAGGACGGACTGTTCGAAGCCTGCTCGGATTTTTATACGAACTGAACAATGCGGGCCACATTATTTCCCAGAATGCAAATCACAAATTTACGCAAGCATGAAGACGGAAAGGGAACTGAAGTGCGTCCACAACCGCAACCGCTATTGAATCATCAAATGCGATTGGGCAAGGGGCATAGCACTTGGATTTCAATTTCGAAAAAGCAGATACTACGATGCCGATACCAGGATATAGATTCCGCGAGACCGCATTTTCATTCGCCGAGAAATGATGAACATGAAATGCTTAACGTGCAAAAACGACTCGTTTTTCCGTGTGGATCGGAAGGGTTTTTTACAGGTGAGAGTTTTCCCATTGTTTGGGTTCTATCCCTGGAGATGTCGCGGTTGCAACAAGTTGCAAATGAAAAGGCAGCGGACGAGCAGGCCGGGTTCACATACGCAAGCGAATTCCATTCAAAAGCGCTAGGATAAAGCTGGCACCTCAGTGAACGAGGCCTGCGCGGATGGTTCCACCGCGTTCTATGAGAGACGACGCGGACGTTCTCTCAGTTCGTGATTCCGAAATTGATGAATGCACCGCATGATTTCTCTTCCGACCAAGCCAACAGGTCCAATTTTCGACTTTACTTCCACGACAGACTCCCCCGCTCCACCCAAGAGAAGCGCCGACTGGAATACGGGAATCAAGATCAGCGATTCACATTACGTTGAACGCTCCCTCAGATTCCTATCTCAGCCGATTAGCCACTTAAGGAGGAATCCCAGATGAGCGAACGTCTGAATAATGCACATGTCGTAGACATTGAAACTTCGCAGCCTCTGGCGGGTTCTGCCGAGAGTGGCGCAATACCGTTCCAACTTGGCTTTGAACAGTTGGCGACAGCTGCGGAGGTTCTTGGAGATCTCGCGGCCACTTCGGTCGCACTAGTATCTGTATACGGGGTGTACCACATGCTCGGACTGGGCAAGCGCATCGTCTATCCAATCCCGATCGTAGTTTACGTCGCATTGACTTTTGGGTTCTTCTTCGTCATCATGCTTGACCGCGAAGGGGTCTATCGCAAGGGATCGGGGATGTTGCGGATCAGTGAGACAGAGCGAACCTTGCGGGTATCTGTCCAGGCGTTCATACTGCTCCTCCCGGCGACTATTTTCGCCGGACATTTAGTCTCCCGCTGGGTACTTTCGATCAGTGTCATTCTTGCCCCCGTGGCAGTTGTCCTTGAGAAGCAGTTGTTGTTCTCGATTGTGCGTCGCTTACATGCTCGGGGATACGGCGTGCGGAATGCCATCATCTACGGATCGGGCTTTACAGGGAAGCGCATCTATTCAGTTCTTTTGCGATCGAGGAAATTGGGAATTAACCCGGTTGTCTTTGTGGATGATGACGAAGAGAAGGTGGGAAAGAGGGTCTACGCCCTCGGTTATCACCATAGCCGTTCGGCGCCAATTATCTCCGGACCGCTGACAGCTGAGTTAATTAAGGAATACGGCGCCGGTCTGATCGTTTTGGCTATTCCCTCATTAGCGCAACAGAAAGTATCGGCTCTTGCCGATGTGGCCAAGGAAACTCGGATCATGCTGGCATTTGTTCCAAGCCAGATGATTCATGATGAAGCTTTGGTCGATTATCTGGATATCGATGGAATCATGCTCGCCCGGGTCAATCCTCCCCAGAGATTGTATGTGTACGAGCAAACGAAGCGTCTTGTGGATCTGCTTCTGAGTGGGGTTGGGTTGATCGTCTTATCACCCATCCTTGCATTGCTTGCGTTCGCGATCCGCATGGACTCCGAAGGGCCAATTATCTTCAAGCAGCAGCGTGTCGGAAAGGGTGGCCGGCTCTTCGAAATTTACAAATTTCGAACGATGCGAGTGGATGCTCCGAAATATCAGCATTCTCCGATTACGGCTAATGATCAGAGAATCACACGCGTTGGTCGAATACTAAGGAAGACCAGCCTGGACGAATTACCGCAGATCTTGAACGTAATACGAGGTGAAATGTCGCTTGTGGGCCCGCGTCCGGAGATGCCTTTTATTGTTGAAAATTACGGACCACGAGAGCGCCAGCGGCTGTCCGTTGTGCCAGGCATTACCGGTCTGTGGCAACTCAGCGCTGATCGATCCTTGCTGATTCACGAGAACCCGCAGTATGACCTTTACTACATTCGGAATCGGGGATTCTTTATGGACCTTGCGATTCTGATGCACACAGCAATGTTCGCAATAAAGGGTATATAGCCATCCGCGCATCTTCCGCATATTTGACCAAAGCGAAATGACTATATATCGGTTGTTCCCACTATTAGACTCAATGGACAACAAAGAGGAATAGCGAAGGGGACTCTCTTCCGGGAATGGCAACGCCGCAACACGAATACCGTCCGAGCAGGGCAAGAGTAGTCCGATCGATTTTCATGACCCCATAACAGCGTGAACGAAAATCGCATGTGAGTGGTTGTCAAAATTATGCGACAAGTGATTCAGTATCAAAAATCGGGTGAAATGAGCATCGAGGACCTGCCTGCGCCGCAACTTAAGCGCGGGGGGATTCTGGTGCGAAATCATTTTTCGCTGATCAGTGCGGGCACCGAACGTAGCTCGGTTGCCACTGCGCAGGCCTCAATGATCGGCAAAGCACGATCACGGCCAGACCTGGTGCGCCAAACGCTCGACAATGTGAAGCGCGAAGGTCTTTTACCCACGATAGCCAAGGTGCAGAACAGGCTCGATAATTTCAAAGAGCTTGGGTACAGCAGTGCGGGGATTGTTGTTGAGTCTGCGACGGACGAATTCAAGGCAGGGGATCGCGTGGCCTGCGGCGGCGTCGGCTATGCTTCCCACGCCGAGTTGATTCATGTTCCGAAGAATCTTGCCGTTCTGGTTCCGGACCAGGTGAGCCTGGAAGAGGCAGCGTTTACAACTGTTACATCCATCGCAATGCAGGGCGTGCGCCAGGCAGACCTCCGCGTGGGTGAGCGTGTGGTTGTATCAGGGTTGGGTCTGATCGGCCTGCTTACCGTCCAGATTCTGAAAGCGAGCGGGTGCTCTGTTCTCGCGCTGGACGTAAGCGATCGTAATTTTGAGTTGGCAGGTCAATTTGGATGCGATGAGTTCGGAATCAGCGATGAATCCTCGATCGCGAAGGTAGAAAGTTTTACGCGGGGCTATGGTAGCGACGCGGTGATTATCACGGCTGCAACCACGTCGAATGAGCCTGTTCAATTCGCAATGCGATATGCGCGCAAAAGATCGAGAGTGGTGATCGTAGGCGCCGTGGGCATGGATATACCGCGCAGCCCTTTTTACGAGAAGGAACTGGATTTTCGCATTTCGTGCTCTTACGGCCCGGGGCGTTACGACCAAGCCTACGAGGAGAAGGGCAACGACTACCCTATCGGCTATGTCCGTTGGACCGAGAAGCGCAACATGCAGTCCGTGCTCGATCTAATGGCCGAAGGTCGCGTGGACGTAAAGTCATTAACCACGCACACTTTTGACGTGGGGCAATCGCTTGAGGCCTACGATATCGTCACGGGGAAAACCCCTGCAAGATACATTGGAATCCTGCTGAGATACCCGTTGGTTGAGGGAAAAGCACTCCAGAATGTGCGCCGAGTGGAACTTGCATCGGGCAGCCCTCTTCCGACAGATCAACCTGTGCTCGGGTTCGTTGGAGCTGGAAACCACACGCAGTCGTATCTTCTTCCCCCATTGCAGAAGCTCGGCGCTACGCTGCAGATTGTGGCGACGTCGAAGCCGGTGAATGCCATGTCGGCAGCGAAGAAGTTTGGCTTTCGTGCCTTTGCGACCGATGTGGATGAAGTGTTCAAGGATCCGAGCGTAAATCTGGTCTTCATCAATACGCGACACGACTCTCACGGGCGCTATGTGATGGAGGCATTGCGCGCGGAGAAAGCAGTTTTTGTTGAGAAGCCATTGGCAATCGATCCGAACGAACTGGATGAGATAGTTGACCTGTACAACGATGCGTCCCAGCGTGGAAATGCGCCATTCATCATGGTCGGCTACAATCGCAGATTCTCGGCAGCGATGCAAGCCGTCAAGGAATTCATGTCTGCGGCCGGCGAACCATTGGTGATCAGCTATCGAGTAAATGCTGGATTCCTTCCTTCAACATCCTGGTACCAAGGATCGGAGCAGGGGGGGCGTGTGGTGGGTGAAGTCTGTCACTTCGTTGACACAATGCAGTACCTGACAGGGTCGATTCCGGTGAGCGTATACGCAGTGGCGCCAGCGAACCCCAGCAATCGTTATCAGCAGGAAAATGCCAGTGTCGAGATTGCCTTTGCCGACGGCTCGGTGGGGCATATTCTCTATCTTGCGAATGGCGCTCCCTCAATGCCGAAGGAGTATATGGAGGTGTTTGGGGGCGGACGCTGCGCTTCGATGGACAGCTTTAAATCGGTAGCCCTTTACGATGGCCGTTATGCGAAGAAGAAATCATTTTCGGGCGACAAGGGACATGCGGCGGAGATGAAAGCAGTGTTGGATGGGATCAAGCTTGGGAAGCCTCCCATATCTTTTGAGTCATTGGTCCGGACTTCGCGCACCACATTCGCGATCCTCGATTCGCTGCGAAGTCGCGCAAGGGTCGATATTGAGTAAGCTGGGCTGGTACCTTGCCAGGCTAAGAAACATGCAGCCCGCGGAAATGCTTTGGCGGGCGAGCCGGGTCATCCAGAATGGCGAGCCTATTTTCGAGGGACCGCTGCGCATGATACGGCGCGCGTCGACGGGTGCGATCAGTCGAAAGCTGCCGGACGATTTTTGTGGACATAGAAGGCAAATGTTCAGGTTATGGAATTCACGGACTCCGAGGAAATGGTGCGCATTCAGGCACAGCACGATGGATATCTTCGCTTAGCAGATCCAGTTCTGCATCAACGCGCGACGACCTTGAAAAAGGGATCTCGCATCATATTTTGTTGAAGATACCTTTGTTTGCAAAGACAAGCACGATACCGATATTCACTGGCACCTTTCAGAGCAAGTGAAGCTCGATCAGTTGCCTGACGGAACCTGACTCGGTACCATTGATAACTATGGAGTCGCTTTTTCCTTCAGCGGTTTGCCATGCAATGTAACCGTCGTCCAAGGAGCCACCTCTCCAATCCTTGGCTGGCACTCACCATCTTTTAGCCACAAGATTCCCATTTCTACGATTCGCCGCTCTCTTGTCGCCACCGGAGCGATGAACGTCGTGACGCAAATTGCCCTAATTCAAACTAAGAGCGGGAATGAATTGGATAAGCTATGAAAATTTCTATCGTTGGACTGGGATACGTCGGAGTAGTTTCTGCTGCCTGCCTCGCTAGTCGTGGACATGAGGTGTGGGGCGTCGACATCAATCCGTTGAAGGTAGAGAGCCTGAAGGCTGGCAAGTCTCCAATCATCGAGCCGGGATTGGAAGAGAAAGTCTCGGCGGCCGTCTCCGCCGGGAACTTGCAGGCTCTGACCAGCATTGAAGAAGCGCTGAACCAAAGCACATTGTGCCTTGTCTCAGTCGCCACGCCCAGCCGCAGGAATGGACAGATCGATGCAACCCATCTGCTGCGCGCCTGCGGCCAGATTGCGAGTACGCTGAAAGCTTTGCAGCGGAAGCAGATCGTTGTGATCAGGAGCAGTGTTCTGCCTAACGTTTTTGACGAGGCTTGGGAAGTATTTTCTGCAGAGGCTCCAGGGCTTGTAGACCTATGCGTAAATCCGGAATTCCTTCGCGAGGGAACCGCAA
>Ga0302191_10002507_pt1 | contig 11422 bp, 8 predicted proteins | sample II_Bog_E3_1_FD_198775 | JGI IMG/M metagenome (GOLD analysis project Ga0302191, IMG submission 198775) | Peat permafrost microbial communities from Stordalen Mire near Abisko, Sweden - II_Bog_E3_1 | ecosystem: Environmental > Terrestrial > Soil > Wetlands > Peat | place: Sweden: Abisko, Stordalen...
TGACGTATGAGCGAAAGAAGCCGAAAGAGCTTGCGGTGTTGCGGGAATACGTTCTGAGTACAGATGAAAAGGGTAAGCCGAGTGCGTCCCTTCGGTCGTCAGTCATGTTTCTCGAACGCTATTTGGGGTTGTTAACCAATGGTAAATCTGAGCTTGGCTCCGGTCGGATAATCACTGTCATGGATGAAAGTGTGCTGAATACTCTTTCATCCAAGAGATTTAGAGAGTACATGTTGCGGAACTTTATTCTGCGTGCTGTCATCTCGCTCCCCAAGAATACATTCGTCAAGGCCCAGGGAAGCGTTAAGACCTCAGTTCTCTATTTGCGTAGAAAAGTGAATGCGGACGAACAACAGCCACATGTGTTTATGGCGATCTGCGGGAATGTCGGACATAGCGATTCTGGCAAGGAACGGCCCCACCTAAACGAACTGCCAGCGATTTTGCAGGCGTTTCAATTTTTTGAGGAGCACGGCAAGCTATCTCCCTCGTGCCCGGAAAACTTATTCCTCGTGCCTGACCTGCTCACGAATAATCCAACCGTGCGCTTGGATGCTCAGTTCTTTGATCCTCGTTACTTTGCCACGATGGACACACTGGACAAGGTAGCCAAAGAAAAAGGGTGGCAAATCGAGTCACTTAGGAAGCTCCTGCCAGAGAATGGCAATCCTATTGCGGGGGGGCAACGCCGAGAGGCGCATCCTACCCGGATGAAGGCCCGAAGTTTATACGAGTCCAGAACGTGCGTCCGTACCGCCTTGAGTGGAATCCAGATGATCCATGTATTGACACGAGGACTCACGAGAAACTTCTAAAGCGATCACAACTTCATGAGGGCGATGTGGTTCTCACAATTACCGGAACTTATGGCATTGCCGCCGTGGTGCCCCCGGACTTCGGCTTGGCAAACATAAACCAACATTCGGTGAGGATAAGAGTCGCCGATGATATAGCTCCCGAATATCTCTGCGTATTTCTTAATTCTGACCTTTGCCGACCGCAGTTTGATCGTGCCGTAACCGGGTCGTCTCGTTTCGCCCTGGACTATCCGGCAATAAAGAACCTGCGGATTTTGTATCCGCCGGACAAGAAAACGCAGCAAAAGATTGCAATCGACATTATGAAACGGCTGGCGGAGTCATCCGAGCTTCGTAAGAAGGCTGACGCTATCAGTGAGGTTCTGCCGAAGACCCTGGGTTAGAGTTTTTGGGCAGACGGCGGAATTGTTGGGCAAGATGGCATATTAGGCAAAGCCCCACACACCGCAGAACCAACGGGTGTGGATTAACGCTGAGCAGTATTTCGGAGACGTGCCACAGGCTATGTGGGAATCATTTATTGGTGGATATCAGATTTGTGAGCAGTGGTTGTCTGACCGGAAAGGACGCAAGCTTAGCTACGATGACGTACAGCACTGGCAACGCATCGTGGTTGCGCTCAAGGAAACCATACGGCTGACCAAAGAGATTGACGCTCTTGTACCAGGGTGGCCACTGCCTTGACTTGGAATATGGCTGGGGACTTAGCGGTCGCGGTCGCTGTATGAGTTTCACTAAAAGTTTCACTAAAAGAGGGAGAAACAGCATAAGGGAATCTAAAGGATTCTAATGTTTATCAATAACTTACGAGATAACAGCGGCTAAAAATGAGATTGAGAATCTTCCGTCCTAACCCCTAGACGATAGCGCCACTTGGGGGGCTTGCAGCGAATCCCGATTATAACAAAGGTTGCTCGCGCCCAACCGGGTTGGCTGTCCCGGAAACGCGGCTTCCGAAAACGGCGACGCAAGGCCTGGGGAAGGTTTAAGTGGCACTTCTGGCCGTTGATTTTTGCGCCACCCACTTGACAACGGCAGGTTGAAAAGGGATACTTTCAAAGGCGAATAAAAAGCGAATATAAATCTTCGCCCGGGCTGTTTGCCCTCTGCGTTCCCTGACAATTGCGAGAAAAGTATGTCTGCCTCTCCGGTTTTTTCATCGGCGGCCATGGGCCGCCCTTTTATTTTTTCTACGCCGTCTTCTCCGCGGTCGAGCGCGGAGAAGACCGCCAAGAAGACCGTGGACCTTTTGGCCCAGGTGGGCGCCATCTCCAAACTGGCTACCGTCGTTCCCGCTTCGCGTCTCGCTGCGCGCCCGGCGCCGGAAATGTTTCCCACCGGTATTCCGCAACTGGATTCGCTGACCGGCGGCCTCGCGCGCGGCTGCCTCACGGAAATCTGCGGCACGGCTTCATCGGGAAGAACCAGCGTGCTGCTTTTCGCGCTCGCCCGCGCCACCCAGCGCGGAGAAGTCTGCGCCCTGGTGGATGTTAGCGATACGTTCGACCCCGCGTCAGCCGCGGCTGCCGGCATGGAGATGAGCCGCTTGCTCTGGGTGCGCTGCGGAGAAAAATATCGCTCGCGCAAATATCCTTCGGCTGCGTCCAGAGCAGGCACAAACGGCGGAAATTTCTCCGGCTGGAAAAATCCATACATCCAGCGCTGCGAATCGCAGCTCGCGCAAATGCTGAAAGTCACCGATCTGCTGCTGCAAAGCAATGGTTTCGGAATGATCGCTCTCGATCTCGGCGATGTCCCGGTCCAGAGTGCGCGCCGAATTCCTTTGGCTTCCTGGTTCCGCTTCTGCCGCGCAGTGGAACACACGCCCACAGCACTGCTGGTACTGGAACAGCAGCCCATCGCGGGAAGTTGCTCGTCGATGGTGTTGCAGGTGTCAGGGGTTCGGTCTCAGATCTCAGGAAAAAAGCTCTCAGCTCTCAGTTCGCAGCTCTCAGGAAATCGGCCGATGCGTTCAGAATTGCCGCATTCAGAACTATTGGACCAATTCGAAATCACCGCCCAGTTGTTGCGCTCGCGGTTGGAAGGGACGTCGAAACGAAAGCCAGCGCAATCGGCGCCAAGTTTCACCAGCCGAGCCGCATGGACGGGATAGTTCATCCCGTAAGTTCGAAATCACTGGCTCTCAATTTGCAGACTCAGAAATTCTTGTCGCCATCATTCGTCATTGTCATTTAAAGCAAGAGCTTTTACTGAGAGCTGAGAGCTGCACTCCCATGTTTGCCTGCATCTTCATTCCCGATTTCCCCGTGCAAGCGCTCACTCGCTATGAGCCTGAGTTGTGCTGCCGCCCGATCGCAATCTTTACCGGACGTCCCCCGCTGGAGAAAGTCGTGGCGCTGAACGAAAGCGCGCGGCAAGCGGGCGTGGAAATCGGCGCAACCAAATCGCAACTGGAAGCCTGGGAGAGCCTGATCCTGCGTGCGCGTTCGGAGTCGCAGGAGACCTCGGCACACGCTGCGCTGCTCGATTGCGCGCAATCGTTCTCCCCGGAAGTGGAAGACACCTCGCCCGGCATAGTGCTTCTAAATCTTGCCGGTCTTGAGCCGCTGCTCGGTCCGCTGCCAAAAATCGCCCACAATCTGGCGCAGCGGGTCTCTTGCCTCGGACTGCAAGCGAACCTCGCCGTGGCCCCCAACCCGGATGCTGCTGTGCTCGCCGCCCGCGGATTTCCCGGCGTAACCTTGATTCCCGCAGGCCGCGAAGCCGAGCGGCTGGGCGATCTGCCGTTGGAGGTCTTACTTGAAAGTTGTTCCTCCGATACAGCGGCAGCCGCGCGCCGGATGGAAACATTCGATCGCTGGGGCATCCGCAAACTGCGGGCGTTAGCAGCCTTACCCGAAGTTCCGCTCCGCGAGCGCCTGGGACAGCAGGGAACCCGTCTGCAAAAGCTGGCGCGGGGCGCAATGTCGCGCAGCCTGCGAGTGCTCGAACCGCAACTGATTTTTGCCGAAAGCGTCGATCTTGAACATCCCATCGTGCTGCTGGAACCTCTGGCATTCCTGCTGCACCGCATGCTGGAGCAAGTCTGCGCCCGATTGAGCCAGCGCGCGCTGGCGGCGCAGGAGTTGCGTCTAAATCTGGAACTCGCACCCACGCAGCCGAACCATTGCGCCCCGCTCACCCCGCCGCCCACCCCGTCGCCCACCCGCACGTTGACTCGCACGCTGCGGCTGCCAACCCCCATGCTGGACGCGAAGGTATTTCTGAAATTGTTGCAGCTTGATTTGCAGGCGCATCCCCCGGGAGCGCCCATCGTGAAGATTCATTTGTCGGCCGAACCGGCGCATCCGCGAGCCTTGCAGAGCGGATTGTTTCAGCCGGTTTTTCCCGAACCCGAAAAACTGGAACTGACGCTGGCGCGCATCGCAGGCATTGTCGGCGAGGGCAGAGTGGGGTCGGTGGAATTGCTGGATACCCATCGCGAGGGTGCGTTTGCCGTGCGGCACTTCGCGCCCGCCGAAGCGAAAGAAAGCGCACAGGAAAAAATGAGCGCCGTAATTGCCTTGCGCCTGTTTCGTCCGCCGCTGGCCGCGAGTGTCACCGTGCGCGAAGCCAGGCCGGTGCAAATGCAATGCCCGCAGCGCGCCGGCGTTGCCGGAGAAATCGTCTGGACCGCCGGCCCCTGGCGCTCTTCCGGCGACTGGTCGGAACAGGAAGGCTGGTCCCGCGAGGAGTGGGACATCGCCGTGCCCCACGAATCTGGACTCGCACTGTATCGCCTGGTACAGGACAAACTCGACGGTAATTGGTTTATTGAAGGAATGTATGACTAGGGAAACTCTGACTAAGTTCCCGGTTTCCTCCGTGCACCTCCGTGTACCCCGTGGTTTAGGCTTTCTGCCGACACTGAATCAGAGTCTCCCCAGGAGTGCTCTCAGTTCTCAATTCGTACAAGGGTTCACTGAGAGCTGAGAGCTGACAGCTGATGTACATCGAACTCCATTCCCGCTCCGCCTTCAGCTTTCTCGAAGGCGCGTCGCTTCCCGAGGAGTTGATCGCCGCCTGCGCGAATCTGGGAATGCCGGGGATGGCCTTGCTCGATCGCGACGGAGTGTACGGCTCGCCGCGCTTCCATCTCGCCGCCAAAAAGGCGGGGATCAAGGCGCATATCGGGGCGGAAGTGACGTGTGCTGCATTTTCACTCCGAGGTGAATTCCGCCTTCCACTTCTGGTCGCTTCGCGTGCTGGCTATCAAAATCTCTGCCGCCTGATTACGAAAATGAAATTGCGCGTTGGACGCAAAAACGAAGAAGGCGCCCGCGCCTCGGAACTGGATTTCAGAGAGTACGCATCCGGCTTGATTTGTCTGACGGGTGGTGAAGAAGGACCGCTGGCCGCGGCGCTCCGGCAAAACGGAGCGCAAACCGCTTTCGAAACGGTAAAGAGACTAACCGAAATATTTGGCCCGTCGAATGTTTATGTCGAATTGCAGCGTCATTTTCTTCGCGACGAAGAATATCGCAACCGGGTTGCCATCGAAATCGCGGAAGCTCTGCATTTGCCGCTACTCGCGACCAACGGCGTCAACTATGCCAGGCCTCATGAGCGCGAGTTGGCAGATGCATTCACCGCACTCCAGCATCGCCGCACGCTGGCTACTGCCGGACGTTTGCTGGCGCGCAATGCCGAGCGTTATCTCAAGTCTCCCGCGGCCATGCGAGCGCTCTTCGCCGATCTTCCGCAGGCCATCGCCAGCACGCTGGAACTCTCTTCCCGGTTGGAATTTACCCTGAACGATCTGGGCTACGAGTTTCCTCGTTATCCCGTGCCGGATGGCGAAACCATGGTGTCGTTTCTGCGCGAACACACGCGAGAAGGAATGCAGAGCCGCTACGGCCGGGCGGACGCGGAACTGAAAAAGCGCGCGCGCCGGCAAATCGAGCGCGAGTTGAACTTGATCGAACACTTAAAACTTGCCGGCTATTTTCTGATCGTCTGGGATCTGGTGCGCTTCTGTCGCGAGCAGAACATTCTGGCGCAGGGCCGCGGATCGGCCGCCAACAGCGCGGTGTGCTACTCGCTCGGCATTACGGCGGTCGATCCGATCGGCATGGAATTGCTGTTCGAACGCTTTCTTTCCGAGGAGCGTGGCGAATGGCCCGACATCGATCTCGATTTGCCCAGCGGCAACGAGCGCGAGCGCGTGATCCAGTACGTCTATCAACGCTACGGACCGCGCGGAGCGGCCATGACCGCCAACGTGATTACCTATCGCAATCGCATGGCCGCGCGCGAAATGGGCAAGGTGATGGGATTTGACGAGGACACGCTGAAACGGATTTCAGCGGCCGTGGCCACCTGGGAATTCAAAGACGAGAACGATGCGCTCGATAGACGTCTGCGCGATGCCGGCCTCGATCTGAAGCATCCGCGGATCCGCAAATATTTCGAGTTGTGCCTCGCTGCGCAAGATCTTCCGCGCCACTTGGGCCAGCACTCCGGTGGCATGGTCATCTGCGAGGGGCGTCTCGATTCGGTCGTGCCGCTGGAGCCCGCTTCCATGCTAGGCCGAGTGGTAGTGCAGTGGGACAAAGAAGATTGTGCCGACATGGGCATCATCAAAGTCGATCTGCTGGGTCTCGGCATGATGGCAGCGCTGAAAGATTCTCTTGAGTTGATTCGCGATCATTATCGCGAAGAAGTGGACCTGGCGCATCTTCCCGCCGACGACCCCGTCGTCTATTCCGCACTGCAAAAGGCCGACACGGTGGGAATGTTTCAGGTCGAGAGCCGCGCGCAGATGGCGTGCCTGCCGCGCTTGAAGCCGCAAAAATTCTACGACATCGTGGTGCAGGTGGCGATCATACGGCCCGGACCCATCGTGGGCAATATGGTCAATCCATTTCTCAAGCGGCGGCAGGGCAGAGAAGCGGTCATCTATCCGCACCCGTCGCTCGAAACCGTGCTCGGCCGCACGCTGGGCGTGCCGCTATTTCAGGAGCAGTTGCTGCGCATGGCCATGATCGCCGCCAACTTCACCGGCGGCGAAGCCGAGGAGTTGCGCCGCGCCATGGGCTTCAAGCGTTCCGAGGTGCGCATGAAACCAATCGAAGAAAAGCTGCGTGCCGGCATGACCCGCAACGGAATCCTCGGCGAAACGCAGGAGCAGATCATCCAGTCGATTACTTCGTTTGCGCTCTATGGATTTCCCGAATCCCATGCCGCCAGTTTCGCCCTGATTGCCTATGCCAGCGCGTATTTGAAATGCCATTATCTGGCCGCGTTCACCGCCGCGCTCCTGAATAATCAACCGATGGGTTTTTATCATCCCTCAACCCTTGTGAAAGACGCGCAACGCCACGGATTGAAAATTCTGCCCATGGATGTGATGCGATCGGATTGGAGGTGTACGTTGGAGCCGTCAACCATTCGCCACCAGCCGTCAGTTCGTCTCGGCCTGAATTACGCGCGCGGTCTGCGCGAGCCGGCGGCACAGGCGCTGGTTCGGGAGCGCAGCCTGGCGCCATTTACCTCGGTGCAGGATCTGGCTCGTCGCGTGCCCGAGTTGCGCAAGGATGAATTGACGACGCTAGCGGAGATTGGGGCGTTGAATGAAATTAGTGAAAAACGTCACCGCCGCGATGCATTGTGGCAGGTAGAGCGAGCGGTCCGCTGGTCCGGTCCTTTATTGGATGAGCTTCCGGAAATGAATGGAGAATTTCCGCTCGCCGCCATGACCGACGAAGAGCGCTTAGTGGCGGATTTTCGCGCCACCGGGCTGACGGTCGGCCCTCATCCCATGCAATATCGGCGCGAAGAAATGAAGAAAATGTGGATCTATCGCGCTTCCGATCTCGCGCAAATTCCCAATGGACGGCGAATACGAGTCGGCGGATGCGTGATCGCACGCCAGCGTCCGGGAACGGCCAAGGGAATGATGTTCATGAGCCTGGAAGATGAAACCGGAATTGCCAATGCGATCGTCGCTCCCGATCTGTTGCAGAAGAATCGCGTGCTGTTGATTTCCGAGCGCTTCCTGATGATCGAGGGAATTTTGCAGAATCAGGACAACGTGATCCACATCCGCGCGGAAAGAGTTTCGCCGCTTCGCATCACACAGGCAGAAACGGCGTCGCACGATTTTCATTGAGCCGGGGGGCGAGTTCCGCACGCGCATGGCCTAGCTAGATGGCAGGCTTAAGCAGTTCCGGACGAGTTGCTCTGATCCATCTTTCCACGTCCCCGCGAAGGCTGATAGCGAGTTTGAGCATCTCGCCCGCTTCTTTGTCAGACACCGACCCCGCGAGATCATAGCTGCTGATATTGCGTTTCTTGCGAAAGCCATCAAAAGTGTCGATGACCCTTCGATCCGGAGCTGTAGTGAACTCCAGCGATTGGATAACACGATAGTGATGGTTGTCCCGCGTAGCTCGATAACCCGCAGCGGCCAGAGCGGCGGTTGCTGCTTGGAGTCCTGCATTGTAGGCGATCGCAAATCGCCAGTCGGCAGACAACTGCTCCACCTGGCAAGCTGCAAGATCGCGATCCGAGAGCCCCAACAGGTTTGTGATCTCTTCAGGGCTTGTCGCGTGCTCAACGAGCCAACTGTTTTGACGCCAACTTTGCAAGCTCATGCTCGGTTCCCAACACGAAGAGTCTCTTCTCTTTCATTACACTACGCAAGAAATGGTTCCCTGTCGCCAATTTTGACCGGAATTCAGATACTGGAAAAACGGTTGGATTGATCTCCCTGCCGAGCGCTCTCTGCGCCGAACCCAGAGTGGATACAACGTCGCTAAATAACGCATCCCCCAAAACCATCAGATCGACGTCGCTGCTCGCTCCCTCCTCTTGACGTGCCACCGAGCCGTAAACAAAGGCAATTTGAATCTCCGACTCCAAAGACGCCAAAGCAGAACGGATGACATCGTGAATGCCTACGGTCTTCGTAATCAGACTCTTGATTTCGGAAAAGATCGGGCTCTGCGAATTCGCTCGGTAGAGAACTTGATTACCTTGAGCCGCTCGCACAATCAGGCCCATATCCGTTAGGTGCTTCAGTTCCCTCTGAAGAGCGCCGTGGCCGGCACGAACCTCCCGGACCAGTTGGCGCAGATAGAATGATTGATCTGTGTGGCCATAGAGCACAGCCAGCAGCGAACTCCGCGTGCGCCCAAATAAGCTTCGCCCGGCGAATGTAGATGTACTCATAATGGGTACGATTGTACCCTAAGTGGGTTCGATGCTCAAGTCTCGACTAGCCGGCTACGCCGTCGACAGTTTCCTGGCGTTGTGCCGCAGCGAGCGGCCCTCCGACAAACTGCAAAGTTCTTCCGCCAGATTCTTGGCGTGATCGCCGATCCGCTCCAGCGCCTGCGCCGCGAGAAGAATGTCGAAATTCTTCTGGCCGCTTGGACTATTCGGTTCGGCCAGATGCCGGTGAAACAAGGAATGGCACAAACGGTCCACTTCCGGATCGGACCGCAGAACGCTCTGCGCATGCGCTACGTCGCGCTGCAGGAATCCCTGATGCACTTGCTCCAGCATTTCACAAAGCAGAGAAGCCATCTCCACCAGTTGCCGCGAATCCGCCGCCGGCAATTTTTCCCGCCGCGCTTGCAGTTGCATCGCCGCGCTGTAGGCGAGGTCCCCGATGCGCTCCAAGTCGGTGATGAACTTCAAACAGGCCAGCAACTCGCGCGCTTTCGCTTCTCCCACGCGCGTAATCGCCTCGGGCAATTGATCGTCGATCTTGCGCTCGATCTGGTCGAGCTCTTTCTCGCAATCCTTGATCGCAAGAAAAGCCAGCCGCGAACCGTCGGAGAGAAAATCGCGCACATTAAAGACCGCGTCGCGGGCGATCAGGCAACCGCGAACGACCAGAGCCGACAGTTCGTCCTCGGCGAAATCTTCGGGATTACCGCGAGCCTGCGCCGCGCGTGGACGAACCTCCGTCGCTCGCGGCCGCTTCGAAGCGGAACGGCGTTTCCCGCGCGGAATTGAAATCTGTTTTGTGGCCATCGGATCTCGCGTATCAACGGATGTTAAGACTGTAAAGAAGCTAGCATAAATCGCGAATGTGAATGGAATGTAAAAGGTTCGGCGCCGCTGCGGGGTCATCGGCTCCAAGATTGTGCTGTTGTGACGAGCCGCCAGCGGGCACTGCTGGGCGGGCGTCTCATCTCAGACGCTCCGCCCGCCCAGAACGCCGCCTAGAATTCATAGCGCAGTGCGAACTGCATAATGCGCGGATTATTCAGCAATCCCGAGTAGTTGCCGAAACTTCCGCCGCTGCCCAGCCCGAGGTTGCCACCGAGCAAACTCGACTGCACGTCGAAGCTGGTCGAGTTCGTAACGTTGAACACTTCCCAGCGGAATTGCAGGCTCTCTTTCTCGGTCCAGGGCATGGTCCAGCGCTTGGCGAGACCCAGGTCGATACCGAAGTAGCCGGCGCCGCGAATGTTGTCGCGCTCGCCGGATTCTCCCGCATACGCGGGCGCAAACGACGAAATCGCACTGGGACCGTTGGCAAAGATATTGGGAACGCCCCCAATCAAGTACGTCCCGGTCTTCACCGGCCCGATCTTGTCGGCATTGCCTTCCAGCTCAAAGTTGGTGGGGAAACTGCTCGTGCCGTTGTCGACCGTGACCGGGAAACCGCTGGTGATGCGGAACACGCCCGTCATTTGCCAGCCGCCGATGGCGGCGTCGAGCAGGCGGTTCGAGCCGTGGACGAACCGCTGGCCGCGCCCGATGGGCAATTCATAGACCCAGTTGGCGTTTACCTGGTGAGTAACATCGAAAGACGAAACGCCCTTCTGTGCGTTCGGATTCCAGGCGTTGATGATGTTGTTGTTGAGGCCGAGGAAGCTGCCATTGCTGCCGGGCCCGACGCGCTCGGCGTCGGAAGAAATATCGAGTGACTTGGAGAAAGTATAGTTCACGTCAAATTGCAAGCCGTGCGACATGTGATGGCGCAGAGTCGCCTGTAGTGCGTTGTAACTTGACCACGCCATGGAACGCCACGCGTAGAGAGAGCTGAATTGCGGAGCATAGTACGAATACTGCCCGCCGGTAGTGAAGTAAACGTTCGAGTTAACGGCGTCAGACACGCCGTTGTAATCCAGGTTATAGAGAGCCAGGGAATCGTTGGTGCCGGTTGCGCAGAACGTGTCGAAGGCGAACACAACCGGGTCGCTGGTGTTGTACACGATCGGGTTCCCCGTCACCGCGTTGGTGCCGGTGCAGCCCTGCACGTTGTAGCCGCCGGCAGGCGCTGTCTGAATCTGGTCCTTCCAAAATTGTTGAACATTGGCGGGAACCTGGTTCGAGCTAAAGCCCTGCGTAGGATTGGTGACGCCAGCGTTGAGCTGAGGGCGGAAAACCTTGGCCAGCGCCTTTTCCGCGGTGAAGTAGTCAATGCCAGATTGTTTGTCGTAGATGTCCTGCGGCATGGCGAGATCGTCCTGCGCCAGCAGGCGATGCGAGAGCCGGCCGACATAGGCAAGATCCAGCGAAAGGCCCGAGGGGAGCTCGCGGCTGACGGCAAAATCCATGGTGTAGGAATACGGCGTCTTGAGACTGCTGTCGATGCCCCACTGGATGGCGCCAGTGCCAACCGGATAGGTTTGCGGGAAGCCGCT
>Ga0302191_10002527_pt1 | contig 11385 bp, 9 predicted proteins | sample II_Bog_E3_1_FD_198775 | JGI IMG/M metagenome (GOLD analysis project Ga0302191, IMG submission 198775) | Peat permafrost microbial communities from Stordalen Mire near Abisko, Sweden - II_Bog_E3_1 | ecosystem: Environmental > Terrestrial > Soil > Wetlands > Peat | place: Sweden: Abisko, Stordalen...
ACAATTACACAAGCCGATGCGTGAGTAAATGCCCTGCAAATGAGTTTACTTACGGTGATAACTCAACCCAAAGATGTGTTAGCCAGTGCCCCTTAGACCCTTTTACTTTTGCCGACAATATGACTCAAACTTGTCTCACTATTTGTAATAATGTGACAAATGGAGGCTATGCAGATAATATCAGCCGAATGTGTTTATCGTAATGTCCAAATCTCAGTTATGGAGATATAACCACTCGATATTGTGTTAGATATTGTCCTAATGGATGGTATGCCTACACTGTAACCAATCTTTGCGTCATCAACTGCCCCTCTCCTTATTTCGCTGATAATACTACCTGGCAATGTGTCGGAGTTTGTCCAGTCGGGCAGGACCTGTTTGGATAGACCATTAATAATACATGTGTTTCTAATTGTCCTAATTCAACATATGCCTCTCTCTAAAATCAGCAATGTGTCACTCGTTGTCCAAACAGTTCACAAACAGCCCTCCATTATAATACCTTCGGCAATAACGCAACTAAAGAATGCATACAGCAGTGTCCCTACCCTCTTTTTGGATATCCTGTAGCAGAAGTATGTGTTGATCAATGTCCCAATCCTTACTACAACAATTATACTGATAGTTTATGCTACATTTGCCCAGTTGAGTGCGCCTCCTGCACTAATCCCCTGATTTGCTTGACTTGCAACAACAACTACTATCTATACTCAGGATCCTGTGTCGCAAGTTGTCCTACCTTTCCAGTCATTACCTTCTCTAATCCTAATCGAGTTTGTGGTACTGCCTTCCAATGCACTCAAGGCTTTTATGCTCTAAACTCAACTAAATCCTGCGTTCAAAGCTGTCCGGCAGGCTACTTTGTCAATATCGCGGGTCAAACATGTGATTCATGTATGAAAGGGTGCATAAATTGCCAGACAGCGTCAGCTTGTCTCGCTTGCAATACAAATTCCTCTGTTTGGAGCAATTACAACTGCTATATGTTCTGTTCAGCTCTTAAAAGGTTTTATTATACGACTGGTTGTGTTTCAAGCTGTCCCAGTGGTACTTATCTCAATCTTACCACCTGTCAAACATGTAGCTCAACCTGCAATACATGCGTAATTTCTGCATAAAATTGTTTGATCTGTTCATCAGGGTATTATCGTTCAAACGGTATCTGCGTATCTCAATGTCCTGCAAACACAACAGCGCAGTCAATGAATGGTTCTCAAACATGTGTAAGTTGTTCTATTGCAAACTGCGCAGTGCAACCTCTCACCTTCACGACCACCCAGTTCGTGAACAATTTCCAATACAATGTTCAAATCCAGTTCAACCAACCTGTAAACATTTCTCAGTAAATCAGTAAAATTATTAAAATACAACAACAAACAACCAATCGAATGTTAACTCAAACTTTACAGTACCTGAATTACACTATCATCGACTACGGCAATGGCCTATACTCCTTTGTTCTCAATAACTATAATCCAGATTCAAGCTCTCAGTTGCAAATACAGATCACTGACCCTACAGCAATCACTGGCGCTAATGGACAGATTCCTCAGCTAACTCGAAGTTCATTTTCTGTGGATACCAGCAATCTTTACACATCAGACACATACAATCCTATTCTTGACAGTTACATATATGCAGTAGTTATCTTGTCCTTCGTCTTATTGTTGCTGACTTTCTGGACTAATCACTCCATCTGGATGCCGATGTACGATTTTATGCAGATGATAATGGTTCTTATCTTTGTCAACAGCAATTACCCTCCCAATTTACTGTATTCAGTTTCTAAATCATTTGGCTCAGCATTGACTTTCATGCCGAACTTCTTTTCCAAAGCATTCGGACAGGCAGCTTACAATTCTGGGCTGATTAACAACAATATCTATTCGATTATGCAAGATTGTGCTTTTCTGCGGATTTTAGGACCACTATTTACTTTTCTAATCGTGCTAATTGCTATCCTGATGATTGTTTTGATTATAAGCAAAAAGTCACCAACAAAGTAAATCAAAAAATGGGCTAAATCATTCATTAAGGAAACATTTTGGAAAAAGCATGTGCATGGACTTGTCTATTTGTTCTTTTTGCCTGTGTTGGCTTTCTGGATATTTGACATGAGACTCTATAGCTACTTTAGTTCTTCAGCAATTCACAGTTTCTCGATATTTACTTCTTTCTTATTTGCAGTGTTGTTTCTGATTGCAGTAATCGTTTTCTGCTATAAATTACGAAAGATAGCCAAGGATTCACCCATTACCTATCTAATGATTCAAAAGGCCTATAACTTTATTGTATATCAAAAGATTGTGATTATTGAAAATAAAAATAATTACTTCAGTCATTAAAGTAACTAGGTCGACCTCACTAATGCAAGGGAGCCAAGAATAAACGAACTTCTGTTGTTTCCCTATCCAATTGAGACAAAAGGTGGTATTTGGGATGTGGCCCAACCTCTAGTAAGTTATGGGCACAAATTCTTGACTGCTGTCTTTCTAACCATATCGTTTACAAATCCAGTTATCCAACTTTTCCTGCTAATTTTGCTGAACATCGCTTACATGGTCTATATAATCATTCGAAAGCCTTTCTTCCGCATTGGTCGTCTTGAGTTTAACAATTACATTTACATTCATAACATGGTTGTTGTTATCCTCATCTAAATTATGCTGCTGGTATTTGTATTTATGAGTTCGCAGCTATCTATGCTGGCCAAGGTCACCATTGGAAATGTTATCTGTGCATTTATCATGGAAGGAGCCACAGTTAATATCATTTACTTTCTGTATCGATTCTATAATTACTATCATCACTATTTCTGGAAACAATTCGTTAGGACTGATTTTTTCAGAATCAACTATACTATCGAGTTCTTGGACTGGACGAAATAATATGACCAACAGGAGAAGCAACTGATGGACAAAGTAAAAACAAGAAGCGAATTTCTAGAGGCTATAAAAGTGTAAACAGGAGAAGCCTTGGCTAATATGGTTGCGCGGTAAAACAGTTTATCAACTAATACCAAAGACAAAATAAAAGCCTTGCAGTTGAGACCTAACAAAGAGCAACACCTCCGCCAATAATTCAAGCAAATTTTCACTGCCATCGCTAATGAGCAATAGCACTCCCATAAATCGGCTATTAGCAGTGAGAGGCTTTCAAAACAGCAGAGATCAAAAATAAGAGACACTATCTTTGCTGAAAAATAAAAAATTGATGAAAAAGCTTTCGAAGAATATCAAAAGTTGGAGATGATATAAGAAAAGAGCGAAGTTGAACATAAAAATAATCAGGCTGAATAGTCATAGATTAGGGATGATGAGACTGAACTCGAGTATGAATACTACGAATAAGAATATCCTGAAGGCACTCCTATGGAAACAATACTGAAGGGGTGCAAGAAGGGAGATGCAATCCTAAACCTGTGATTCATAACAATATTTAATAAGACAACTGTTTAACCATTTTCATCAAATCCACACCTTAATATCATATTAAATAAGACAAGACTATATTTTATTGAATAGATTGGATTAACAGTTGAGACAGAATTTTGCAGAGATTCATCCTTCGTAAATGTTGAATCCTCGCATCTCTTCTCTGTCAAGTAATAAACTTTTCATTAACTCCTTCAATTAAGTCAGTTATTTCCTTAGTTAGTAATTTGTTTATTTGGCAGACTACCAGCTATGGTAGCTTTCAGACAACTGCTAAGCTCTCGCTGTTTGCATTTCACATTTCCGTAACAGTGCTTTAATCATTCTTGAAAGATTGGCGATCTATTAGTTTTGCATTTCGATGTTTTACAGCACAGAAGGATTGCTATTGCAATTGGCTTACTTTTTACAGAATGAAAACAGTGGTGAGTGTTAGTGATCTCGATCATTTGTGTTTATTGATGGACTTCGCCCCTCTACGATGCGAATACTTTTGATCCCTTTCATATCAGTTAATTAAGAATTATAAATGTTAAATATAGAAATATTTTGACCAACAAAGTGCAATTTAATTCAATTAGAAATGGATTAGTCTGCTAAACTCCTTCGTAAAACTTTGATCCTGCCAGTCGGGGAAAGATACGATTTAGTTATCAGAATGCTTTTGGGGTGCGAAAACCTAATAAATTCACCATCAATTTGTAAATAAGTTCGATGTTTGGGCTAAGACATGTTCTATCTGAATTGAAGGTGGAAAGGTCCACCACTTTGATGTATTTTAGTTGCAAAACCTCCAATAACCCTCTATAAGGCCATGCCAACACTGGAAGAGAAGCATAGTACTTAAAGCTGTCCGTCTTTGGATGATGGTTCATGAAATTTCGATTTGGAGGAATCAAATTAATTTTGCTTTGCTTTTTGCCAGATATCAGTCACTCCTCCCATAAAACTGTTAATATTCAGAAACAGCATGCTATAGTAATTATATTTCAAATTCATCCCATCTGATTTATTGCCCGCAGACACTTTGGAATTAAAAATAACTTTATTCTCACCAATACTTTCTTGCTACATTGCTTTTGATCTGTTTTATTAGATTTCCATGCATGACTGCTTTAGATGAGACTTCGGCGGTAAAATAAATGGCTAACGTTCAATTATATAATCGCCTAACTACTGATTTATCTACAGGCTTTCCACCAACTCATTCACAGTCTTTGTCTTGGTGGCAGATCTAAGCAAGCCCATCGTTCCATACACCATTAAATTGCCGACTCGACTGGTTGTTCGATGTTTATCAAAGGAATATCCAATCTTCGCATCAATTCCAAAACTGCAATAATTACAAAAGCTTTTAGTGAATGTTTTTCCTTCAATTATTTAATTCTACGATTGCTTATTTATCTTTTAAAATTTTCCATGCTATTTTAACTTGAATGTACCTCAAAGACTTATGCCTTTACATCCCATATATCGAATTATTATTATTTAGCACTCAACCAACGTCGGATTAGTTTTTTAAGTGAATGGAACTCCTTTTAAGTCACCTTTGATTTTTATTTTCCCCATCCAAGATACTGAGAAAAATCATTACCAGTTCCTAGAGGTAGTGCGGCTAATGGTATTTTCATTGGATCAATGCTATATTTATTTAGCTAAGACACGACCCACATAATAGTGCCATCTCCTCCACAAACTATGCCTATGATTTTTGAATCTGCATCAGTGGCTTTTTTGACAAGTTTAAAAGCCCTTTCTCTCTTAGTTGCCATATTGAAGAAATAGATATATATAAGTTTTTTGACTCCAATATTGTCTATGAAGATCTCAAACTCCATTTTTTAAACCTAGGTGAGGAAGAATTACTTCTTGTTCTAGTAGCTTATTGCCGACTCCTCCTCCAGATGAGTTATTAATGAATAGAAAAATGGTGCAATACGCCTCATTGTCCATCTTTAATTGAATGATTTATTGTCATTAGTAAAAGTAAATCATGAAAATGGCTGTAAATTGTAAAAATAAATCTAATGGGCGATATTTTGTAATTAAAATGTTTATGATATATATCGTCTTTGATGAAATGCCAGTAGTAAATATAATGTAGTCTTAAAATAAAACCAAACCATTATTATTCTTATTTTTAAATTAGCAACATTCTCCATCGGCTTTCTCAGCTACTCACAAATTCAACTCATAAAGCTTGGATTAATCTCAATTTGATCTGCTAACATTTTAGGACTTGTTTATTTTAATTGTAAACTTTGACTTTTTATTGCTATGTAAATAGCGAGGATTATATTGATAATATCAATCATCGTCGTCATGGGCTCTTTCAATAATTTCATGCAGCTTGGCATAGTACCGCCCCTTAATGGATCCCTCAGGTCTTCCAAGCAAAGTTTATTCCAGTTTTCTCCAATGTTTTCCATTCTAAAGCACATATTTGCAAATTCTGAAATCTTCATCGACAGAGAAGTCGGCCTTGTCTATATTGGGCCTGAGGTAGTTAAGGTATCGTTCCCTGATCTGTTTGGGAGTATATTCTAAATATTTTTAAATTTTACTTGGGAATAATTAACTAATATGTTTCCATTTTTCACCGTGTTAAGTTACTAGTCTAATTAGTTCTTCTTCTTCCGCCTGAGTCCATTTTTTTTATTTGCAACTGAGCTTGATTCTCCTGTATCTGCTATAGCACATGTTCTGGCTGCGGTTCTAAAAATGATGGGGGATCAATTTCCAGTCCATCTGGTCGATCTCGATGAGTTTCTTTAAAAGATCATCCTCCTCTGATGTCCAGTGAGTTTTTCTATTACAACTACCCTCATGATGGAGTTCTCTAATGAGTTTCTTAATTCTTGACATAATCTTAGGGGCTTTTGCCTCTTTGATGAGGGTATTTTCCTCAACTTTGATCTTTGGAATAGTTTAAACCTTAACTTCCTCTGAATTGATTGGTAAAGGCTACAATGGGTAGGAAGGAACAGCATATCCGAAGGGATTGATGGTGGCGTTCATAAAAGGGTAGTAAATATCAAAATAGTTCATTTCTTTTGTTACTTTATTTATTTATTACAAAAACGAAATTAAAGATTGCCATTAAAACAAGGAATGTAGGTATGTTTTTAGGGTAGACAGGATTCCAAACAACAAAAATCATCCTATTGTCCTTTCCTCTTATGAATTTAAATTCTAACTGTTTTGGAAACTTATAAACTCTCATTCGGTTTCAAAATTCTTATATTTAAAAGAATAGATGTCTCTTCATCAATCATTTCATAATTATGTATAGCCGTTTGCACCAAATCTCCTAAAGTTCTAATAAAAATTCTTTATATTATTGATTTTAGTTTTAGATTTTCAAAAATCGCTTTTAAGCAAAATGCAATAAAACAAGTCTAGGACCAAGGGATTAAAATGGGGCCAGCCCTTTATGAGCGCCCCCTCTTCCTCGCATTCCCAACGTTTTTTAAAATCACTTGTACAATTTTTTAAAATTAGACGATATCTTATAAATTTTTAATGATCTCATTCCCAAAAAATTGCAGTATGAAATAAAAATAAAGTAAAAAATAAATTCAAAGATTGTTATTTATCTAAATTTATTAATTGTATAGCCAATGGCTGTTCGATTGTTATGAACCAACAGGTAGGAGGGCTAAAGAGACCCCGAGAGAGTTATTCTCAACTGTTATAAATTTAGAATATCCATTTTAACATAACCATAATGTTTGTATTTACGATCTTGCCTTTTAATTTATAATTATCGAAAATTTAATAATCACAATAACAAAAAGCGAAATTCAAAATTATTTTAACCAAATTTAATACAACATATTATCATCCTGACTATCCATATTCTGAATAATTTGATGGAAACTTAAGAAATAATTATAAGGCTTGCTTAAGAATCGGGAAATATTCAAGAATTATGAAGCCAAAAGACTCAAATATTGATAGAGTACTATCCTATCAACTCATATCTGCAGACCTATTCTCAGTCAGTAATAGTAGCATTCAATTGATATGCAGAATATTTTGAGTTTTCATATATAGTAAATAAGTATTTGCTGGATATTTACCAATCATTAAATATGGTGAATCACCACGCCCATTGGTCGATTTTTATGTTATTACTAAAGTCCTGACGACCATGCGTTTTCAATTGTTATCTATCAACGGTTTTAATTTCAACATTTAAATCGGTGAGATCAGTCAAATTCTTTTATGTGTTGGACATCCACTTTATCTATTTAGGACCAAACATACATTTTTCATGTTAGACGAAGGAACTTTATTTACATTTTAGGAGGGACCATTTTGTTTAGGTATTTATTATTTAAGGGGAACTGTAGAAATTGAGGAAATTTAGCTCAGCACGCTGGCAGGAATATTTAAATAAGGATTTGAAGGAGCAGAATATGTAGATGGATAGGTGTAGGAAGAAGCAGCATATCTTGAGTCAACTTCATAAGGCTGATAATAAGAATGAGCTGAAGAGCCAAACGGATTTCCATAAGAATTTGTTTGGTAAGTATTCTGATAATAATTTGGCTCATTATAAGTGGGATAGTTATTATAACCGAAATATTGTTGCTGCTGCTAGTATGGCGAATTGTTGGAAGAATAGTTATTGTAGATTGGAATAGGCTCGGGTAAGCTGGTGGAATTTCCATTTTGTCCTATAATTTGGGAGGAAACAGAATTTGTCTGATTAAGATTATTCTGCGCTTGGTTTTACGAATTAGACTATCCTCCCATGAATAGAAGACCATCTAATGATGACAATATATCAATAACGGGAGTCTGAGGAATAGGCTCAGTGATTAGCTGTTCTTATATCACAGGAATAATGTTGTTTGTGAATATGTTTTCAGATATAGCTGGTGAGGTATTATATTTAGCAATTCTATTAATTTGTTGATTTTTTTTGCTGATGAATTTAGCTTAGCAGGCAATCAAATGATGCTCATTATAGTACTGTTGCTCAATGGAAAGATCTGCCTTCATCGATTCAACATTTGCATTATTTTCTTTATTTTCAGTCTTAGTCGATCTGTGAGTTGTCTTATATTTTGTGTTCTACTGATTTTATGCCTATTTAACTGTCGAGTAAACGTTTACTTCTTCGTCACCATTGTTTTATTACTCTTAAAATCTTTACTTATCACTTTGAGTTCGTTTGAGCTGATCTGTGTTCACAAAATATTCTTAGAGATAAGAACTATCCTCTTCCTCCTTATCTTCACTTTTGCTATTAGAATTATAACTATTTTTGGCTTTGGATTTATCCTATACTTCAGGGTCAGAACTATCGTATCTGGGTGCTTTCGCTTCGTGAGCAACAGCATCCCTGTTAAAAGTGTCTGATGAATAGCTTGTAGTTCCTGTCAAATGAGACATTCTCTCTCTGATCTTTTTTGCTTTAATTCTCTCATCCTACAAAAGTTAATCGTCTTCTAGCAATTAAACTATTGCTTTTGCTCTTTCTCGAACTAAATGAAGATTAACTTACTTGCGGCTCCTCGATCTATTTCATCCTCAGTCAATTAATAGGTTTGCAATGTTCGGATGTGATGTATTTCATATTTATAATGGCTAATCGCTTTGTTTGGGCCGTTCTTCAGCAAAAACTACACAATATGCATTGCCTATCTTACACGTCATGTACCTTTATCAGCTTCTTCCATCTGTCTTTGTTCTTGAGATGTTTCTCAATGAAATAGTGGATTTTTTCCCATTGATCACTTGATATTTGAATGATTACTCATGGTAAGCAAATGCAGCTATTTTATGTAGGACCGTTGTGGAAGCTTGCCAATTATCCTCAGTTGTGGCTTCGATGAGAGCTTATGAAAGTTCATCATTAATGATTCTGGCTTTTCTGAGTAAATCCAACAATGTACAAAAGAAAAGCTTTATCTAATAGTTTTCTGAACATTTAAAAAGATTATATGATTCCCAGCAAAACTATAATCAAAGATTATTTATGATTATTCATTTACGATAACAATATTAATGGTTACAGTTTACACGATCATTCAAGTGATGAGTTATCCATCCTACCATAATCCTTTTATCTCATCGAATCCCTCACGCAAAATTCCTTCGCCTGACTGCACACCATTCTTCCAGTTTCCTTAATAAGACTTGTTATTCTTAAATGTATATGTGCCTCTGCCATTCCTTAAGCCTTATAGATACTAACCTTCATAGGTTTCGCCATTTGACCAAATATACTTGCCATGGCCATGAAACTGGCCTAATTTCCAGTCGCCCTCATAAGAACTTCCTTTTGGATAGGTCATTTTGCCAAACCCATCACTTTGATTGTAGTAGAAGCTTCCTTCATATATTTTTCCATCCGAAAAGGAATAAACTCCATGTCCGAATTTAGCCCCATACATGAAGTCGCCATCAAATCTGTCTCCATTTCGATAAATCTCCCTCCCTTTCCCATGGGCCAAGCTTTTGGACCAGTTTCCTTCATAGATATAGCCAGTATCGCGATTTTAATATCTTCCATATCCCTCAGCATTTAAATCCTTCATATTACCAACATAAAAGCAGCCTTCTCGAAAAGCAAATATTCCATAAATTGGTTGGTTGTTTTGCATTTTTCCGGCAAATATTTCTCCTGCTGGAAAATATATTGTGAGCTCGCCCGACAAGGCATGATTGGCAGTCCCTCCCCGACAAAAGATCCACTCCTTTTATTTGACTTTATTCGGAATTTTCAATGGTATTGCCCATAATTTTTATTCCTGTTACGTTTATGCCGTGGCGCTTGACCTATCAGTTCTATATTGACTGGCAATTTTTAAAGATTGTATCATTTTTTCATGAGGAGGTCTGTATATTTATAGAGGATCAAAGGCTGGCTCTTCAAGAAGGACTTATTTAGGCTGTGCGATGCTTGACTATAACTATGACAAAGAAACTGATGGATTGCAGCAGACGGAAGTTACCTATCCCATTTATAGAGTTATTATATTCTTTTCGATTGAAAACCATTAAATGATGTTTTAAGTGGGATGGCTTTCTGGATGTTATTGAATAATATATCATGATCCATATATGCAAACTGCTAATGCTGTTGTTCCTTCTCGCCCAGTGCCTAGCTGAGTATCAGGCGGCACCTTATGCAGAGTGGGCACATTCGCATGTGGTGTGGCTCAACGGCGGTGAGCAAGATCAACAAAAGATATATAATTTACTTTAAAGCTACCTCGCTCGTATTTGCCATATGATGCAGACAACATTCCAGTGGGTGGAGTAAACATCGACTCCGCTTGGTCCACCTGCATTAACAATTTTTAGTTTAATCGCACCAAATTTCCCAATCCTTAAAAACTGGTGAAAGATTTTCATGCAAAAGGCGTGAAAGTGATTTTGGTAAAATTTGATTCATTTAGTGGGCCACATCGATGGTAAATACTGATTGTGCCGAATTTTAGGTCGGTAAGAAAAATGGATATTTCCTCAATAAAGGCAAAGCCATCAAATGGTGGCACGGAACTGGTGCTTTTATTGATTTTTTCAATCCCAATGCCAAGAAATGGTGGCTATCCATGATGGATAAGGTCATAAATATGGGTTTTGATGGCTGGAAATGCGACGGCTCAGATCCTTTAATTTTGAAACTGCGACCGTGGGCTCACTCTTCTCAAAAAAAGAGATATATCATCTATCAAGAATATGCAAATGAGTATTATGGAACATTCTATAATTATACAAAATCCAAAAATCCTGACACTCTCATAATGTCTCGACCTGTTGATAGTGTCAATAGCTAACTATTCTTGGCCTATTCTCCAAAATATGTGATGTTTGCAGGCTGGGTCGGAGATCAGCATAATGACGTCTAGGGTTTTAGGGCAGCTATGATTAACGTTATTCACAGCGCCTCTAAGAATTATCTAAATTTTGGATTTGATATTGGAGCTTATAA
>Ga0302191_10002533_pt1 | contig 11373 bp, 12 predicted proteins | sample II_Bog_E3_1_FD_198775 | JGI IMG/M metagenome (GOLD analysis project Ga0302191, IMG submission 198775) | Peat permafrost microbial communities from Stordalen Mire near Abisko, Sweden - II_Bog_E3_1 | ecosystem: Environmental > Terrestrial > Soil > Wetlands > Peat | place: Sweden: Abisko...
TCAGTATGCTGGCGCCCGTGGCAGATGTACGCCTGCCCGCAGTGATGATCAGCCTCAACGACAAGTTAAAACAAAGCTTTGCTTTTAGTATCAGGGCGCGGGGATTTGACCAGCTAAACCATTTTGACCCGAATTTATTTACTACAGCCACCAGTGGTGACCATACTTCCAGCGTCAATTACGATTACCAGTCAAATAATTTCAACTGGACGCTTCATGCATGGAGTGAAACCGGTATTACTTATGCGCTGCAACTGCTGGACAATGGGCCACATAATATAAAGGCCGGAGTTACATTGAAGTACCTGGGCGGCATTACCTACCTGAGTGTTAAGGGTAAGAACCTGGATGTTTCTTATACTTCAGGCAGCGACACCTTCTATGCCAATCACTCTGACCTGGAATTTGCAAGCAATGCCATAAGCTCGACCAGCGCGGTAAATAATGGGATACAGACTTCGGATGTGCTGCGTTCGCTTTTTGACTCGAAAGCCGGGAGCGGTTTTGGGATGGATATTGGCGTAACCTATACCTACCAGATCGGATCGGAAGACGGTAAGGATAATATAGATGGGCACAGGCTGAAGGGTTCAATTGCTGTTACAGACATAGGCGCGATCAACTACAAGGGGTCGAATAATTTTGTAGTTAATGTGGCGGGTAATGGCTACCTGACGGGTACGGGGCTGGCAACCAATATAAACAACTGGAACGATTTCAGGAATTATATGGTAACCCAGGGTTTTACTGCCGATACCGGGGCGAAAGCTACAAAACTATATATGCCCACCGCGCTTGTTGTGGGCGGCGATTACCAGGTGTACCAACGGTTTTTTGTAAATGCCACCTATATTGCCAATCTGGCTAACCGACAGAATTTGGGTAATTCATATTATAATCAGTTTACTTTAACGCCAAGGTATGATTCAAAGCTGGTGAGCGTAGGTTTACCAATCACCTATAGTTCTCTTGCCAATGATATTAAAGTTGGTTTTGGATTCCGCATAGCAGGATTTTTCCTTGGCAGTGATGATATGCTGGCGCTGTTCAGCAGCAACCAGCGTGGGTTCAATTTTTATTTCGGCGGATTTATACCGATTTACAAAAAAGCCGCCAAAGACCAGTTTGGTACAGCAGAATAATACATATGTTTGGGTTTTTAGATTATATTATTAATTTAGAGCCTGAAGTATAGATTACATACGATAAAAGACTTTTGGATGAAGCAAATTTTTTACTTATTCCTGTTAACTGCAGGCGTCATTTTTTTGTTGCCGGATAATACGAATGCGCAATATAACTTAGGTATCGCCACCAGCAACTGGAGCGGCACAAACGCACTTTACCTGAACCCCGCAAATATTGCAGACAGCCGCGAAAAATTCACTATTGATATATTCTCTGCCAATGCGGGTATTGATAATAATCTCGGTTCATTTACTTCTATTACAGGCCTCAAAAATGCGGTCAATAGTGGTAATGTTAATAATCTGTTCAGTTATACGAACAACGCAACATTCAGTTTGCTGGCGCCATATGCTGAGGTTCGGTTGCCGGGCTTTATGTGGAGCATCAACCACAAGCACAGCATAGCGCTGACCAACAGTGTAAATGCGATGAACCAGTTCAACAATTTTGACCAATCACTTTTCCGGACCGTGGGCGACCCTAATTATGTGGTCAATGGTAATGTTACATCACTGACCTCGAAGAATTTTAATTATACCGCACAATTATGGACACAGACCGGGCTGACTTATGCCGGGGTATTGCTGGACAATGATGAGCATGAAATAAAAGTTGGGGCTACGTTGCGCTACCTCCATGGCGTTGGGTATGTAGGCCTGAAGGGTAGCAACCTTGATGTGGTTTATAAGCCGAATAATGATTCAGTGCACGTTACGAATTCAGATATTGAATTTGCCAGTAACATCCTTAACACAAAAAATGCTGTGCTCAATGGCGGTTCATCAACGGGTAACCTGCTCAGCGAGGTATTCAATAGCGGCGGTGGCAGCGGTGTAGGGGGGGATCTTGGGATCGTGTATGACTACATGCCGGAGTATGCGCGGGATAAATATGATATGGATGGATTGAGAGATTATTCGAGGAACAGGTATGTACTGCGTTTTTCTGCATCTATAATGGATATAGGGTCTATCGCTTACGGAGCCAATAATAACTCGAACGCCAAAGTAACCGGAAACGGGTACATAACCGGGCAGGGTTTGTCTGACAGTGTGAAGGACTATGAAAGTTTCAGGAATTATGCCGTGCAGCATGGTTTTACCGCCGACACTTCGCACCAGAATACAAGGGTGTATATGCCTACTACTTTGCACCTTGCAGTGGACTATAACGTGTACAGGAATTTTTACCTGAACGCAACGTATATAAGCAACCTCGCCAACCGCCAGGATTTTGGCAACTCCTATTACAACCAGGTAACAGTTACGCCCCGCTACGACAGGCAAATGCTAAGTATAGGCGTACCCATTACCTACAGTATGCTTACCAATAATATTAAGGTGGGCGTAGGTATCCGTTACAGCGGATTTTTCGTAGGCAGCGATGATATGCTGGCACTGATAGCAAGGAACCAGGAAGGGCTGAATGTATATGTGGGCGGATTTGTGCCCTTCTACAAATTAGGTCCGAAACACCGCAGCAATATGCCTGACTCCACTGCACCTGAACCTGATATGGAACATGGCGGCAGTGTGGATACTTCAGACAATTGCCCGGACATGCCATTGCTTACCACTCCCGTACATTCAAACACTGGCAAGAAGGCTGCTGATGTTGCTCCCGGCAATAATAATGCCGCTATCTTAAAGGGCAATAACGGAGAAATTATTGTCGACGAAAGAGAAGCAGAATAAATTCTTTTGAGCATTTCCGGATAGTACGATACCTCCTTTTTATGCCGTGTTCCATATCCATTTTTTGGTTTCGCCGGGATTTGCGGCTGCATGACAATGCCGGCCTGTATCATGCTCTATCAGCAGGCGATCCCGTATTGCCGGTTTTTATTTTTGATACGGATATCCTGGATGGCCTCGAAGAAAAAAAGGATAAACGGGTTCATTTTATCCATGACACACTTACAGAATTAAACAGGCAATTGCAGCAGATGGGTAGTACCTTACTTGTAGTGCATGGCACTCCCGCTGATACCTTTAAATTATTGACGGAGCAGTATAATATCTGCGCAGTATATACCAATCATGACTATGAGCCTTATGCACGAAAAAGAGATGAAGAGACCGTCGCTTTTCTGAAAGAAAAAAATATCCCCTTTCATACCAGTAAAGACCAGGTGATCTTTGAAAAAGACGAAGTTATAAAAGAAGATAAAACGCCCTATACGATATATACGCCATACAGCAGGCAATGGAAAGCAAAGCTCAATGGTGATTATTTTAAGGCATACCCTTGTGAAAAATATTTCCATAATTTCCACACACATTCCCCCGCGCCAGTTATTTCCCTCGCTGCTATCGGCTTCCAGGCAGCCTCGCCCGGTGCGGGAGCTGCATCGCTTAATGAAGATATTGCGCTCCACTACGATAAAACCCGTGATTTTCCGGCTATAAACGGTACTACAAGGTTAAGTGTTCACCTGCGCTTTGGTACTATAAGCATCCGCCAACTGGCCAAAAAAGCATTGCAATTGAACGCTGCTTTGCTGAATGAACTGATATGGAGAGACTTTTACCAGATGATCCTGTGGCATTTTCCTTACGTTGTCAACGGGTCGTTCAAAAAGGAATATGATAACATACAGTGGCGGAATAATGAAAAGGAGTTTGAATTGTGGTGCGCAGGGCAAACCGGTTACCCGATTGTGGATGCCGGTATGCGGCAACTCAACCAGACTGGCTATATGCACAACCGGGTGCGTATGATAACTGCCAGTTTCCTTACTAAACACCTGCTCATAGACTGGCGGTGGGGCGAGGCGTACTTTGCGGAGAAACTACTTGATTACGATCTGGCAGCCAACAATGGCGGCTGGCAATGGGCCGCTGGAAGCGGGTGTGATGCCGCTCCGTATTTCCGCATTTTTAATCCGTACCTGCAAACACAGAAGTTTGACCCGGAACTGAAATACATAAGGCAATGGGTACCTGAATACGAAGAACTGACATATGCTTCACCAATTGTGGAGCATACTATGGCAAGGGAACGGTGTTTGAGGGTATATAAGATTGGGTTGAAAAAGAACGATGCACTCTGATTATTATCAGAGCACACCGATCATTTATCACACACACATTCTTATAGTTAATTTTGCCTTAATGATACACTACCTGCATGCCCAGCCTTAATGCTATATCGCGTTCCAGTTGTGCGCCACGGCTTTCCTGCCAGTCGGGGAGCAGGTGTACTTCATCGCATTCCAGCATCGTTTTTATATCGCGGCGCACACCATCTTCCCATGACCTCGAATCGTCGGACACGGATAAGGGTTTTATTACATCGTAACCCAACCCTGTAAGTTTTGCGGAGATCATGTTGAATTTATCGTTAACGTTCTCTTTTGGAAGGCCGGTGATCTTGCCGGCTAAATATGCTGTCCTGTTCATAAAATAAATATTTGAATAATTATAGTGACTGTGAGTATCTGTAGTAAAAATCATGCCATTAGCTTTCATCTTTTTCTATCGGACCGCGCATGATTTTTTTAAATGCATTGATAACAACCTGATTATCGCTGTCATGCTTGTTTCTGTGGTGAATAAAATTTGCTCCAGGTTATATAAATAAGGAGAAAAGGGCTTTCAGAAGCCTGGGTTTTAAAGGGGCTGACCGGTGCCTTGTTTTGCGGGGTTTTGCGTTGGCCATAAAGGCGAGCAGCATATCATGCTTTTGTTCCCGTTTTGTTTGCATTAATCCTGTTTTCATTTTATGAATATTTTTGTGTTAATGATCAGGCGGCTTTTCCTACCTCTATATAAAATAATTCATCCTGCACCACTTCTACCCCTATTGCTACCAATACCGGGGCCACATGCTCTTTATGGCGGTCGGCCAGCAACAGGTCTTTTGCCGGCTCCGCAACTGCGCGCACATAGTCGGGCAGTTTTTCTTTCAGCTCCGCTAATACTTTATTCCAGTTACTGCCCTTTGCTGTTTTCAACCTGGGCGTCCCTAGCCTGAAACCCGCTATACCATGCAGTGTACCAATGCTCCTTCGTTTATTAAAAAGGCTTTCTTTATTATTGACACAATACGATTGGACAATTTCAAATGCCATATTCTTTCCTTGCGCCAGGCAGCTAAGTTCATCTTCGTATTCCGCGAGCAGGTTATTTACGCCGGCCTCCATGTTTTTATTGATTTCGGCTTCCCTGCGCTCTGCTTCCGCATATTTTTCCATTGCTTCTTCAAATTGCAGAGCGGTTATATCCTTTGTTGTTTTTTTTACGTTTCTCGTTTTCATTTTATCCATTTTCAGGTTATTAAAATTTAAGTGCAGCTGTGTATATGGAAATCCTCTGTTTTTTATGTTAGTTTACCTGTTTTATCATTCAGCCTTTCAACAATCATGCCGCCAGAGCGCTCATTTTTCCGAGCAGGCCATCTACTACGAGGTTGGCGTATTTATCGCGGCTTATATCCAGCATATTCCATAACTGGTAAAAGGCCGTTGCTTCGGTTCCTGAAAACGACAGGGTGTAAAAATGCTGGTTCCGGGCAAGCAAATCCGGCAACTTGTGCCGCAGCTCATACATATATTCTTTCAAAAGCTGCTGGTGTTCATTGCGGGGAATGAATTCCTCCAGCATTTCCTCGCATATTTCCTGCAAAGCTTCTACGCGCTGGCGGCTGATGCGTAATCTGAAACCTCTTTTCTTAGCCATAGATTCACTGAATTTAAAACGGTTTTGTATTTGGTGATAAAATTGAGATCGCCGGAATAGATCAGGCTATTAGCCCTGGCTATGCCGCTGATAATGGACGTATGGTCCTGGCCCCCAAAGAGTGCGGCGATCTGGTGCAAAGTGATCGTGGGGAAATGCCTCCTCAAAAAAATCGCACCGAGGAAACGTAGTTCTGCAATATGCCGGAGGCGTGTTTTCATCCTGAAGCATTCCGGGCTCAGCCCGAGCGCTATTGCTACTACCTTCAGTAATTTTTCAGGCGTTTTCACCATGTTTTCACTGCTATACAGCAGCAGGTCAATCCTCATGCCAGTCCTGTCCTTTATTTGTTGCTGCGCTGAGCGTGCTATGCGCCTCACTGTTTTTATCTCTCTTACCGGTGTGTAGTTCATAATTTTATATTTTTAGCTGTTATTTATTTTCTACCCTTTACATTTTCGTTACTTCAAATCTGTTACCCGGCGTTTCACAGGTGCGAAACACCGGGTAACAATATTTGCCTTTCTAAGCCGCAATATTCATCTGGTTAAACTGTGTTATCAGTTGCATGGCTTTATGCAGCCCTGCTTGCCCGGCAGTGAGGGTATTGCTGCATGATTCATTTATTTGCTGTATTATATCGTCATCATACAGCCCATTGGCACGGCATATGAGGTCCACATCTTTGGGTCCAAGGCTGCCTAATGTTATAAAGCGCCTCCCGATACTTTTGTATATATCATCATAGCCCACTTTTTTCAGGCGCACACCTTCCACAATACGCATACGCAAATGGTCGCCACCCATTATTACAATGCCTGCGTTGCCGGCAAGGGTGTTTGCCAGCAATATTACCAGGTGCAGCACCCTGTCTTTAAGTTTATGCGCATCGTCAATGATGATCAGGGGCTCTTCTTTACCGCTCACATAATCGGCAAATTGCTGCATGAGTTCCGGCACTGTGCCTTTGGCTTCGAGGCCGGCGGCATTCATTAGCAGGGTCATGAATGATTTGCGGTTGTATTCCTCTTTGCCTGCTACATAATATGTTTCATCATTTTCCCTGGTATAGTGGCCGGCGGTAAATGTTTTACCAAGGCCTTCACCGATGGCTATACCATAAGTCATGGCATAATGCTGCGCATCGCTGAATAAAATGCGGAGCAATAAATAACAGCTTGTATCAGCTGGCTGCCATTCGCCGCAATAAAAACCTACCTGGCGTGCTATATTATGCCATAGCCGTTCACTGAGCAATTCCCAGTTATTGTTTTTCACCTGCGAAATGGTGGATGTGCTGATTCCCTGCAGGCTTTCTGCGGCAAGGGCTTGCGTGTCGAAATTGCTTACGTAGCGAAGCAATGCGTCTCTTACTTGTTTTTTTTGTTCGTTTCTCATATTTTAGTTTTAAATGGTTACAGATAGCTTATGGGTTAGCACATCTTATTCCTGAATATTTCAGACATTTTTTTTGACAACTAAATTTTATTTATCTAATTTTGGTACCAATAGCATTAAATCCGGCACAAAGATATTCCATTTATTTTGACAAATCCAAATTTTGTGGATAAAAAGTTATAAATTTGCAGCATGAACTTAGCAACCAATCTGAAATTTCTCAGGAAGAAATCGGGCAAAACGCAGGATGCGCTTAGCTCTGAGGTCAAAATCGGGCGGACAACCATCGCCAATTATGAGGCCGGAATTAGTGAGCCAAACGTGGAAACTTTACTCACATTTTCCAGATATTTTGGCATTTCATTAGATGAATTGTTGTCAAAAAACATGGAAGATTCTTTTAAGTCGGGTGAAAAAGATAAAATGTTACGGGCAGCATTGCCTGCCGGAACGCCTTTTTCGGGCTATAGTAATATACCGCGTATCATTACCGTGGACAACAGCGGCAATGATAATATTATCTATGTGCCTGTAAAAGCAAGGGCTGGCTACCTGTCGGGTTATGGTGATGCCGAGTTTATGGAAACCTTGCCCACCTTCCGGTTGCCGGGGCTGAATAACGCCACTTATCGCATGTTTGAAGTGGATGGGCCATCTATGGCGCCCAATGTGCTGCATGGCGACCGCATCATAGGCGAATGGATGGATAGCCTGGACAAGATACGCGACAACAGGGTGTATGTGGTGGTGCATAAAGGAGGGGTTGCTGTAAAACGGGTGGTAAACCGCCTGAAAGAGCGCGGCAAGCTGTACCTGAAATCAGATACCATCGCACACCGCCATGAATTCCCCACAGTAGAAATAGACCCTGAAGATGTGAACGAGGTATGGTATGGCCGCATGAAAATAAGCAGTGACTTCAGCGAGCCTGCGGAAGTATATCACCGCCTTGCGGACCTGGAAACAGACCTGATGGAGATAAAACAGATGCTGAAGAAGTAGGGAACTTTATTTCATTGTGCGCTCAAAACCTTTTATGCCAATGTATTCCCGGATTTTGGTAATCACATAACAGAGAATGAACAAGTACACAATTATTAGTGGGATCTATTGAGTAGTGGCTGGCATACGGAGACTTTTCAATGCGCGCAAAACGAATATCATCATAACGGACCGACCTAGTATGGGGGTTAATTTTTATCCTCGTTAATTGTTTTTTGCGTGTTTATCCCCTCTAAGCATGTATAATGAGTTATCTAAAAATAGATAAAGCATACTACATTATCAATTCTTACCAGTATCTTCTTTGCTTTTTGTTGGCGAGTCAATTACGGTTGTTTCCTTTTTGTTTTTTTGCTTTATCTTATTCGTGGGGATTGTAGATTGTTCGTAAGCTGACGTGTCCAATGTACTTGTTTTGCCACCTTTTAAATGTTTATTTTGACCAACTAACGGATGTATGAATATAGCAAAATAATAAACCCCAATTATACCGCATGTCGTTGCAATCATGCCTAACCTTATCTGCAAAATCTTAAAATCACTATTTCTGTATCTATCCCGCCTAGAAATAAATCTTGGCGAATATTTCCATGCTAATATACTTGCAAATAGGAATATTATACCCAATATTATAAAATGAAGAATTACCATCTTACTAATGTTTATATAGTTAAAAATACTGCAAAGTTAATCCATATTGTCACATTTATTTTCTTGCGTCTATAATGGCTTTTAAAATGTTATTGACATACATTTTCGTGTTTTTTCTTGCGGGGTGGTAAGCACCAATAATAATTCTTTTACCCTCGCATGTGTGATAACTTGCGCGATGGTGTCCTTCTCCAACGCTTCCCTTGTGAACAGAATTAAATCCTTTTACTACTGAAAATGTATTCCCGCAAATTATTATATCAGGGTTCAGTAATTCAATCTGCTCGTTTAGTAATGTTTTGCTTTTCGCATAGGCTTGTAAAATATCCTTATGAACCGTGTAAGTTCTATTTTTGGACGGGAGTTTATTGATATTAACCCATGCTATTTTATTAAGGCTATCGGCAATTGCAGGATAAAGTTCTAAACCACCCATATCTTCAAAACATCTCAGATTGTTGATTACAGCATAGCTAATATATGCGACAGGTCGCCATGTCCCTTTACTGCCACCCTTTAAAAGGTCTTTATAAGAATTAGTCCTGAAACACTCAAAAGACCAACCATCACTTTTCCCATTTTTTTCATCGTATGGCTCTTTCATTAGCCACATTATTTTCAGTGGTGCTTTAAAATATTCTTCTGGATTTAATGCCCCATCTCGAATTGGATTTCTCCCATTTTCCTTATCAGACAATGTATTCTTAAACTCTTCGTCAATTTGTTTAAGTCTTTTTTCTATTATGTTTTCCATAACCCATTTTTTTACAAACCTAATAATAATTATTGGCTTTTTATTTTGAATATCTTAACAATAAAATCCTCTGAAACACCAGTAAAATCAAACTTTGGCACGTCGTTTGGACTATATGATGTAGTTAAAAACGCACACTAAAAGTGAGATACACATTAAGTCAGTTAAGAAGGGATTATCCAGATGATGAAACTTGTTTAGACAAGATATTCCAGTTACGGTTTGGCGGTTTGAAATGTTGCCCAGAGTGCAATAAGGACACTAAATTTCACAGGGTAATGAAACGCATGTGCTATGAGTGCCAACATTGCGGCTACCAGTTATTCCCACTTGCCGGAACACCGCTGGAAAAGACACGCACCAATCTTACAAAATGGTTTCATGCCATTCACATGATGACAACAACCCGAAATGGCGTTGCTGCAAAGGAGATTGAGCGCGTATTAGGAGTCACCTACAAATGTGCATGGCGCATGATGCACCAGATACGCAAAGTAATGTCTGGCGGCGGGAAAGGTATTTTATCGGGCTGTGTGCAGGGGGATGAAACGCTGATAGGCGGCTACCAGAGCAAGAACGGGCGTGAGGAAAACGGAGATAACAAAACAACTGTTTTTGGGATGGTTGAAGAAGGCGGCAAGGTCATAATGATAAAGGTGGAAGACCGTAAGCGCAAAACCTTGTTGCCAGTGATAGAAAAATATGTGGAGAAAGGCTCCCACATTACTACTGACGAATTGCCTTCTTATAAAAAGCTTACCTCTAAAGGCTACACACACTCGACCGTTAACCACAATCAGGACGAATATGTAAACGCAGAGGGCAAGCACACAAACACCATTGAGGGTGTATGGTCAATTTTAAAGCGTTCTATCAGCAGCACCCACGTTTGGGTGTCTGATACACACCTGCCTAAATATCTGGATGAATTTGAGTTCCGGTACAACAACAGACACGCCCACGAACCGATGTTCAACATAATCCTTAGCCACCTGTCGGCACCCCTTTGCAAGGTTGATAAGGAAACTGGTGAGATAATCACCGTTTATCAGGAGAAGCAGGTGTAACAAGCCTTGCAAGTACATTGTGAAAGTCCTCGTATTGGTTACTATTATTCTCTGGCGGCTTCTTTGCCGCCTTTTTCTTTTCAGGCTTCTTGGGCTTTTCTTGCTTCGACATTTGGCAAAGTTACAGGGAAGTATTAAATTTACGAGATAATGACGGGTACTTCTATAAAAGCAAAATGAGTAGTCGGAAGCTACTCAAGTTATTTTATAGTTGTGCCTATGAAGTGTTTTGATTGTCTGGCAACATCGAAGGTAGGAATTATTTGCCGCAATCAAAAACATTTTTATGTCTAAAGTCTTCCAGATATTTTATTCCCATCCAAAAAACAAAAGCAATTCCGAATGTTTGTTTACTTTCAATCCGGTAAACAAAATACAACATGGGGAGTCTATCGCAAAATCTAATATTGAACTTCTTAAATCGGGAGGTAGCTGTGTTGCGTGAATATATTGAGAAGATAGAATTAAGCCTCGATTCCGATGTAATCGTATTTTTCGGATTGATAGAGCCAAATTTAATTAATATTCTTATTGAATCTATTCAAAAAATAAGGCCAAAAAGGAAAAAACTTACGTTAATAGTTCATACAGTTGGTGGAGAATTATCGCCAATAAAAGAATTAAACGATAAGGT
>Ga0302191_10002535_pt1 | contig 11370 bp, 10 predicted proteins | sample II_Bog_E3_1_FD_198775 | JGI IMG/M metagenome (GOLD analysis project Ga0302191, IMG submission 198775) | Peat permafrost microbial communities from Stordalen Mire near Abisko, Sweden - II_Bog_E3_1 | ecosystem: Environmental > Terrestrial > Soil > Wetlands > Peat | place: Sweden: Abisko...
TAATTTGACTGTTCCTGAAATCATTATTGATGGAAATCCAGAAGCAGTGGTTGACTTCCAAAAAGTGTTGTGCGGACAGAGGAAGACCATAACTTTGAGACTACTGAACGAGAAGGAGGTCAACTGCGACTGGGCACTCAGTTTGAGAGACCCTGTTGCCAAAAACTAAAAGGATACAGAATCGATTAAATTTGAGTTGAAGCCTGCATCGGGAAGAATTCTCCCTGGTAGTTTCCAAATCGTCAAGGTTTTGTTCACACCATCTCAGGAGAAAGATTATGCCATGAAATTTCCAATTAAGATTCAATAAAATCCAAAAGTGATTAATCTCGAGCTCAAGGGAAGTGGAGCAGCCATCAATCTTGAAATATTGCCTGCCAAAATTAAATTAGGTCCAGTCTTACCTTATAATAACAAATCCTTTGCTGCTTTGGAAATTACCAATTTTTCGAAATATGCCACTGAAATTGTCAGTTTAGACTTTGATAAGCATTTTAAAGAAGAAATTTAACTGTTGACAGCTTACGAAGAAATATACAATGGTGAGAATAAAGAAGGTGATAGAGTAGTGTTCCTCCCTCTCAGAGAAACTGGAGCAAAGATATGGCCATAAGTTTTACAAGAGGTAAAAAAGGATACAAAAGTGAAGCAGTTAAGGAAAACTTTGGAAACAGCGGGAACTGAGGAGCAAAAGGCAGCAATTTAACAATAAATTGAAAAGCTTCTTGAAGTTCCAGAAGTTGTGGAATACCCTAAAAAGATCGACCCTGAAAACATTCTTCATTTGGTTATTTTTGGCCCACCGAAGTCAGGAAAAACTCATATCGCTCAACAGATCAGCAAATCGCAAAAAAGAGCTTTAATCAAGTTTGATGAACTTATAGGATGGGTATTATCAACAAATTCTGAAACAGCAGATAAAATAAAATCATTTTTAACTGACCGTCGTAAATAGTTTGAACAAGCAACTGGAGAAAGAGAAAAAGCTTTCAAAAAGGCAGGCAAAAAGGCAAAGTAATTGGAAGAAAAAATTGGACCATCAAATGAACCTTACTATTAGCATTTGCCTGAAGAGATTTGGCTAGAAGCTATCAAGCAAAGAGTAAAACACCCTGAGTGCAATGCGGGATGTGTATTCGATAATTTACTTTCTAAGCACGTGATTAGTTAAACCATAGCTGTTTCACTTATAATGAAGGCTCTAGGAACATAAGCGGTTAGCTTGATCGATCTTAATGAACTTCTTAAAGTGGAAAAGACAGAAGAGAAGGAAAAGGAGCGCAAAAATACAGAAAGAGGCGAGGAAAGCATGGCTAGAATAAGTGAAAAGACTACAATTAAAAAATTGTCAGATCAGGATGAGGAAGAAGATCTCATCTTTCAAATCGCAGAGATTGACGAAGTGGACAAAAAAAAATATTAAGACAAGAGGATCAACATCACCAAATTAATGCGAAACTAGCTTGAAGTCATTCCCACTCCCCAAGTATTCAGAGATCCCATTTTCTTTGAGATTAACAAAGATGAAGTTAAACAAGAGTATAAGAGTCATGTCACCACCCACTTAGGAAATAGGGACATTATACCATTTCCCATTGTCAACTCAAATATTCAGCAGAATAAACAAATTAAATAATTAGTTCCGATTCCTTTTTACAGAGATCCCATGAAAGAGCCCTTGCCTTAACCCACCTATGAGGAAGCAATCAGTAAACCAATCAGTAAGCCTTTTGAGTCGAAACTAATAAAATAGTTTGAGGTATACACACCAAAAGAGAACAAGTATCAGCCCGCTAAAAAGCCATAAAGAAAAGAAGAAAAGAAGAAAGGAACGATGGGTTCAACTCTTAGAAAGGATAAAACAAAGGTTGAATAGCCTGAAGTTGTTCTTCCGCCTGAAGATGTGAATATTAGCGAGCTGACCAAAGATGATAGCAGATGGATAATTCCTGCTGAGACAACACTTAAACTTTATGTAAAATTTTTCAGCAAGACTTCTGGTTCTTTCGAAAGCAACTTGACCTTTGAAAATAGTTTCAATCTCAAAAAAGTTGTGGTACCAGTCTTTGGAAAAACTGATTTTCCTTCCATCTCAAGCCTACCTAAAAATATCTTTAACAATGTGAAGCGCACAAGACCAGCTACAGTTCCAGATTGCTATCTCTCCAAATCGTTTGTATTAAGCTAAAATATTTTCGATTTTGGGCCTTTACTAATTGGAAAAAACGCAGAGAAGAAAAATTAAAAAGAAATCATGACGACAAATTCAGCCATTTTCAAACTTCACAACAATAGCAACTATCCCACTGAACTATAATTTGCTTTTCTCAGTAGCATTATCGATAACGATCCTGCTTTCAAGAAAAATATTTTCACCTGTTCTGCAGATAGAATGGTCATTGAAAGCACTGAAGCAGTCAAAGAGATAAGAGTATGGGCTATTCCTGATGAAGCTAGATAGTTTAAGGACGAGCTAATAGTGATGATTAAAAATAATCCTGTGCCACTAATAATTCCCATGAAATGTCAAGGCTCCAAGCCTTCAATTGAAATAATGGAAGGTTCTCCCCTCAAATTTACTCGTATATTACTGAATCAAACCATAAAACGCGAGCTAAAGATTCGTAATACAAGTGCCTTACCTGTAGATTTTCGGCTGTAAGGCTGTGAAAAGCTTCCAGCAGAGTTTTCTGTGAACATAAAGCAAGGAAGACTAAAGCCTAATGAAAACATTACCATCGAAGTGACATTTAAAGCAATCAAGCAACAAAAATTCAATTAAATACTTAAACTTGTAGCGGAGGATGTGGAAGGACTTAAAAAGATTAGTGAGCCTAAGGATATTCCTATAGAAGCTTAAGCCTTTGAGATCAGTGTGGCTCTGAAATTTCCTAATGATAACACTGAAAATTTATTGAATTTCTAAGCCGTACGAGTGGGTGATTTTGTAGACCGTAACTTTACAGTAAAAAATATTGGTCTCTACAATGTAAAGTTATCCTTCGTGATGAAAAAGAAGCTATATAAGGATTCATTCAAAATAGAACCATCCCAGTTATAACTGTAGCCCAACAGTACGAAAGAAATATTAGTCCGGTTTAGTTCTTTGAAGGAGGTAAAACTAAAAACTAATAACAATACTACTGATATCAACATGGAGGTACTGGAGGGCAAAACTGGATAAATTACAAAGATGATACCCATTAATGTTGCTGTGAACTCTGTTTTTAGCAATTACTCTGTGACCCCACTCAAGAATATGAACTTTGGGCCAGTTCAGTTTAATTAAACCAAAGTGAGAACATTTTAAATTAAGAATGAGGGCCTTTTTGAGTTCAACTACTGCCTGTTTGATTTTAATAATGAAGACTTTAGAAAAGAGTTGCTTGTAAACGTGGATAAGGAAAGACAGACAAAATTAGAAGCAGCTAACAACATCGCTTCGCCAGCGGCAGTCGATCCAAAAAAACCAGCTCCTAAAAAGTAGGTGAAGGAAGTGAAGAAAGAAGCAAAGAAAGGAGGGAAGGGAGCTAAGTAATAGGCCGGTTTGAAGATAGGCCAGTGGTCCATTACACCAAACACTGGCAGTATTGCACCTGATAGTAGTGCTATAATCGAAGTCTCCTTCTCAGGAAAGGGTCAAAAACTGTTTGAACAAAAAATTGCAGTCGATATTTAAAACCGTGACCCATCAGACTAGCCCAATGGAATTCTTTATGAATTGGTTGCAGAGTCATGCATTCCGGGCATTAACACCGACAATTTTTAAAAAATATTCTAGGAACAACTAGTAATGCAAAATCAGCAGCAGTCCAATAGTATTGAGACAATGATTAAATCCAATGTGTTCTACGTTGATGAAAGAATTTTCAATTTTGGCACTCTTGTTCCCTCGATGACGACAAAGGGCCTAGAGGAAAAAATAAAGATTGAAAATAACAACAAAGTACCTTGCACAGTCAAACTCTAAACTAAGAAAAAGACTCCCAATGCGATTGAACAGTTTGCCTTTGACGTTGATCCTAAAGAAATTAAAATCCCGCCACATGAGCATTAGTATGTCAAACTTATCTTTAATCCTACCATAATGGCTTCCTATGCAGGAATGTTTTCTGCCATTGTCGATAATGGGGATCAGGAACCCAAAACTCATAAATTGATTTTTGATCTCAAGGGATAAGGTGCTCTTCCCACAATTAAAGTCTAAAAACCAAAGGATTACTTTGATTAAAGAACATTACTGCTAAAATTCCCTAAAACGAGAATTGGAAAGGCCTGCACTCAGTCCATCAGCCTCAAAAATTAAGGAACGATTCCGGCCACTGCTAAATTTGAACTGACTCCAAATGACCACTTCAAATTCATGGACAACAACTCGATTTCCCTTTCTCCCAAAAGTTATGGAGTTTTCAACATTGAATTTAAGCCAAAGGAGAGTGGAATAAAAATATGGGAAGTAACCGCGAGTACTTTGCAAAATCAATTTGAAATGATGCGTTTTAGAATTTAGGGAGAGGCCTATAACGAATAGATCTTATTTTAGAACCTACCCTTGGAGGAGTAAGACAGAATCAATTTTGGAGACTGTATTATAAAATAGGAAAAAAGACTAAATTTCTCTATAAAAAACAATGCAAACTAGGTTGTCAAATTCCAGTGGGCTTATCACGATGATTTTACATTCATTCCGCGAGTCGGACACATCAATAAAAAAACAAGTAAGGGAATTACTATTGTGTTCAAATCTGATAAGGCAGTCAGCCACAAAGATATTTCCATTCTATGTGAAACACTACAAATTAAACAGGCTGGCTAGGAGTTCAATGACTGGGATGATTCCATGAAAATAAGAAGATTTGTAACCAAAACTGAGTTTGATTGGATTTAAAATAAAAAGGAAGTCGAGAGAAAGAAGAGAGAAGAGTAGGCTGCTGAAAATGCCAAGAAGGGAGGAAAGAAAGATACCAAGAAAGTACCAAAAAAAGAATAAAAACTTGTCTAATAATAAAAACCAAAGCTAATTCCCGGTTAATAGGCCAGCATTGCCATTGACTAGGTTATTTTAGAACCTCCTATGGCCCTAGTGTAAAAGACCTAAAAAAATCTGGCTCTAAAGGCAACTGCAATTTGTGATTATGTGCGGTACTAAGTGAGTGAAAAGGCTATTGATTTCCTTCCTACTATGATGTACACTAGTCGTGTTCACAAATTTTCAATTAAGAACGTGAGTACGATCAAGATGTTTTACACTTGCAAGATCGTCAGTTCTTAAACAGGTAAAATATAATCTGGCTTCTTCACAGTCTCGCCACATAACGGAATTGTCAATCCAAATTGTGAGGAGATATTTACTGTTAGATTTTCACCCACCGAAGTCGAGGAAATTAATGAAAGACTATTGATCATTACGATCAAGAACCTCAGTCCAAATCAGGAGAAACTTATATTGGAACTTAATGGTGAAACCTAACGCCCTATTTGCCATTTTGAGCTGGCTCCATCTACCTATCGTGAGAAGAAACCTGATATAGAAGCAAAGTACAACATAGTTGAATTCTAATCTTTGGGTACAAAGGTCAAAAATACTAAGCGTTTTTATGTCATAAATCCAACCTCATTAGCCTATGATTTCGAATGGAAACGTATTAATGAAGATAAAGGATCAAACCCAGGATTTTTCAGGTGTGTTAGTCAAAAGGGCAGCATTCTCAGTGGTAAAAAGTCGGAAATGGTGTTTTAATATACTCCGGATTTGATTGGTACTCATTAAAGTTACTGGCTATTTTAAATACCAAGCGAAAGGATCACTCAATGGTTTATGATGGTGGGCGCAGTCAAGGAGCCCAATGTGTTCTTCGACATGGGTAAGATTAACTTCGGACCTCTGCTCATTGGTGGCAAGAACAAAGAAGTTGTTAGCATTAAGAACATGGAAGATGTGCCACTAACTTTCAACTTCGACAAAGAATCAGTTCGGGGAGAGCTCGAATATTCCAACTCACTCATGGTCGAGCCTATGTACGGAGTAGTACCAGCACAAGGAGATGCGAAAATAGAAGTAATATTTGAACCCAAAACATCACAAAGGTTTAACTACAACATCAACTGCAACGTGATGCGTCGAAACAGACCTATTTGCATCAATGTTAAGGGCGTTGGATATGTGCTTTCCCATTCAGTTTACCTCATAGGTCGCCCTACCCCTCTCTAAAAAACATAAAAATGTGAAATTAACTTCGGAAACATCTTTGTCAATTAGGTGAAGGAAAGGCGCATCCTAATAGAAAATACTGGAGACTTCAATTTTGATTTTGCAATTAAGACTAGTCATTCTTTTCCATACCTCAAGATCAGCAGTGAATTTGGCACAGTCAAAACAAATTAAAAATTTGGAATTTATCTGGTCTTCGCTCCTGCGGACGAATTTGCCTTTAAAGCGAACGCTTCTGTTACCCTTTCTATCATTTCAGGACCCACTTACACTTTTATCCTGCGTGGTACAGCAAAGACGCCGGGCATTGACTTTTCCTTCTATAACTATGATTTTGGTCCATGTTTCGTGCTAAAGCAACCCTTATCGATCACTGCTGAGTTGCAAATCCGCAATCGTGAGACGACTCCAATTTCAATTTAGTCTCTCTATCAAAAGAGTGATTTCTTGGATGTGAAAATTCCCTCGGGACAGGTAGTTCTGCCTCTTGAAATAGTATCTGTAAAAAACAAGAAGGGTGCAGTGGAAAGAGTCGAAAAGAATATGTTAACAGTACCTATCATGTTCACTCCAAGAGAACTAAAGAAATACAGCTAGGACTTTGTGTTTGATATTAATGGACTCAATAAAATTATTGTTAAAGTTAAAGGTGAGGGAGTACCTCTCAAACTTGAACTTGAAAAGACTTAGGATCAAAACATCGATTTCGGGATCACAAAAGTTGGCAGCTAAGTATCAAGAGTAGCTTCTTTGGTCAATAATTCGAAGAGAAAAATATAAATTACCTTTGATGTGTAAGGGCAGCTGGAGGAGTTAAAGAAGCAGTTCATCAGTATTGTCCCCAGTTCCTCTATCACCATTAACCCAAGAGAGAAGCACGACATTGAAGTGACTTTCCGTCCTACAGCTCGTATTAATGCCTTCAAGGTTGAGCTCAACTACAAAATTGTATAAAACCAAGAAAAGAAGAAGCTTTTAAATATATTCACAGCTGCTCATGGCATTGAAATGAAACTTATGGAAGACACAGTAGGATTCGGAACAGTTGTCGTTCAGTCCAAGATTACAAAGACCATACAGTTGTCAAATTTTGGAGATATAGGCTCAAAGTTCTAATGGGATACATCTCTATGTGGAAAGTTCTTTACCATTTAACCTGCAAAGGGGTATCTGCTTGCACATGAGGATATCCTTTTCAACGTCAGTTTCCACCCTAATGCACCAAATAACGACATTCGCTTTAGGGCAAAGTGCATCATTGAAGGGATCGACCCACTTTACGTAAATTTAGTTGGAAAGTGCATCCCTCAACCACAATAAACAATTCAGTAGCTAAAATTTGACTGTATGGTCAGAAGGGAAGTTTCTCAAAAAATCACTATTAAGAACCCAACTCCTAAAGCTTGGAAAATCAAATCCTCGATCAGTACTGAAGGCAAATATGATTATTTTCGTGGAAAAGAGTTTATAGAGGTCAATCCTAATGCTCAGGCTGATTATGAAATAGTTTATAACCCTTTAACCATGACCAAAAACAATGAAATTGCCTAAATAAAGGATGACAAGCATATAGCTTCATTATTTTTCCCAATTCCTGATGGTTCAGCTCTGCTTTATAAATTGGTAGGCACAGCTAATCCTCCATCTGTAGCCTAAGCTTTTGATATTAACTGCAAGGCAAAGTTTAACAAGACTCATAACATTACCATCAAAAATTGGTTGAAAGTACCTCAGCGCTTTAATGTGGAATGGAAATTTTAAGCCGAAGACAAAAGTGTGTTCATCAATGGAGCAACTATTTTTGATGTGCCTGGAGATTCACAGAAAGACTATAAACTCTCAATCTACGCGCTAAAAGCTGCGCAGATCAAATTTTCGATATATTTCCGTAATCCCCTTACATTAGAGTTTATTTTCTACAAAGTCGTATCAATTGTCTTATATAGAATCTAGTCATAAATCCTGCAGACCCGCAGAAGGAGATTTCAATGGTGTCATTAGTGCGATAGGCAACACAGAAGCTACTGACAATCGAAAATCCCCTTCCAAATCCAGTTGAAATTAAGAAGGAGATGATTATCATTGACAGCTAAACTGTCTTTGTCTCACCGAAGAGATTTACTATCCCTCCCAAATCAGTAACAAATTTTTTATGAAGTAATTCGGACTAGAGCTAATTTACAGACCATTATTAGCAAAAGAAGAAAACAGCAAGCTGACAATCAAGTCTCCGGAACTTGGATAATTCGTTTATCCTCTTAAATTAATCGGCAATCCCTCGAATTCTGAACGAACAATGAACTTTAAGAGTAGTCTTGGCAGTGAAATCACTCAAAAATTCAAATTTGTGCATTATGGCAAAAAGCCAACCACTTATAATTGCAAAATATAAAAAATAGGCCAGAAGATACCAGTTAACGTTGATCCTAAGGCCAAACAGCCTTTGCCTACTCTCGATTTTATCCTGGAAACGCCAACTGTACAAGTCCCAGCCAGTGACAACTTCGAAGGAGTTGAGGCTTCAATTAACATCAAATTCTAACCATCTGGGCTTAACGAAAGTGCTTGTCAGCTTACAATTTCTTCCCCAGATGCTGGAGATTACGTAAGTATTTTAAATGGCTATACTACCCTCCCACAACCCAAAGGACCTTTCAAAATTGTTGGAGCTAAACCACCTCCCATTGACTTCAAAAACCCCTTCTTCGAAGCATACTAGTTCATGGTGCGCATAGACAACCCTTCGTTTACTTCTGGAGTGAAATCACCAGTAAAAGTGGATGGGAAGAAGGTGTTGAGCATTGGAATAGCTTATAAGCAAGTGCCTGGCTCCTCGTCCAATGGTCGTCTAACCATTTCAGCAGGTGAAAATCTATCCTGGATCTTCTATTTGCAAGGCTAATGATTCATCAATAAAATCATCCATATAATTATCATCTCATACATTTAAATTAAAATGAGTCGGTCCATATTATGACTGCTCAAGAAGGAATCCCTGAAATAGAACTATAATCAGAATAATCAATTATAGATGAAATAAATTTGATCTTCTGGCTGTTTAACTGATGATGAGCTTTTAGTATATAAAATGATGATTCAATTTTACGATGAGTGGATTTTACTTCCACCAGCAGTTTGCACCAGTCCGTAGTCACGATAACATTCGACCCTACCGCATGCCCTCACCCTTTAATCATCGTTTCGTTTGTCTGACCAGTGGTTGCTCCATTGAGCTGCACCAGCTCGTTAATAACGGACTCATCTTTCACTCCCGCTATCAGTTTCATTGCAACATCATCAATATATAAATACTTCCCTCAAGGCATCATAAATCTGATTTTATTTGGATACTAGATGAACTAGGTAGATACGCCTGCTGGCGGCCAGTAGAGGGATATGAATTTGTAGAAAACACCATCCTTGAGGAAACATCCAAAAATTAACTTAAAGACGTTCTGAGAGAGGAGAATGCACTAAACTTCTGTGGAGTTAACTATCAGTTTTAGGATAACGACACTGAAGGCACTATCTTTTACTTGATAAGGTCTAAACTGGTTTTGCTACATTTCAGTATTAATAAGCAAGGGATATTCATTGATCAGGCAAGAGCTTTGAGATATAACTTCCCCTATCAGCGAGTGAGGCAAGTGGGGTGGGTTAGCAGAAAAGCAATGTTTCTTATAGGAGTTATAGAAGAGACAGAGGATGGAAAGACTATTCTAAAAGTGCATGACTTATAACTGGGATTGGGACTATGTCCCTAGTCTGTCGAATGGCAGCTCGAGAAGAATAACCTACTTCAATTTTATTCAGGCGAAAAAGGAGGTTTACTGGTTCTAACATTCAATGAAGTAGCTCTATATCAATATAAAATTAATCATCCCACTTGCAATTATCGTACCAGAGGCAATTATGGGCAGGGTTGCTACTTAGGCTAAGGATTCTACGCTCATATTGGAGAGGAACTCACTATTTTCAGTAAAGATAAGCTCAATACTTATGGGCAGCTAAAATTTGAGGAAGAGGCATTGATGAAAGAAAGCGGATTAATAGCTTGTAATTATTTAGGAGAGTTAAACTAAGGTAAGATAATTGCTTTGACCACAATCGATAAGACTTTATATTTTCTTGTAATATACCCTTCGGAATGGAAAATCTTTAAAAAGGAAAGTTCCCTCAACTCCATTTTATCCCTTCAACCAGTCAGTAGGAATGCTCTTGTAGTGGTTAGCGGCTGCAAAAAAGCTTAGGTGTCTCTCATTTAGTGGAAATATCCCTTAAATTTGTTGATGGAGCAATCGTTTCAGTTCAGTGTGTAAAACATTATTGCTATATTAGGCGGTAGTTACATCATTTTTCTTTGCAAGGAGATCAATGCTATTTTTAGACTAAAGGGAGAAACCTATTAATTTTACTTCTCTCTTCCCCAGTAAATTATTCTCTCTGCATCTGATAAATTCGCAATCACAGAGAAGGGCATTTATTAAATTGATTACCAATCTCAAACCTATTCTCAAGTCATTCAGGCAAACTTGATTTTGGCTTAAATCATGGAGGAATGCGCTTATTACTTGGATGAATTCGGCTGTCTTTGGAGCTATTAAGATTATGGTTCTAAGTCTGTTATCAGTACAGATAGAGAGGGAGATTATTGTTGGGGAGTCATTAAAACTACTGGAACTCTCATAAGTGCTAATTTGCATCATCACAACTATTTGACCATGACTAACTCTGAAGGAGAAAAAAATGTCTCGATTAAAGGACACACTTTGATCAGTAGCATCAGCTCTGTGATGTCTTGTCAGGGAAGAGAATCTTTGAGATTATCTGATCAAGAAAGATATCACATATTAGTTGGCTATATGGACGGCATCATCCATCTACACTCCCAACTATCCAATTTGTTGCATGTGTTTGAGCATCTTAGTGCTTCATTTATTAAATTTACCAAAATTTCGGAACAGACTCTGGTCGTCAGTAGCGGAGGTCGGCAATATTGGATGAACTGCAGCCAAGATAATCGTTCGCTAAATGAGATCTTGCTATCAACTAACGAAAACTATATCTCAGGAATGGTGTATCTTTCAAAATCAGAACAGCTTATCTGCATAGAACATCAATAATTTGGGTCAAATCGATTCATTCGTGCTTTTAAAACA
>Ga0302191_10002536_pt1 | contig 11368 bp, 6 predicted proteins | sample II_Bog_E3_1_FD_198775 | JGI IMG/M metagenome (GOLD analysis project Ga0302191, IMG submission 198775) | Peat permafrost microbial communities from Stordalen Mire near Abisko, Sweden - II_Bog_E3_1 | ecosystem: Environmental > Terrestrial > Soil > Wetlands > Peat | place: Sweden: Abisko, Stordalen...
CATTTAATTACCTGTATCAATCTATTCGCATTTGCGATAGTTTACACGATAATTCTAACCTATACAGCATCTTTTATACACTGGGTATCTGTTATGATAAAGTAGGCAGAGAAGACTCGGCATTAAATTATTATACCAAAGCATTCAATGCCTCAAAACAAGTTGACAATGTCGCTTCTGAAGTAAGTATACTAAATAATATAGGTGACATCTATTTCAATCATAATAGATATGATGATGCTGAGAAATATTATAAAGATGGTTTTACGTTGGCTTCTAAAATATCAAGCATCGGTGCCATCCGTCATGCAAGTTTAAATCTATCTTACATTTATGCGCAAAAAAATGATTTTAAAGATGCTTACCAATACCACCTGCAGGCATCAACCGCAACAGACTCGTTGATGAATGATGAAAAAATAAAGGCTTCTGCCGAACTTAAAACCGCTGAGTTAATAACCAAGTTTGAGACCAGTGTGGCTGAAGAAAAAAACCAGGTTTTACAACGCGAAAATGACTTGCAAAAACTCAGGCTTCGACAAAAAAATTCATTAATGGCCGGCACTGCTGTTTTAGCTGTTTTACTCATCTTTTTCTCTTTCATTTTAATAAGGCAAAATAAATTGAGTACCCGGCAAAAAAGCCTTGAACTCGAGCAAAAGCAACTTCGTGCACAAATGAAACCGCATTTTATTTTTAATTGCCTCAACTCCATACAGCATTTTATGGCGCATAACGATATTATTAATGCCAATAAATATTTAACAGAATTCTCAACGTTGATGAGAAAAACACTTGATAACTCAAGCGGTAGTACCATAAGTCTGCAGAATGAAATGGACTACCTGGAGAATTATCTTCAACTTGAAAGTATGCGTTTTGAGAATACATTTAGCTATGAATTAAGCTGCGATACTGATATAGATACCAATGCCGTGGAAATTCCAACCATGATCATACAAACATTTGCCGAAAACTCTATTAATCATGGATTACAATATCTTAAAAACAAAGCAGGAAAGCTAAAAATAGATTTTTATAAAGAAGACAAAAATCTTGTTTGCGAAATAGATGATAATGGTATTGGGAGAGAACAATCGCAGAAATTGAGATCGCCGTTTTCCAAGCACCAATCGCGTGGTATGGAATTGACTCAACAGCGCCTTGCCTTGATAGGTAAAACTAATCGTGCGCATTATAAGTTAGAAGTAATAGATAAAGTGAATGAGCAACAGGAGTCCGATGGCACTAAAGTAATAATACAATTTCCACTAGAAATATGATTACCGCAGTTATTATTGATGATGAACAAAAAAGTGTTTCAACACTAAAAAAATTTCTGGCCGATTATTGTCCGGAGATAAAAGTTTTAGGTACTGCCGATAGTGCAAAAACCGGCTTATTACTTATTACTACCAACAAGCCTCAACTGGTTTTTTTAGATGTAGAAATGCCTTATGGCAGCGGCTTAGATCTTTTGGAGTCACTTCCATCAATAGAATTTGAAACCATTTTTATCACAGCCTTTAATCAATATGCCATAAATGCCTTTCGTTTTGCAGCTGTAGATTTTTTGCTAAAACCCGTTAATATTACCCAGCTAAAAGAAGCAGTAACCCGTGCAATAGTGCGTATTAATGAAAAATCTTCAGTAAAAAACTATCAGCTACTATTACAAAATTTAAAAGAGCAGGATGCAGGTGAGCAAAAGATAGTACTTACTGACAGTAAGGGCCAGCATTTTATTAAACTTAATGATATTATTTATTGCATTGCCGATGGCAGTTACACCCATGTTTACCTTATTAATTCAAAATCTTTTCTCTCCTCCAGAAACCTAAAAGAGTTTGAAGATATGTTGCCTAAAACGGTTTTTTGCCGTATTCATCACGGGCATATTGTAAACATTTTACACATTTCAAAAGTAGTTAAAGGCAGAGGTGGTAATGTTATTATGCGCGATGGCAGAGAACTGGAAATTGCCGTAAGAAGGAAAGACGACTTTTTAAAGCTCATCAAAAAATAACCCCTTTAAGTAGTTTGATGGTTAACTTACAATTTAATAAATTGCACAACTATGAATATAGCTGCAACCAAAGTTTTGCGCTTACACCAAATCCGTAACCAATATGGCAATGTCTCTCTAAAAGAGAAATTATATCTATTAGAAAAACTAAGCAACCAGGTAATTAAAGGAAAAGAGGCATTAAAACTATATTACGAAACACTGCTTTTTCTTATAGCCTATCCCGATAATAAAGCGATCATAGAAAAAGCATCTTCATCTTTAAATTCTTTGGGGTTATACCTAAAAAGTCATGAAGGTATAGCATGGAGTTTATTTAACTCCGGTATAACATGCACACAATTATGTGCAGCCTTTAGCTTTGAAATGGTTAAATGGATGCGGCATACTCACAAAGAGGATATTAAACTTGAAAGCATTGATGCCCATGATAGCATAATAACTTCTGTAATCTCTGTTGTTCTTCCCAAAATTGAATCTGAAGTGTTGCAGGATGAAAACTTTGAATGGAAAGAATGGCTGAATAAAAACAATAATAAGGGAGAAGATTTATTAGATACACTAATCCGCATTTTTGACCAGGCTGACCTGCGGCCGGAAGTGAGAGACCAACTCTGGGATTCTCTTGATATTAATGTTACTATTACTTTTAGTAAACATACTGCACTTTCCTCTTCTTTAACATATCCTTACTATCATCGTTCGTTAATAAAGAGAAAGACAGACAAGAAAGCTACTTTAGAAAAGCCCATTAAAATAAAACTAAACGAAGAACAGCGCGACCAACTAATCAATTGCGCTAAAATGATATTAATACGGCACAAACGCGAGATGGACCCGATGACATTTGCTAACCCGGCACTCGTTACCTATTATAAGCTGCCTCATGGAATTACTGTGACAATTTATTCAACTACTGCAGAAAGGCGTCATCCAATAGACAGCTATATGGGTTATGTTGCTTTTAAAAATGGATTACCTTTTGCTTATGGTGGTTCATGGATCTTATTTGACAGCTCACGTACAGCATTAAATGTATTTCCGGCTTATAGGGGCGGCGAATCGCTCTATAGTTTTGAGGAAGTAATGACTTTACATCAACAGGTTTATAAGCTTAAGCGTTTTACACTTGATCCTTATCAAATTGGCAAACATAATGATGATGGCATTAAATCAGGGTCATTTTGGCTATACCATCGTATAGGCTTTAGACCTATAAAAGAAATGCAAAAGAAATTGGCGGAAGAAGAAGCTCTTAAAATTAAGGCAACACCTGGTTATAGAACTCCCGCAAAAACTTTAAAACAATTAGCCAATTCAAGAATGGAATTGCAATTAAAGCCTAATGCTTTTGGATTTGATGCAATGGATATAAGTATTGCCTATGCCAACATTTTAAAGAAACTGTATAACAATGACAGAAAAAAAGGTGAGGAAACTGCCTTCAATAAATTGGTAAAATACCTTGATTTAAAGAATTACTCAGAATCCAATATAAATTATGTATTAAAAAATTGGGCCGTTTTATTAATGGGTAATGAAACGGAATTATCGAAAAATAAAGAATTGAAAAAGGTGCTTAAGCATATTCTAATTCTTAAGGCCAACGGCAGTGAAACAGATTATATTGCTGATATGAACCGGTCTTTGCCACTAAGGAAATTTATAGAAAAGATAATTACTGAAGCTCTTTCCTATTAATTTACGAGTGAAACAATTACCACCAATGCCACTACAGAAATTATGAGCCAAAGTATTACCCCTTGTATTAATGGCTTAATACCTACAGATTGTAAAATTTTATAGGATAAACCACAACCAATAAGAAACAAGGTTAGCTTTAAACCGGCCTTAGCTATAGCAACTACATAATTGCTGTACTGCTGAACAAACGGAACATAGGTAAACAATACCATCGCTAAAATAAAGAAGCCAATAAAATATGGTATTCTTATTTTACCTGTTTTGCTTTTAAAAAAATAAGCTGATATAAGTGTTACGGGTATAATCCATAACGCCCTGGCGAGTTTTACAGTTGTGGCAACTTCTAAAGCGTGGCTGCCATACTTACTCGCTGCGCCTACAACGGAGCTTGTATCGTGAATAGCTATGGCACAATACAAACCAAATTGAGTTTGAGATAAATTTAGTACATGGCCTATTACAGGAAATAAAAAGAGAGCAATTGAATTAAGAATAAATACTGTTCCAAGAGCAACAGAAATTTGCTTTTCTTCAGCATCTATAACAGGGGCCACTGCGGCAATAGCGCTGCCCCCACAAATGGCAGTGCCTACTGATATTAGAAAAGAGGTTTTCTTTTCTATGCTCATCATTTTACCCAATAAAAATCCAAATACTAGTGTGCCTATTATAGAAACAATAGTAAATAATACACCCTCTTTCCCTGCTTTTAAAGCGCTATTTACATTCATACCAAACCCCAATCCTACAACTGAAATTTGTAATAATACAGAAATAGCTTTGCCACTAAGTTTAGGATAAGGATGCTGCATTACCTGGGCTAATATAATACCCATAAGCAAAGCAATTGGCGCTGATATTATTGGCGATAAGCATAAAGCAATTGCAACAAGGAAAATGATCTTATTAATAAAAGTGCTGTATTTCCTTGGAGGTATTTCAGTCATTATATCATAGTTCAGGCAAATATAGAAACAATACCAGTAGATGATTGGGCATGTTCATAAAATAAAAATGCCTGAAAGGCAACGCAATCAGGCATTTGGATATCTTATATGTACCGGGGGCGGGAATCGAACCCGCACAGTCATTACTGACCACAGGATTTTAAGTCCTGCGTGTCTACCAGTTCCACCACCCCGGCGGGTTAGTGATGTGATTGTGTAAAAAATGAGCGGGAGACGAGACTCGGACTCGCGACCCCAACCTTGGCAAGGTTGTGCTCTACCAACTGAGCTACTCCCGCATTTTTTAATAAAAACCTTGTAAAGAACAGTACTTGCTACTAACCTAAATTTAGGGTCACAAATATAGAAATTTAGCTGTAATCAAAAAACCTAATTTTAATTTATTAGGGTTTTTACCTGCTCAATGGCTTTGCCCAACCCCGAGGTATCGGTACCACCGGCGGTAGCGTAGAATTTTTGACCTCCTCCGCCACCTTTTATCTCTTTAGCTGCTTCTCTTACGATCTTTGCGGCGTCAAAGTTTCTTTCGGCAACCAAATTGTCTGATATAATTATAGTAAGCTGTGGTTTGTCACTAACTACTGCACCCAATACCAAAAAGAGATTATCTATCTCATTCCTAAGCTCATAGGCTAATTTTTTAGTAGCATCAGCATTATTAAGGTCAACTACCTCACCTATAAAATTTATTGTCCCTTTCTTTTCAACCTTTTGTTTAAGTTGTTCTTTAAATACAGATACTTGCAGGGCAGAAAGCTTTTCAACTTCCTTTTTCAAAGCGCTATTTTGAGTCAGAATAGTGTTTAGTCCTTGTTCAATATCTTTTGGGTTTCCCAGCAATTCAGCAATTTTGCCAAGCTTTTTTTTATTTTCTATGATATAATTAGAGGCTGCTTCACCCGTAATAGCTTCAATACGCCTCACCCCTGCTGCTACAGCAGTTTCGGAGGTTATCAAAAAATAACCGAGTTGGCCCGTGGTATTTACATGAGTACCACCACATAACTCTCTCGAAAATTTTTCATCAAAAGTCACCACCCGCACTTTGTCACCATACTTTTCACCAAATAATGCCATAGCGCCGGTTTTCATAGCTTCTTCAATTGGCATTACTTTGGTTTCGCGCATAATGTTTTCGCGTATTTTTTCATTTACCATCTTTTCAACTTCTGTTACTTGCTCTTCTGTCATTTTAGCAAAGTGCGAAAAATCAAAGCGTAAATAATCGGGCGAAACTAAAGAGCCCTTTTGCTGTACATGTGTACCAAGCACTTTTCGTAAGGCAGCATGTAACAAATGGGTGGCTGAATGATTGTTTGCGGTGCTGTTTCTTAAAGAGGCATTTACTTTGGCACAAACCAGCCCGTCAAAGCTTGTGGGCAATTTATCTATATAGTGAATGATAAGGTCGTTCTCTTTTTTTGTATCAATTACATTTACCGTCTCACCGCCAAACTGTAAAGTTCCTTTATCCCCAACCTGCCCCCCGCTTTCTGCATAAAAAGGTGTTTTATCCAATACCAACTGGTAAACATTTTTATCTTTTTGTTTTACAGTTCGGTATTTTACAACCTCTGCATTACTTTCTAACTTATCATATCCTAAAAACTCAACTTTGGTGGTTGGTTTTAATTCTGTCCAATCACTTGACTCAATGGCTGTGGCTTTTCGCGAACGGGTCTTTTGCTTTTGCATTTCTTCGGTAAAACCTTTTTCATCCACCTCTAATCCTTTTTCATGAGCTATTAGTTTGGTAAGATCAAGGGGGAATCCATGCGTATCGTATAATTCAAAAGCGGTTTTACCACTAATATTCTCACTTATGCCTTCTATCAATTTTAAGCCGGTCCGTAGTGTTTCTAAAAATGATGTTTCTTCTTCTTTAATAACTTTTGCAACAAACTCCTCTTGCTTTTTCAATTCAGGAAAAACATCAGCAAATTCCTTTGACAACACAGGAACTAGCTCAAACAAAAACGGCTTATCAAAATTAAGGTAGCTATACCCATATCTAACCGCGCGACGCAGGATACGCCTTATAACGTAACCTGCCCCGGTATTAGATGGTAGTTGCCCATCTGCAATACAAAAAGAGATGGCCCTGATATGGTCTGCAATAACCCGCATGGCAATATCTGATTTCTCATTAGTGCCATACTTTATTTTTGATTTATCAGATACCAGGTTAATAATAGGCTGAAAAATATCGGTATCATAATTAGAAGACTTCTTTTGCAATACACGGGTCAGTCTTTCAAACCCCATACCTGTGTCCACGTGTTTTGCCGGCAATGGTTCAAGTTGCCCGTCTGCTTTGCGGTTATATTGTATAAATACCAAGTTCCATATTTCTATTACCTGCGGGTCGCCGGTATTCACCAATAATTTACCGTCTGATTTTTTGCGTTCCTCATCAGGGCGGGTATCACAATGTATTTCTGAACAGGGGCCGCATGGGCCGGTATCACCCATTTCCCAAAAATTATCTTTCTTATTGCCGTTTATTATTCTATCCTCGCTTATCCAACTCTTCCATTCATTGAAGGCTTCATTATCTCTGTCTAAATTTTCTTTTTTATCGCCCTCAAAAATGGTTACATATAACCGGTCTTTGGGTATTTTATAAACTTCTGTCAACAGCTCCCAGGCCCAGGCAATGGCTTCTTTTTTAAAATAATCGCCAAACGACCAATTTCCAAGCATTTCAAACATAGTATGATGGTAGGTATCAATACCTACTTCCTCCAGGTCATTATGTTTGCCTGAAACACGTAAGCATTTTTGTGTATCGGCAACACGGGTTGATCGTGGTTTTTGGTTACCTAAGAAAATGTCTTTAAACTGGTTCATACCTGCATTGGTGAACATGAGGGTAGGATCGTTCTTTACAACAATAGGTGCAGACGGAACAATAGTATGTTGCTTTTCCTTGAAAAAATCTAAAAATGCTTTTCTTATCTCTGCTGAACTTGACATAAATAATATACGTCTATTGTTTTAATTGTGTGGATGAATAATTAAATTTGCAATCCCGCTATAGTTTACCAATGGCCTGTAGGGGTGCCGCAAAAATAATGTTTATTACCGAGCAATGAAAAAAATTAAGTACTACTATAATACCCATTCTTTACGCTACGAGAGATACGAAGAATCTCTTGGTAGAAAAATATTGCGGGTGATAAGCCTTATTTCTGCTGCCTTGGTATTTGCGTTTATTGTGATGTACCTTGCCTATACCTACCTTGATTCGCCTAAGGAAAAGGTGTTGAAACGTGAGATAAGCCAAATGCAATTGCAATATGACATTTTAAATCAAAAAGAGCAGCAAATGGCACAAGTTCTTTCTGACCTTGGTGACCGTGATGATAATATTTACCGCGTGGTATTTGAAGCCGACCCGGTTCCACGCAGCGAACGCGAAGCGGGTTTTGGCGGCTCGAACCGCTATGCCAATCTTGAAGATTATGATAACAGCGATCTGATGATACAAACCACGCAGAAGCTTGACCAGTTGCGGCAGCAAATGTATATTCAATCCAAATCGTACGACGAGTTGGATAAACTTATTAAAAATAAAAAAGATTTACTTTCCTCCATTCCATCTATACAACCAATTGCTAACCGGCAACTAACCCGTATCGCATCGGGCTTTGGTATGCGCATTGACCCAATCTATAAAGTACCTATCTTTCATCCGGGGCTTGATTTTGTGGCGCCCACCGGCACGCCAATACATGCTACCGGCGATGGTGTTATAGAAGAAGTAAATGGCGGACAAAGTGGCTACGGAAATTATGTAATGATAAAACACGGCTTTGGTTATGAAACTTTATATGGCCATATGAGCCGCGTAAATGTGCGTGTAGGGCAAAAAGTAACGCGTGGTGATGTGATTGGATTTGTAGGGAGCACCGGCCGTTCTACCGGCCCGCATTGCCATTATGAAGTAATTAAAGATGGCAAAAAAATAAATCCTATCAATTTCTTCAGTTCTGATCTTACACCTGAAGAGTATCAGAAAATTCTTGAACTGTCTGAACGAAGCAATCAATCCTTCGACTAAAAATTTCTTATTCACTTCCTGAAATAAAAAAAGCCCTCAATTTTTGAGGGCTCTTAATTTGAAGCAGTGCTAACTATTTCTTCTTTTTCTTAGCAGCTGGTTTTTTCTTAGCAACTTTTTTAGTCGCTTTCTTTTTTGTAGCCATAGTTTGTTAATTTTTGTTGAATCAATATTAGAGCTATTTCTTAATATATAATAATTTTACTGTCGTGCATTATTCACACACTTATGTGAATAATGTTAACAAAATGCAAAGTCAACATCAATTTTTCTCGATTCTGAAAAAATAATTTTCGCAATCTTAACATAAAAAACTTTCGCGGGCTTCATTAAAAAATATCTCTGAAAAATAATATGCTTTGAAACACGCTACCATCAAGCATTTCAGAATTATATTTTTTTTAAAATAAAAATGAAGTAGTTATTTTAAATAAAATCTTGTTTAAAAAGCAATCTCAAATCAATACCTGTGCCAACAAATTACTTGCATCAGTTGTGCTTAAAACCGACTGATTTTAAATACAATTATTTTTAAAAATCTTTTTAAAAAGAATAAAAATTAAGAAAAACAAAAAATTATTGTTGTGGTGTCGGATGATAATACATCGTTAAAAGGTGAGAACCTTCCGGATATTGAACGATAAGCTGTTCTTCTGACAAACGTAAAATTTTTATAGAATATGATGTGCTTACTGAAATATCAGAAATATCAACCGTCATTTTATCATCGTGCGCTACCCAGTTGCCGGTTATTAATCCGTCAGGAAACATGCCTTGTTGTACAGTACCATCCTGATTAAATATCATATCAAATTCAGCGGCATCAGCATCACGAGGTACAACTGCACCATTATCTTCCAGCTTATCTAACACCCATTTTTTGCAAAGCATATTTTTTAAAGGAGTAGAATTTACCGATTGGGAAAAGGCCTGAACAGTAAAGAGAATAAATGCAACAACAAAAAAACATCTTAATGACATAGCTACTATTTAAATGAGTGCCAAAATTAAACACTTGTTCGACATGAATCAAAAAATCATTTATTCCTCTGAAAGCACTATAAAACTCTTTTGTAGCGGATCCAAACTTTCAACTAACTGCTCTATTAACCCTTCGCCATATTTAGTGTAGAACGGGATAAAATTCTCGATACGCTCCTGCAACCCATTACCGGGAAAAAATTTATCTTTTATTCCTATAATCTGGCTCACTGCTTGTTCCTGCTTACGCTTTTCGGCACGAATTATTTTTTGCTCAATGGCTTCAATTCCTTTATCTGCCTTTGCTTTTTCAGCCATTACACTGGCTTCAAGTGTAGGGTCAATGGCAATGGCATCTTCTTTAAGTGTATTAAATAAACCCTCCAATTTCTCTCTTAGGTCATTCAATTTAGTTTCTGTTGAGCTTGTTTTACGCAAGTATATCTTAATAAGCGAATCAGACGAAAGGAAAAGTTCTTCCACAGAAAAACCCATTTTTTTTATGTGTGTGCTTTTTATCTTATTAATTATAAGGCATGAACTACGTAGTACTATTATCGGGTAGTTTACCTTGTAATAATCAAACAATGGTTTTAACTCCAGCCAATAACTTACTTCTGCACCGCCGCCAACAAAAGCCAGGTTGGGTAATATTGTTTCCTGGTACAATCCACGCAATATCACATTGGGGCTAAAATGTTCAGGGTACGAGGCTATTTCCTTTTTTAATTCGTTTTCAGAAAAGCTAATAGATGAATTTACTACTGTCCATCTATTTTCGCCTGTTTTTTCTATTCGGTTTCTCATACCCTCCTTAAGGTAAAAGAGGTTAATACTTCTTGGTTTTGCCTGAACGGTATAAGTCCTCTCCATCTCATTAACTACAGGTGTAATTAGTTTTTCAGAACGGTTGTTTAACAACTCGTCTTCTATAACGTTTGAATAGAGCGTCTTTAACCTGGCATCATCTCCTTCAACAATTACCAATCCACATTTTCCAAAAATAGAGTTTACAAACAAACGGGTAGCCGTTGCTATAGTATTTTTACCGTTGTAGTATTCTTTCAGTTGTGCAATTATATGTTCTGCATCACCCAAATTGCCAATTAACTCTTTTATTTCATCGATTAACGGCTCCAAATCTTTAGCTATCATTCTGCCAAATGCGCCTGATTGTTGCGGGTTCCACTCTAACTTCTTACCCATTAAAGTAACCTGCGCTAATTCTGCTACATCATGATCCTCGCTACCCATCCAATAAACAGGTATAATAATATTAGCCGGGTTTTTAATTTGAATCTGTTTGGCCAGGTTTATTACCGAGGCTATCTTATAAATAAAATATAACGGGCCCAGAAATAAATTAGGTTGATGAGCGGTAGCAATAGTAAATGTGAACTCGCTTAAAAGTGCATCAATATTATTTTTAACTGCTGTATTTACTGATATATTGTTGTACTGCTCTCTTAATACAGTTACAAGAGTGGTTCTGTCAATCTTTTGATTTTTTTTGTCAGCAATGACTTTTGAGAAAGATTCTGTAGAAACCGAATATTTATATAAGGACGCAAGGTTGGGTTTTTCATCCAAGTAATCTAATACAAGGTTAGAGAAAAAACCGGTTTT
>Ga0302191_10002539_pt1 | contig 11363 bp, 8 predicted proteins | sample II_Bog_E3_1_FD_198775 | JGI IMG/M metagenome (GOLD analysis project Ga0302191, IMG submission 198775) | Peat permafrost microbial communities from Stordalen Mire near Abisko, Sweden - II_Bog_E3_1 | ecosystem: Environmental > Terrestrial > Soil > Wetlands > Peat | place: Sweden: Abisko, Stordalen...
TGGCCCCGGAGTCGAGATTGATCCCGTAACCGAAGATGAAAAGCATGATCAGCGGGAGCACAAACGCGATCAGGTTGCTGCTCGGATCGCGGATGATCTGAAGGGTCTCCTTCAAGCAAAGCGCCTTGAGTCGACGCCATGAAATGGCTTCTGATTGCGCCTTAGTTTTGTTCATGGCGATCCTTGGTCACGAGTTCAATAAAGGCATCTTCCATGCTGGGATCCGAATTCTTGTCGGTGCGGACCATCTTCTTAAGTTCGTCCGGGGTATTGGCCGCGATAAGTTTTCCTCGAAAAACGAGTCCGATCCGGTCACAATATTCCGCTTCGTCCATGAAATGGGTCGTCACCATGACGGTCACCCCCTTTTCGACCACGCTGTTGATGTGGGTCCAAAATTCTCGCCGAGTCACCGGATCCACCCCGGAGGTCGGCTCATCCAGAAAGAGAATATCCGGACGATGCATCATGGCGCAGGCCAGGGCCAGCCGTTGTTTGAAACCTAGGGGCAGGCTGTCAGCGGACGCTTTGAGATAGGGCTCTAGATGAAAAATCTGGACCATACCGGCTACTTCCTGCTGTTGCTCCTTACCATCGAGCCCGTAAGCTCCGGAAAAGAACATCAGGTTCTGCTGCACACTTAGATTGCCATAGAGAGAAAATTTCTGGGCCATGTAACCGAGGTGTTGCCTTGCCTGGCTGGCGCTGGTTTTGAGATCGATATTGGTCACCAAAGCTTTGCCGGATGTTGGTTGCAACAGACCGCACATCATTTTGAAGATGGTTGATTTCCCCGCTCCATTGGGCCCCAAAAGCCCGAAGATTTCGCCGCGCACGACCTTGAAGCTCACGTCGTCCGTTGCGGTAAAATCACCAAAACGTTTTGTTAGGTGGGTGGCCTCGATTACGGTTGATCCGTCTTTCTGCAGATTGTCCAAGTGGTCCGCAAGAGGTGATTTTCCCGGCGGCTTTTCACCCAGGACATCCAGAAAAGCATCCTCAAACCGAGGGGGGATGGGAACCCAATGGGCCTTCGGTCCAGCATGGAGATCTTCCAGTTTCGGTTTCTCCACGTCCTTCCGCAAGACCACTCGGACGCTGTTTCCCTGAATCACCGCATCGAGAACTTCATTCCTGTCCAGAACGCGGGTCAGCACCTCTCGACGACTCCCTGCAATTTCGCGCAATTGAAAGCACCGACCGTCCAAACGTGAGGTCATTTCTTTCGGTGGGCCGTTGAAGAGCATCCGGCCTTCGCTGAGAAGTAGAACATCGTCGCAAAGCTCAGCTTCTTCCAGATAAGCAGTGCTCCAAACCAAGGCAATATCCTGGGCAACTAGATCGCGCACTACCTGCCACAGCTCGCGTCTCGAAATAGGGTCGACGCCGACCCCCGGCTCATCGAGAAGTAACAATTTGGGTCGCCCCAAGAGGGCACAAGCCAGGCCCAGCTTTTGTTTCATGCCGCCCGAAAGCTTGCCTGCCGGGCGATCCGTGAAACCCGTTAGGTCGGTCAACTTGAGCAAATGCTGAAATTCCTGTTCGCGTTCATGGCCGGTCACGTCGCGCAAATCGGCGTGCAGGTTAAGGTTCTCCTGGACGGAGAGATCTTCATAGAGACCGAATTTTTGGGGCATGTAGCCAATGATTTTGCGTAGTTCGGACGTATCCCTGATGGGATCCAAATCCATGATTTTGATGGTGCCTGAGGTCACGTGCATCAGACCCGCCATCAAACGCAGGAGCGTGGTCTTTCCCGCTCCATCGGGACCGACCAACCCTGTCACTTTTCCTGGCATAATTTGCGCGGTCAACTCCTCAAGAGCTGCCTTCTCTGAGTAAGGAAAAGATTTCATCACCCGATCAAGATGAACGAGGACATCTGGCATGATTCAGCGAAGGTGAATTTTTACGGTACAGGGCATGCCCTGGCGCAATTGCGGACCGGAATCATCGATGACGATGCGTAAGCGATACACAAGCGAAGTGCGAAGATCCGTGGTTTCGACCGATTTTGGGGTAAATTCGGCTTCGGGAGAAACGAAGCCGACTTTCCCGTGGTAAGGATGGTCGGGTTGCGTGTCGGTAAATACCTCGACCTCTTCGCCGGGATGGACGTCGCCGAGGTTACTCTCTGCGATATAGGCCCGAACCCAGACGGGGTGATAAAGAGAAACCGTCAGCACCGTATTCCCGGACGGGACAATTGCACCCGGTTCCTCGGCCCGGGTGATCACGACGCCATCCGAAGGTGAATGGATTTCCGCATCGTCAAGATCGGTTTGAGCCGAAGCGAGTTGCGCCTGCGCTAGGTGAAGGCTCGGTAAGGCCTGATCGAGGGCGGAAAGATCGTTATCGTAGGTCAGCTGGGAGATGCCGCCGCTTTTGACGATGACCACGTCACGCTTCAGCGTGACTTCAGCATCCTTGAGGATGGCGGCCTTCACTTCCACATCGGCGGCGTGCTCGGCTAGGGCATCTTTATAAATCGACTGATCGAGGCTTGCGACTAATTCACCTTGAGACACTGGATCACCCTCGTCCTTCAGGACAGTCTCGATCCGACCGGGTACGCGAAAGCCGAGATTGACGTCTCGGATATCGACATCGCCGTAGATGACCAGGACCGTTGGTTTGCCCCTAAGCGCGAAATATAAAACCGGCACCAAAACGATCAGACCCAATCCGATGCCTGCGCCGATTTTGAGCCAACCGGGTTGGGCGAGAAGAAAAGACCAGACGGAAGATATCGAGGTTTTCGGGACCTTGGCATCTGATAGGGATCGAGGTACTTGAGTCATACAGCTTAAGCCACGTTGGTATCAACACAGATTGTGGCATACTGGCACCAGCCATCCCTATGGGGTGAACACCCCATCGATCCGACAAGGCCTCCCGGCTTATTGTACGCTCCTCACCTAGCTTAAACGGATTCTTTTGGCGCAAAAGCGAGAATCTGGCTTGAGAACTAGGTCCGTATGAATCACCGAGCCTCTGGGATACTTCTCCATCTTACTTCCCTTGCGAGCCCCTATCCAATCGGCGATCTGGGGCCTGCGGCAACCGCCTTCGTTGATTTCATGGTCGCTGGCGGACAGCGTTGGTGGCAGATGCTTCCGATCGGTCCAACAGGGGAAGAAAACTCACCTTACCAATCGTCTTCTGCCTTCGCGGGCAATCCGCTGCTGATAAGTCCAGATAGGTTGATTGAGCAAGGTCTGCTTGACCGACGGGACGTCGAGGTCTTTACCCATGTTGAAGAGGGAACGGTGGACTATACCGCTGCCGTTCGCCTAAAGAAACGGTGGTTAAAAAAGGCATTTGAACAATTTGTTAAAACCAGGCACGGCAAAAGTCAGTCGGAGTTCGCAGTATTCGCACATGCGGAGTCTTTCTGGCTCGGGGACTTTTCGTTATTTATTGCCATTCAAGACAGCGAGGGCACGTCCAATTGGACCTATTGGAAAGAGGATCTGCGCACACGGCAGCCAGATGCCCTCGATTCCGCGAGAAATCACCTGGCCAATGACATTCGGTACCATCAGTTTGTTCAATGGCAGTTTTCAGTTCAGTGGAAAGAGTTGAAGGCTTACTGCGCTTCCAAAGGAGTCCGCATGATCGGTGATATCCCACAGTTCGTGGCGCACGAAAGCGCCGATGTCTGGGCCCACCCAAAACTCTTCAAACTGGATGCTGGCGGAACTCCTACCGTGGTGGCGGGAGTTCCTCCGGACGATTTCTCCAAAACAGGGCAGCTTTGGGGCCTTCCCATTTATTGCTGGGAGGCGCTTCGCGAGGAGAACTATCGCTGGTGGGTTGAACGCCTGCGTATGGCTTTCAGACGTTTCGATGTCAATCGTTTGGATCATTTTATCGGCTTTGTCCGCACGTATGAAGTGTCCGTCCAAGCCAAGACCGCTTTGAACGGAAAGTACGAGCCGGGAGGAGGGGAATCCTTTTTCAAAGCCGTCCAGACCGCCCTCGGATTCCTGCCTTTCATCGCAGATGATCTCGGTGCCACAACTACCGAAGTGGTGGCTCTAATCGACCAACTTAAGATCCCGGGCATGCAGTTGCTTCAATCCGAGTTCGGTTCATATCTCGAAGGCCGTTCCCTTACCTCCGAACTCCATCCGATCAGAACCGTTGTCTATACGGGAACACATGATAACGACACTACAGAAGGTTGGTACACGACGTTGAACGACCAACAACGTCGCGACTTGCAAAGACTATTGAGTGCCCGCGATGAGGATGTTGTCTGGGCGATGATCGATAAGGCGCTGGCTTCTCCTTCGGAGACGGCCATTGTGCCGCTGCAAGACCTCCTGAAGCTGGGGTCGGAAGCCCGAATGAATTTTCCTGGAATTGCCAAAGGAAACTGGCGATGGCGCGTAAAAGAGGGTGTTCTGACCAAAAAGTTAGCGCAAAGGCTGCTAAGCACCACCCAGGCGCATGGGCGCTTAGGCAGCTTTGAACCTAGTCTGGATTTTCGATGTCAGGAAGATCCTCTGACGACTGAGATGATGAAGCAAGCGTAAACACGCATACTCAAGCTACATTTCCAGAGGTTAGGATGCCGTCTCGAAGCAGAGTTTGAAACTGTTCAACCGAATAGGAGATGAGATGCTAATTATCCTTTTAAACATGCACCTTCAATTCGACTCATAAATCAACGGTTGAGAGTGGTGAACCATTGAAGACCCACGGAGCCAAATGGAAATGTGCACCGTTGAGAATATCATCCTTGGTCACGCTTACGAAGATCTTCGATTCGGTATAACTGATGCGCTCAATCTGCTTCGGTGAAATTACGATCTCTTTGCTGCAAAGCCATTGTCCCGTCTCGATGACCACATGAGTTATGGCCCAAATTTTGCCATCGACGATGAAGTCGGTGACATGCCCGATGGGGCCTTCCGAGGTTTCAATGTGGTAGTTGTTTAGGGCCTGTGTGCTCCGCAGATGGGCGTCAGGACTTTGAGGTGAAGGAACATCCCGATGGAGTGGTGGAGAGGAATGATCTTTGGATGTTGGTTCTGGATTGGAAATCGTACTCAAACCCGATAATCCGTCCCCGTTCCAGTAATCGGGCCAGCCATAATAAAGGTAATACTCTTCTTGAAATTGCCGTGATACAGGTTTGTGGGTGGCGAGCGCAGGACTGTCCGCAATCTGTTGCCGGGTTAGATTCACACCGCGAGAGACACCATCCTCATCAAAATTCACGAAGGCATTCGGTGCGAGCAATACCATGCGTCCCGTTAGCCAAGTAAAGGTTTCCACAACCAGATAACGAACAATCCAGCTCTGGTCATCAAAGTAAAAATCCTTCACATGACCGATTTCACCATCCAACGCGCCTATTTTTTCCCCGTATAAATGCTTGATACTGCGCTCCATAAATTTGCCTCTTTCTGGTCAGTTCGTGATTTGGCTCGTGAAGAAACCTGGTAAGAGCCATCGACTAGCTGCTTCTAAAGCCTACGTGAACAGGACATCATCGGTATGGGGTCTACACCCCATACACTCCTAAACCCATGTCTTTGCAGGAGTCGTCCTCACGCCCTTCTTCGTTCGCGAACTAGTTTTGATAAGGGCTTATCTGCACGTGAGGCGGCCGCCTTCGACGATGCCAGGGCTAAGTGGCAAAACCGTTGCCAACGACAGGTTGATCGAGTGTCACCAGGGACGCTTCGCTACGATATTCCAAGCCGAGCAAAGACAGGGATCTTCACCCCATCCAGGATTAATCCAAACACGACGGCGGCCCCGAATTCGCCGACCACCACGGAGACGGGTAGCGGTGCCATGGCAATCCCAAAAGTGGCCAGCGTTGAGATAATAAGGAGGTCGGCCACGGACGTGAATATCATCCATTGGGTCGGGCGCAGCCCCCACAGATGACGACGCGTTCGTATGGCGTAAATAGTAGCTTGGCTGCCATAGACGATGGCGACGACAGAAAGAGTTTGCAGCGCTGCGATCCCGAGGCCCAATTCGAATTTGCCCACCGCCAGGACGGCTAGGCAATAGGCGAGGAAGCAGAGTCCCAGGATGACCCCAGCAATGGTAATCTTACCTATTTGCCAGGCATTGGGTACTTCCGATGGCTCTACCCGGTCAGTTGTTAACGACATGGCCAGAAAGTCGCCCGTGATCATCACGATGACCATCAAGAGAGGCGTCAAAACCGCATGACCAGTGATGATCAGGCCGATGGCCAGCAAAAGCACCTGTGCCACTTTTTTGATCACAGAATTGAGCGTATAGGTCAAGATGCGTTGAAACGTGATCCGGCCTTCCTTGACAGCGGCAACAATCCCACCAAGTCCGGGTTCGGTGAGGACAACACCTGCCGCTGACTTGGCAACATCGGTCGCCGTGGAGACAGCAATGCCGATTTGCGCCTGTCGTAGCGCAGGTGCGTCATTCGCGCCATCACCGCACATTCCGACGGTGTACCGGCTTTTCTGGAACGCTTTGACGAGGTTATATTTTCCTTCGGGAAGTATGCCCGCGAATACCCCGAAGTCCTGTGGTGCGACGCGATCGGGAATCGAACCAGGAGGGCAGACTGCACCCTCCAATCCCACGGCATGGGCAACGATGGCCGCCGTTGCTGGTGCATCGCCTGTGACCATGACCGTGCGTACCCCCAAGGCATGCAGTTCCGAGATAAGCGAGGCCGAATCTGACCTAGGTGGATCACTCAGCGCTATCAGGCCAATCAGTTGCATTGAAGTCGGAGAGCCCGCAGCTACCGCCAAAACCCTAAAGCCTTGTTTCTCGAGTTCGTCGGCTAAACCGGCAGCGGTGGGCGACGGAGCGGTGAGGCCAACGACTGCGGCGAAAGCCCCCTTGATAATCCGCTGGGATCCGCCCTTCGCATCGGTGCACGTCGCTTCCGATACTTTCTTGGCTGGGTCGAACGGCACAAAGCTCCCCACTTTGGGCAGATCCGATGCGGGTTTATCCGTGGAAGCTAGACGAATCGCTGCATCAACTGAGTCTTGGCCGCCCTCAGAGCTGGCGAGGGCCGCAATTCCCAGAACATGGGCTTCGTCAAACCCAGGCATCGGCCGAACGCTGGTGACCGAAAGCTGATTGGCGGTGAGCGTTCCCGTCTTGTCCGAGCATAAAACATCAATCGTTGCCGCCTCATCCACTGCAGAGAGCCGTGTCGGAAGTACGCCTAACTTGGCCAGAGCGCGGGCTCCAAGGGCTGCGGCAAGAGTGAAGGTTGCAGGCAGGGCAACCGGTATCGCCGCGAGTACCGAAGTGAGCAACAGGGGAGTAATCTCGCTCCAGGGCATCGCATGAGCGTAGGCATACGCTCCAATCAGAAGAATGATGCCGCTGTTAAAAATAGCGAGATTGCGCACAATCCGGAGCACGGCCTTTTCCTGTGAACTTGCAATATGTGCGGTGCGGACAAGTTCCGCCGTTTTTCCAAATTTGGTGTGGACGCCGGTAGCTGTAACCTCGGCGGTCGCTTCGCCACGTCTCACAAGAGCCCCCGCGTAGGTGTCCGACCCGGGCCCAGCTTCAATGGGCAACGATTCACCGGTCAGCATCGATTGATCGAGCAGGACAGATCCCTCGACCAAATGCACATCGGCGGCAACCACTCGGCCAACGGAAAGCTTTAACAGATCGCCGAGCACCAACTGGGTCGCGGGTACGATCTTCCATTTGTCGTCACGCCGAACGGAAGCATTCAAGGCGAGGCGCGATTTTAACGCTGTGAGTGTGGCCTGGGCATGGCTCTCCTGAAAATAAGCGAGAGCTGCGTTAAAGATGAGGAGTCCCGCAATGATCCCCGCCTCGGTATACTTATGCAGCACCAACTCCAGCAAGATGGACGCTTCAAGCAACCATGGGACGGGTGCCCAGAACTTGGCCACGGCATTCCGAAGAGGATGCGCAGACGTATCCGGCATCGCATTGGGTCCATCTTTTTGCAGGCGACTGGATGCAATTTTGCTTGTTAGCCCGCCCGGCTCGGTTTTCTGAACGCTCTTGGCGGATGCACCCGGAGAGGAGATTGAGCCAGCTTCAAGGGTACTCATAGTCCGTTTGGTTATTTCCTGTGCTCTAAAGCCTTACCAGCGGAGGCACCCAAACTGCCTCCCATAATTGCTCCAGCAACAACGCCGGCAGGCCCTCCAACCGCAGCACCAATAGCAGCACCAGCGATGGCAGTGGCGGTCATGCCAAGAACATCCTCGCGCACATTGCGCGAGCCATTCGGGTTAAATTCGGCCTTACATCTATTGAAGATGTCGATAATGGGAGCCGACTCGTCCACCTCGTAGACCGCGACCAGAATCTTTCCCTCACCAAGAGCACCCGCGTAGTAAACGGCCTGGGCTTTGGAAAAGCCACGCCCCTCCACCAAATCGGTGTCACCGTCTACGGCCTGCTTCTCGTCGGACTGAACAACCTGCTGGATATTCTTTTCGGGAATATTCAACTCCCGAAAAGCCAGAACTGCCTTGTCCGCGTTTTCACGATCGGAAAATATTCCGGCGATGATCTGACCTTCGTAAGTTTCGGTTATCGTCTGAGGCATAATGACCCTTCATTTGTTGGGTTACCGTTGCCGCACGATCCGGACTGGTGTGCAATGTTGCGCAGGGCGGCATCGCGACCGGCGTTATCGTTGCTCTTTGACAAGGAAAGGCAGCGACGGTTCCTATCGATACTAAAATAGGCCGGTAAGGCCCCCCCTTTCCATAGGGTGAATACCCCATAAGATTTCCCAAATCTTCAAGAATCTCGAAAACGAGATGATCAAGGCGCTTGCGACAATGCGGCGAACTCCCGCGACATTTAGCCCCCGTGTCGACCGATGTTGATGTTCTTGGCATCGATTTCATGCCCAAGCAACCATGAGTAAGAAACAGCGAAAATTAGTAAGAGGCCATGGTAAACCGGGACCAAAAAAATGGGTCGAAATGAGAATACGCTACGATCTCGCGCAAGTCGTTCCCGTCGGAGAGGTGAAGGTGGGGCCGCCCCCAGATAAATTTGCTCGGCTTGGCCAGCGCACGAAGCTGACCTTATTAGCCTTTTCAAATTGAACGATTTCAGGAGCTCGTTGACGATTGATCAGATTAACCAGCGTCATCGACTTCGCTAAGAGGAGGCATATCAAAAATCACTCGGGTTGAATCGAGAACATTCAAGCTGCTGTCTGAAGCGTTAGAGGGGCGGACTTCTTTTTTACCAACTCGGTTTTATCAAATATTTTTTGGCATTGCTCACGAAGTGCTTTGGCAATCGAGGCGCTGAAATAGGTGTTTCCTTTCAGCACTTCGCGAATTGCTTGCGGAAGGAACTGGGTCGACGATTGCTTGATCAGGTATCCGGATGCGCCCGACGTAACTGCTTGAATAAAGTATTCTGACTCGGAATTTGCGGAAAGAATCAGTACCCTGATAGAAGGAAAAGTATCCATGATTTGCCGGGTCGCCTGCAATCCGTTTAGCAGCGGCATGGCGATATCCATGACAATCACCTCCGGATGCAGCTTTTTGGTCAAGCGTACGGCTTCACTTCCGTTTTTTGCCTCTCCCACGACATCGATATCTCCATCCAATTCAACTAACAATTTTATGGATTTGCGGAAGGTCGCATTGTCCTCAGCCAGGAGCACCGAAATTTGTTTTGTGGGCATAGAATCGTCGAGTTTTGGGAATTTCATTGTGATTAACATAAGGTTTTAGAAGTGTCCCGGGAGGTCGTGAATACTCTTCGTAGCCCATCATGGAATACGGAATTGGACTAGACGGAAGATGCAGCACATAGCGAATTTAGACGTAAATATCCAATGCATGCTATGGGGTATTTGCCCCATTGGATGAAATAGTTGTTAACCGTGAATTAGTAGCGAAAAATCACGTTACGAAACATGCTCCAAGCAAAGACGAACAAAGCACTGTTTATTTTGCTTTAAGGCTCCATGCTTAACATTGTGCCACAGGCCAAAATATCGAAAGCACTTCCGAGCCGCTGCCTGTAAGCGAAAACCTCAAGGTCCTACCATGCAGAAAAAGCAGAATATCCCAGTGAATGCCACCGAATTGCGCCGTCGAGCCGAGCTTCAGCTAAAAGCACGACGTAAGCTTTCAGTTCCTTTGCGAACGGAAGCGGACACATTGCGAATTAACCACGAATTGGAAGTGCACCAAATCGAACTGGAAATGCAGAACGCCGAACTCCACGAAGCCAGGAACAGGGTGGAGATCGTCATGGAGAACTATACCGACCTCTACGATTTCGCGCCGGTAGGCTATTTCTCGGTTGATGACCAGGGCCTGATTCTGGAGGCTAACCTAACGGGCGCTGCCTTGCTCGGAATAGAACGTTCGCGGTTACTGAAGCGACGTTTGCAAGGGTTTGTGGATCCACCAAGTCGGCCGGCCTTTCTGGCCTTCTTGAAAAAAATATTTGCCACTCCCGGAAAACATATCTGCGAGTTACCTCTTCTAAATGAGCGGAGTATCCCGTTCTGGGCCGACCTTCAGGCCGCATCCGCCGACTCCGCAAAAGGCCCCCGGAAATGGTGCCGGATGGCGATCTCTGACCTCACCAAGCTCAAGCATGATGAGGAAGTACGGCTCCGCTTGGAGGCTATGTCCGATGCGAACCGCGAGCTGAAGCGGGAAAATGTCCAAAGGCAAGAGGCAGAATTGGCGCTCAGGAACAGCGAGGCGCAACTGCGACATTTATCCCGGCAGCTTTTGATGGCGCATGAGGAGGAACGCAAGCGCATCAGTCGTGAGTTGCATGATGAAATCGTCCAGACCTTGGTCGGCATCAATGTGCATCTTTCATCCCTCCTGCTCAAAGCGCCGGTCGATTTGAAGGATCTGAGAAAGCATATCGTCCGAACGCAACGCCTGGTGGAAAAGTCGGTGGACATTGTCCATCGGTTTGCCCGTGAATTACGCCCGACCGTACTGGACGACCTCGGGCTGATTCCCGCTCTTCAATCTTACATCAAAGATTTTTCCAAACGGACGGGTCTTTGCATTCACTTCAAGGCGATTCCAGAGGTCGAACAATTGGACGGCAACCAACGAACGGTGCTCTATCGCGTCGCCCAGTCAGCACTTACCAATGTCAATAAACACGCGCATGCCACCGAGGCGAAGGTGAGCATTCGCAAGCTTTCCGGCACTATTCGGATGGAAATCCATGACAACGGCAAATCCTTTGAAGTGGAACGTGTCTTGTTTGCAAAAAGACATAAACGCTTGGGACTCCTTGGATCACGGGAACGCGTGGAAATGATCGGGGGCATCTTTGGCATCGAATCGGCACCGGGACGAGGAACCCTCATCAGCGTGGATATT
>Ga0302191_10002553_pt1 | contig 11322 bp, 9 predicted proteins | sample II_Bog_E3_1_FD_198775 | JGI IMG/M metagenome (GOLD analysis project Ga0302191, IMG submission 198775) | Peat permafrost microbial communities from Stordalen Mire near Abisko, Sweden - II_Bog_E3_1 | ecosystem: Environmental > Terrestrial > Soil > Wetlands > Peat | place: Sweden: Abisko, Stordalen...
AAACATCTGGTTTGACCGGTTTAAAGATCAGCAGCCAACAACCGCAACCGGTTATGTTCCTGATGACCATACCCTGGTATACAGGTTAACCTTTTTCTTCACTTTCGGCAAATAAGCGTGAAAGTCAGTAGGTTATTCACTTAATACAGGTTACAGCGGCAATCGCCCGCGAAAACGATGGGGTTGCTTTCGGAGCAACCCCATCATTTGTTATGTCTATTTATGTCAACGGCCCCTATTTCACAAGCATTCATGGCCTGGCTAAAAGCGATTTTGGACGGATTGATAGAACAACAATTGCGCACAACCGGCTTGTGGGAAGATGTAAACGACCGTCTGAATTCTTCGACAAACCACTTGCCCTTGAAAAGGCATTTGAGATAGTTTAGGTTAATTTGAATGTATTTCCGAATCATTTAATGCCATAATAAATCTAAAACAACTCAAAATGTTGATTTTATGTGCCTTTCGGTTGAAAAATACTTGTTCCTGTGCTAAAATATCCTATTTCTATAAAAAAGTTACAACATCTGCCTTGATTTCCCCGTATATTGCACCATTTTATAGGAAAAATGGCTTTCAACTACCAGCGGATCGTTATCAAGATCGGGTCTAACGTGCTCACGCAAAAGGATGGTTTACCTGACCTGGACCGGATGGCACACCTGGTTGAACAGATAGCGGCGATAAAACGGGGCGGAAAGGAAGTGGTGCTGGTTTCATCAGGCGCAGTCGCTTCAGGCAAAAGCCTCATTTCTATTTCCGAAAAATTCGATTCCATCGCCACACGGCAGCTTTTTGCCTCTATCGGCCAGGTTAAGCTCATCAATACTTACGCCCACCTGTTTGAAAAGTATAATATCCTTTGCTCGCAGGTACTGGTAACCAAAGAAGATTTCAGGGACAGGCTTCATTACCTTAATATGAAGAACTGCCTCAAAATTCTATTGCAGCACCATGTGATCCCCGTTGTAAACGAAAATGACGTTGTTTCGGTGACAGAATTGATGTTTACCGATAATGACGAACTTGCCGGCCTGATCGCCTCGATGCTGAATGCACAAGCACTGATCGTGCTGACCAATGTTGACGGTATTTATGATGGCGATCCCGATAAAGAAAACAGCAAGGTGATAGAAGAGATCGAGGGGAAAAGCGTCGATTTTTCTACTTTCGTCAGTTCGGGCCGCTCGCAGTTCGGCCGTGGAGGAATGATCACCAAATCAACCATGGCACAGAAGGTTGCGCAGTTAGGCATCTCGGTCCATATCGCCAACGGCACAAAGGATAATATTTTGGTGGATGTGTTGGAAAACAATATTCCGCACACACATTTTGTCCCCAGCAAAACTGCTTCCGGCAAAAAGAAGTGGATAGCGCATGCGGGAAATTTCGCAAAAGGTATTGTGCAAGTTAACGAGGGTGCAGTAACTGCGCTTACCTCGGCCAAAGCTTCCAGCCTGCTTCCGGTAGGCGTTATTAATATCCTTTCTGAATTCAAAAAAGGCGAGATCATCAAATTAGTTGATGAAAACAATAAGCCCATTGGCCTTGGAATAGCAGAGTACGGATCAGACCGGGCTGCTGAAATGATGGGGCAAAAAAATCAGAAAGCGCTTATACATTATGATTACCTTTATTTAGAAAATTAATAGTAGCCGAAACTTTAGGAGGATTATATGCTGGTTAAAGAACTGAACTACACCGCTTATTTCGAAAGGGCCCGGTCGGCTAGTCGAAAAAGCATTGCGCCCGGTGTTATTAACGGTGTGCTCAGGGACATCGCTGAGACTGCGATCGGCCAAACAGATTATCTTTTAACCGAGAACAAAAAGGACCTGGACCGGATGGATCATCGCGATCCGAAATACGACCGTTTAAAGCTAACGGCCGATAGTATTAAAGAAATTGCCGCTGAAATAAATAATGTTGCGAAGTTGAAAAGTCCCCTCGGGCGAGTCCTTTCAAAAAAAACAATGCCCAACGGCTTGCATATTTCCAAAGTTAGCGTACCCCTGGGCGTTGTTGGTGTAATTTACGAAGCAAGGCCAAACGTAACGTTTGATGTTTTTTCGCTTTGTTTTAAAGCCGGCAATGTTTGCATTTTAAAAGGCGGCAGCGACGCGTATTATTCCAACAAAGCCATACTGGCTATTATACAATGGGTGCTGGCCACATATGATGTCGATCCCAATATAGTGGCCTTGCTCCCACCCGATCGCGACGCAGCTGACGCACTGCTAAATGCAGTCGGTTATGTGGATGTACTGATCCCCCGTGGAAGCCAGCAATTGATCGATCATGTGCGTAATAACAGCAAAGTGCCGGTGATTGAAACCGGTGCCGGTATTGTACATACCTATTTTGACGAGTTTGGCGATATTGAAAAAGGCAGCAAGATTGTTTTTAATGCCAAAACGAGACGCGTGAGCGTTTGTAACTCACTGGACTGCCTCATCGTTCACTACTCGCGCCTGAAAGACCTGCCTGCGCTGTTAAAGCCACTGGCCGCCAAAAATGTTGTGCTTTATGCCGACAAGACGGCTTTTATGATACTGAAAGGCCATTACCCCGATGGAATATTAAGCCATGCAAAGTCGGAGCATTTTGGCACGGAGTATCTTTCGTTGCGGATGGCTGTGGAATTAGTTGATACGTTTGAAGAAGCGGTTGATCATATCGCGAAACACAGTTCAAAGCATAGCGAGGCGATCATTACAGAAAACCAGGAGCGCGCTGAAGCCTTTTTAAGCCAGGTAGATGCGGCCGCCGTTTATGTAAATGCTTCAACAGCATTTACCGACGGCGCCCAATTTGGTTTAGGCGCCGAAATAGGGATCAGTACACAGAAACTGCACGCCCGCGGGCCGATGGGTTTAGCAGAACTGACCAGTTACAAATGGTTAGTTAGAGGGGACGGCCAGGTAAGGCCCTGATCAAATTTCCATTAAAAATAAAAGGGGTGTACATTTCCGATGTACACCCCTTTACAGCCCTTATTCACCTAATTACTTTATCAGGTAATCTGCAACAGCAATAAAGCAAATAATTGCTAAAATTACAACTTGTAATTTTTGTTCCAGCGTTAAACGAGCAATCATTATATGTTATTAATTAGGGTTAACAAATCTATAATGTAAGTTTTATGTTACAAAATAGTTACGCATTTTTACGAAATATTCAATAAAATGGTTTTGGAATTTAATAAAAGTCAATCCTACATTTATTATTTCACCAACTTGATAGGAAAATTTCTAAAAAGTTGTTTTAAAATAACACCTCTATCCCCTCAAAACCAACTTTAAAACATGTTTTTGGCGTGTTTTCTTCCCGCGCAGCCGGGTATTTGGTATCTCGTCGCAGTCCAACAGTTAAAGCATCGCTACTGTAAAATGTTAACATATATCCGCTTACAATATTGTTTGAATAAGCAAATTAATTTCGGCTGGTGATGAGGTAACATCCTGTGATACCGGCTAAAATGGGGACATTTTACGCATCACTGACTAACAGCGCATTACCTAAACGCTAAAAAAGGTATCTTTGCAGCCGCATGAGTAAGCACGGAAGGATTTTGGTAGCAATGAGCGGCGGGGTGGATAGTTCGGTCGCTGCGGTGATGCTGCATGAGCAGGGTTACGAAGTGATCGGCCTGACCATGAAAACCTGGGACTACGCGTCTTCCGGAACAAGTTCAAAGGAAACTGGCTGCTGTAGCCTCGACAGCATAAACGACGCACGCGCATTGGCGGTTGGTTACGGTTTCCCGCATTACATACTGGATATCCGCAGCGAATTTGGCGATTTTGTGATCGATAATTTTGTTGATGAATACTTAGCGGGCCGTACGCCTAACCCCTGCGTATTGTGTAATACCCATATCAAATGGGAAGCGCTGCTAAAAAGAGCGGATAAACTCGATTGCGAGTTTATAGCAACCGGCCACTACGCCAATATTCGTTTGGAAGACAATGGTCGTTATGTGATCTCCAAAGGCAGGGACGAAAACAAAGACCAGTCGTATGTGCTGTGGGGGGTATCGCAAAAGAACCTCTCCCGTACTAAATTTCCATTGGGAAGTTTCTCGAAACCAGAAATAAGGCAAATGGCCCTGGATATGGGGCAGGTTGAGCTTGCCGGGAAAAGCGAAAGCTACGAAATATGCTTTGTACCTGATAATGACTACAGGGCCTTTTTAAGGCATAAAGTGGAAGATCTTGAGGAACGCGTTGCCGGCGGCAATTTTGTGCTGACTGACGGCACCGTAGTAGGCAAACACCAGGGCTATCCATTTTATACCATAGGGCAGCGCAAGGGCCTGGGCATTGCATTGGGGCACCCCATGTTTGTGACCAGCATTCGACCTGAAACCAATACCGTTGTTTTGGGTACATTGGATGAGTTGCAACGCAAAGAGGCGTGGGTTAGAAACCTTAACCTGGTTAAATACGAAAGCATACCTGAGCCGATGGAAGCCATCACTAAAATCAGGTATAAAGATGCCGGATCGCAAAGCACTATTGTACAGATGGGCGGGCACATGAAGGTTGATTTTCATCACGCCGTATCGGGCATAGCACCCGGTCAGTCGGCGGTTTTTTACGAGGGGAATGATCTGCTGGGTGGCGGTTTTTTGATGTAATTTTTTGTTGGAATGTTGTAAAGTTGGAAGGTTGAAATGTTGTTTTTAACCTGAATTGCATTTGCTTAAAACTGTTCCGATTTCCCAACTTTAAAACCTTACAACTTTCCAACATTTCAATTTTCTTCTTGCGTTTAGCGTTCTTTATGTTTTATTTGCAAAAAAATAACTGCTTTAATGGCTAAAAACCTGATTATAGTTGAATCGCCGGGCAAGGTCAAAACCATCGAGGGCTACCTGGGCAAAGACTTTACCGTTAAGTCGAGCTACGGGCATATACGTGACCTGGTTAAGTCGGACGATGCAATAGATGTTGCGAATAATTTTAAGCAAAAATATGAGGTCCCGGCCGATAAAAAGCAGGTTGTCAGCGAATTAAAAAAACTTGCTAAAGAAGCCGATATGGTTTGGCTCGCCTCCGATGAGGACCGCGAGGGGGAAGCTATATCCTGGCACCTGTTTGATACACTGGAATTGAAGGATGCGACGACCAAGCGCATTGTTTTTCACGAGATCACCAAACCCGCGATACTCCGGGCGATTGAAACCCCGCGAAAAATTGATTATAATTTGGTGAATGCCCAACAGGCCCGGAGGGTGCTGGACAGGCTGGTTGGTTTTGAGCTTTCGCCGGTTTTGTGGAAAAAAGTAAAACCTTCGCTTTCTGCCGGCCGTGTACAATCCGTTGCTGTTCGGCTGATTGTTGACAGGGAACGGGAGATCAATAAGTTTAAAACAGAGGCCGCTTTTAAAATAACAGCCATCTTCGACAAGGGGAAGACCGCTTTTAAGGCGGAATTGCCCGAACGGTTCAGCAAGCAGGAAGATGCGGAAAAGTTTCTGACCGACTGCATCGCGGCGTTATTCAAGGTTAACTCGCTGGAAACCAGGCCGACCAAACGCGCCCCAGCAGCTCCTTTTACTACTTCAACACTACAGCAGGAAGCAAGCCGTAAGTTAGGTTTTTCGGTGTCCCGCACCATGCAGGTCGCCCAAAAGTTGTACGAATCAGGGCATATCACTTATATGCGTACGGATTCGGTAAACCTGTCTGATACGGCATTGAACGCTGCGGAACAGGAAATTGTGTCGGCTTATGGTGCTAAATATCATCACCTAAGAAAATATAAAACAAAAAGCGCCAGCGCCCAGGAAGCGCACGAAGCGATCAGGCCGACTTATTTTAGCCAGCACACAATTAAAGGTGATTCGGGCGAAATGCGTTTGTACGACCTGATATGGAAGCGTGCTATCGCTTCGCAGATGAGCGAAGCCTTATTTGAGAAAACCACAGCGAAAATCGGTATATCGACCCGTAAAGAGGAATTGGTAGCCAATGGCGAGGTGATGAAGTTCGACGGCTTTCTGACCGTTTACCTGGAATCAAGTGACGAGGAAGAAGATAACCTGCAGGATGGAGAAAATGCCATTTTGCCGCCTTTAACCAAAGGCCAGCGGCTGGAGTTACAGGAAATGCTTGCTACCGAGCGCTTCTCGCGCCAACCGGCCAGGTATACTGAAGCCAGTTTGGTGAAAAAGCTCGAAGAACTAGGAATTGGCCGGCCATCGACCTATGCCCCAACCATTTCCACTATACAAAACCGCGGTTATGTAGTAAAAGAAGAACGGGAGGGTAAACAAAGAATATTCCGGGTGTTGACGCTCAAGGCCGGCCACATCAGCAAAGCTGAAAAAACGGAGAATACCGGCGCCGAAAAAGGCAAGCTTTTCCCTACTGATATTGGTTCAGTTGTAAATGATTTCCTGGTGCAGTATTTTGTGGATATCGTCGATTTTAACTTTACTGCTACCGTCGAAAAGCAATTTGATGATATAGCGCAGGGGCTGACGGAGTGGACAGATATGATCCGCGATTTTTATACGCCATTCCACAAAGAAGTGGAAAGCACCGTTAAGACAGCCGATAAGGCTACCGGCGAACGCGAGCTGGGCGTCGACCCGGTAAGCGGCAAAAAGGTTTCGGTACGCATTGGCCGGTTTGGGCCCTTTGTACAGGTTGGTGAAAGCAACAGCGAAGCAAATACCGAAGAAAAACCGCTTTACGCGAGTTTGCGTGCAGGCCAGAGTATTGAAACCATCTCGCTGGCCGATGCGATGGAATTGTTTAAGCTGCCCAAAAAAGCCGGCGTATTCGAAGAGAAGGAAATGACGGTGGCCATCGGCAAGTTCGGCCCGTACATCAGGCACAATAATGCCTTTTATTCTTTACCTAAAGAAATTGACCCCTTGCTGGTATCCGAAGAAAAAGCGATAGAGATCATCATTGAAAAACGCAAAAAAGACGCTGAAAGAGTGATAAAGGCTTTTGACGAAGATTCTACCGTAAAGGTATTGAACGGTCGTTTCGGCCCTTATATTGAGTTTGGAAAATCAAATGTAAAAATCCCCAAAGGAAAAGACCCCAAATCACTCACCTTTGAGGAATGTAAAGAATTAGCCGCTGCCGCTGAGAAAGAACCCAAGAAGCCGATTAAGAAATTTGCGAAGAAGAAGTAGGTTAAGCAAGTTGTAATGAGTTGTAACAAGTTGTAAGGGTTGTAAAAGTTAAAAAAATGAACAACCAATCCCACCATTACAACTTCTACAACCCTTACAACTCATTACAACTAAAACATGATCAAAGACCTCCCCGAAAATAAAGTTACGGATATAGCTATAGCTGTCGCGCTGGAAAAAGAAACCGCGGAAAATAAGTTATGGTACGTATACCTGATCAACCTGAAAAATGAGCCCATCGAGAATGTGTTGATCACTTCCAGGGGTTATGGTGAAAAGAATGGCGAGCAGGTGAAAACCTCAACCTTGCGGCACATGTTCCCGCTGGTTGAGCAGGGCGCCTACAAACTTATAGAACCTATAGACGAGCAAACTTTCGGCCTCAACAATGAATATTGGCTCAGCTATTATATTGGCCGGGATATCTATGACAAAAAATTTATCTTCCTGCCTGAAAGTATTGTAGAAATGAATTTTACAAGGCTGCCGGTGGTAAATAAGGTTGGGGTGATGATAAGGTAAAAAACACTTATTCTACTATCTGAAGTTGATCGATTCGATCAAAGTGTTTTTTATTTAGCGTTGCAAACGGAATATTGTTATCTATAGCGGTCGAAGCGATAAAAAGATCTGCGATAGCTATTTGTTGGCTTTTTTTCTTCAACTCACTGTTAATTTGAACTGCAACCTGTGCAGTGCTTTGGTTAAAAGAAAGTACCTGGGTTTTCCCGAGCAAGTCTCCCCAAAAGCCCTGCTGAGTCGGCGTAGAACCTGCATAAATCTCGTATTCAGTAATAGCAGATATTTGAAATTTGTATCCTTCTCTTATTAATAAAATTAATTTTGACTTGGCCTTATCTGATTTACGGAAATAGTCAATGAGGATAGATGTGTCGACCAAAATTATAATGTCCGCCATTTATTGATCGCTTTTCTGTTTTCTTCAATGACCTTTAGCTGCGCTTTGGTAAAAGTAGGTCCTTTTAACAAAAAAGCTTCTAAATCGCCCGAATCAATAGTTCCCTGATCATTACGCTCCACTTCAGTTTTTAGCTTTTGCCATTGCGTTTTCGGGAGTTTTTTTGCGATTTTTACCAATTGATCGAATCCGATGTCAACTTGAACTTGCATAACTCAAAAATAAGAAATAATTTTCAGTTATCGCCCGCGAGTTATACGGCAAAAAAATTGGATATCCGAAGGTTTCCCCAAACAGTGTCGTTGAATATCCAGAAATATTGTATATCAAGGTCCAGAGCACAAAATTTTGTGTCTCCATAAAGTTTTTGGGAAGATTTTTTAGCACCTTTATTTGTTGGGCCGAATTTTAAGCGCTTGTTTAAACACCTAAACCAGTCTGCACCTGGGCAAATTGTCAGCAAAACGCAATTTATCAGGCCTAATAGTCTGTAAAATGCTTGATTCTACCAATTATAGTCTGTAAAAAATATTTTTTGCAAAATATTATTTTTTATCAAAAAAATGTTTTTAACTTTCGGTACTTAAAATAACCAAATTCCATGAACACTTCTGAAGGCCTTTCCGGATCGCGGAAAGGATTAATTACCATCGGCGTCGTGCTGACGCTTGTAATTGTTATTGCCTTTATTATTCTTCGCCACCACAAAAAAACGGAGATCGACCCCGGTTTCAGCAAGTACATCGAGTCGTACACCACGGGCATCGTCTCCAAAGAAAGCCCGATCCGTGTACGCCTGGCGGGAGACGTCCAAACCATTCACGAGCAGAATGGCGCGCTGGACAATGGCATTTTTGATTTTTCGCCATCCATCAAGGGTAAAGCGTATTGGGTGGACGAACGGACCATTGAATTCAGGCCCGCAGAAAAGCTCGATCCGGACAAAAGTTATTCTGCCGAATTTAAACTAAGCAAGATAACGAATGTGCCGGACCAGTTTGAGGATTTCAAATTCTCTTTTCAAACCATTAAACCCGATTTTAATGTGACATTTAACGGTTTACAAACGGCGACGAATACATCGACAGATGAAATGAAACTCACGGGTTTTATCCAGACTGCGGACAATGAGAATCCGGACAATGTGGAAAAGCTCATAACAAACAGCTTTACCTTCCCGGTAAAAGTAAGCTGGCAGCATAATCCTCTCACAAAAACGCATAACTTCACCATCACCCAGCTAAAACGTGAAAAAGACAAGGTAAACCCGCTTACCGTAAACTGGGATGGCGCCAGCATCGACGTTGATAAAAAAGGCCGCCAGGAGTTTGTTATCCCCGCCATCGGCGATTTCAAAGTGCTTGATATACGCGCCTCGCAGGACCAGGACCAATATGTACTGATCCAATTTTCCGACGCCATAAAAGTTGGACAGGACCTGAATGGCCTGATCGGCCTCGGCAATGTTACCGATCCGGCTTATACCATCGAGGGGAGTATGGTAAAGGTGTATTCGCCGGTACAGTTGGAAGGGAATTATAATGTGTTCGTAAATGAGGGGGTTGAAAACATCTCGAATCAAAAAATAAAAAAAGGCTACACGGCCAACGTGTTTTTTGAGAACCGCCTGCCGGCTGTCACCATTCCCGGTAAAGGTGTTATCCTGCCCGACTCGGGCAAACTGATGATGCCTTTTGAAGCCGTCAACTTAAACGCGGTGGATGTAAGTATTATCAAAATATACGCCGACAATGTTCCGCAGTATTTTCAAAATAACAACTTCGACGGAGATGACGAGCTACGCTATGTTGGAAGGCCCGTTGTTCAAAAGACGATCAGGCTGGACGAAGACAAAGGCCTGAACCTGAATAAGAAGAACCGCTTTATGCTGGATATCGATCAGCTGATGCGTACCGAGCCTGGCGCTATTTACAGGGTGATCATCGGTTTCCGGAAGGAATATTCGCTGTATAATTGTTCCGTTGGCAGCCCGGCGGTTAAAAAGAATGATGACGAGGGCGGTGATGACGACGAAAGCGACGGCGAAGGAGGCGGAAGGCACCGTAACACCGCCGACGTAAGCGACGAGGACGACGATTTCTGGTCGCGGTATGATAGCTATTACCCCGACGATTTCAACTGGTCGGACAAGGAGAACCCCTGTACTAACTCCTATTTTACCAAGGACAAATGGGCTGCCCGAAATATTATTGCGTCCAATATCGGGCTGATTGCCAAGCGCGGCAATGATAACAAGATGATGGTAGCTGTTACCAATATTTTAACTGCCAAACCAATGCCTGGTGTAGACCTGGAGGTTTTGGATTTTCAAAAACAGGTGCTATACAAAGCCACATCTGACGCGGATGGTTTCGCAAAATTCAGCCTGACGCGCAAACCGTACCTGTTAGTTGCCAAAGATGGCAAGGAACGCGGCTATTTACGGCTCGACGATGGCAACTCGCTGCCTCTCTCCCGCTTTAACGTTGGCGGCGACGAAGTGCAAAACGGCCTGAAAGGATTTATTTATGGCGAACGGGGCGTATGGCGGCCGGGCGACTCCATATTCATGTCGTTCATCCTGGAAGATAAGCTTAAAACGCTTCCAGCAGATCACCCGGTTGAGTTTGACCTGTACGACCCGAGTGATAAGAATTACCGGCGTATTATCAAAACACAATCATTGGATGGCTTTTACAGTTTCCATACGGCCACCGAAACCGGCTCGCCCACCGGCAACTGGTCGGCTAAGGTAAAAGTGGGTAAAGCCGAATTTGAGAAAAATGTGAAGATAGAAACCATAATGCCTAACCGCCTGAAGATAGGCCTTACCTTCGGCGGCGCAACCGAGCTGACCAAAGGGAATGACCAAAAAGGCCTGCTTACGGCGCAATGGCTTTTTGGCGGTACGGCGCAAAGCCTTAAAGCAAAGATCGATGCGTTTTTAACGCCCAGGACAACCACTTTTAAAGGGTACGAGGACTATAATTTCGATGACCCGACGCTTTCGTTCACCACCCAAACTTCGACCATGTTTGACGGCAGCCTGGATGCCAACGGAAATGCTACTATAAATACCGACCTGAATATCGACAAACAGGCTCCGGGCCAGCTTTCGGCTAATTTCCTTGTAAAAGTTTTTGAACCGGGCGGCAATTTCAGCATACAGTCGATGAGTATGCCTTATAATGTTTACCCCGGCTACGTTGGCATAAAAACACCCAAAGGCAATGACTGGTCGGAC
>Ga0302191_10002556_pt1 | contig 11317 bp, 6 predicted proteins | sample II_Bog_E3_1_FD_198775 | JGI IMG/M metagenome (GOLD analysis project Ga0302191, IMG submission 198775) | Peat permafrost microbial communities from Stordalen Mire near Abisko, Sweden - II_Bog_E3_1 | ecosystem: Environmental > Terrestrial > Soil > Wetlands > Peat | place: Sweden: Abisko, Stordalen...
CACTAGAGCCCGGCGGTGACTCTTCTGGTCGTATCTAGACTTCTCGAATCTACATTTCCCGGGCGCGTTGGATGGCGCGGATTACGGCTTGGGCTTTGTTGATGGACTCCTGGTATTCGAGTTCGGGGACGGAGTCGGCTACTATGCCTGCGCCGGCCTGGACGTGGCCTTCGCCGGCAATGGCCAGCATGGAGCGGATGGCGATGCAGGAGTCGAGGTTGCCGCTGAAGTCGGCGTAGAGGACTGCGCCGCCGTAGGTGCCGCGGCGGCTGGGTTCCAACTCTTCGATGATTTCCATGGCTCGGACTTTGGGTGCGCCGGAAAGCGTGCCGGCAGGGAAGCAAGCGCGGAGGGCCTCGACGGCGGTGAGCTCGGGTTTGAGGCGGCCTTCGATGGTGCTGACAATGTGCATGACGTGGGAGTAGCGCTCGACGAACATGAGGCGGTCGACCTTGACCGAGCCGAACTGGCTGACGCGGCCGACGTCGTTGCGGCCGAGGTCGACTAACATGACGTGCTCGGCGCGCTCCTTCTGGTCCGCGAGCATTTCGTCGGCGAGGGCCTGGTCTTCCTTCTCGGTTGCGCCGCGAGGGCGGGTGCCGGCGATGGGGCGGTACTCGACCTTGCCCTGATGAACGCGGACGAGGAGTTCGGGGGATGACCCGGCCAGCTCGATGACAGGCAGGGCCGCCTTTGACTTTTTAGAGGAGGACTTTGACTTGTCCGGCATGCCGCCGAGAGGGCCGTCTGGCGAGAAGCGCAGGAAGTACATATAGGGGCTGGGATTGACGGTGCGGAGGGCGCGGTAGACCTGGAAGGTGTCCGCTTCCGGCGTGACGTCGAAGCGCTGCGAGAGGACGGCCTGAAAGATATCGCCGGCCGCGATGTACTCCTTGGTGCGGTGGACGGCGGCGAGGAAGTTCTTCTTGCTGGTGCGGTAATTGACCTTGAGCTTGCCGTGGCTGGGTCCCTTCTTTTCGAGACTCTTCGGCAGTGGTTGAGCGAGGCGCTTCTCGAGCGCGTCGAGACGCTGGATGGCTTTGTCATAGGCGTGGGCGGGATTGGCCGCAGCTTTGCCGCGGGTGACGTCGGCGGTGACGACGAGCCAGATCTCCTTGCGGACGTGGTCAAAGGCGAGGACTTCATCGAAGAAAAGGAGGCAGGCGTCGGGGACGCCCAGTTCGTCTTTGGCAAGGGAAGGCAGTCGCTCGATTTGGCGGACAGCGTCGTAGCTGAGGAAGCCGACCGCGCCTGCGGTGAATGGGGGCAGGCCGGGCAGACGCGCGGCTTTATGGCCGCTGAGTGCGCGACGCAGGACGGCGAAGACATCGTCTTCAATCTCGACAACTTTGTTGCCTTCGGTGATGGTGATGTCGCGTCCGCGGGCGACGATGCGCTTGAAGGGAGCGAGGCCGATGAAGGTATAGCGGCCCACCTGCTCGCCGCCCTCGACCGATTCAAGGAGAAAGCACTCGCGTTCTGGCCAGGCAGCGCGGAGGAATGCGGAAACCGGGGTCTCGAGGTCGGCTGTCAAGGTGCGGCAGACGGGGACGAGGGTGTGGTTATTTGCGAGGGCGAGGAACTCTTTGCGGCTGGGCTGAACGGGATTGGAAGAGGCTTTCACAGACCCCAGTGTAACTGGTGCGGAGGGCGAGGCAGGAGTGGATCAGAAAGCTGGCTGCAGCTCATGCCTGGCACGGTAATCACGGAGCCAGGAGACCATCTCGTTTGGCGGCAGAGGGCGGCTGAAGAGATATCCTTGTGCGCTGTCGCAGCCTTTCAGTTGCAGAAAGTCCAGTTGCTCGGTGCTTTCGACGCCTTCCGCGATGATGTGAATTCCGAGTTCGTGGCCCATTTCAATGGTTTTCTGGACAATGACGCGGTCTCTCTCATTCCGGTGCATGTCGGAGATGAAGGAGCGGTCGATTTTGAGTTCAGTTGCGGGAATGACTTTGAGTTGCTGCATCATGGCGTACCCGGTGCCGAAGTCGTCGATGGACAGGTTGAACCCTTTCATGCGCAGGCGGGTAAGTATGTCCAGAGTATTTGAGAGCTCTTTAATCAGGCCGCTTTCGGTGATTTCGATTGTGACACTGGAAGGAGCAATGCCATGTTTTTCGGCGAGGGAAGCGAGAATGTCAGGGAACTTTAGATTACGCAGCGAATAGACCGATTCATTGATAGAGAGCATGGGAGTCTTGCCGTCGCTGCCAGCAAACTGGCTCACCTCGCTCATGCCGCGAGTCATGACGATCCAGCCGAGCTCGTCGATGAGGCTGAGCCTCTCCATTCGATTGATGAAGGTGTCGGGGAAGACGAGACCGCGCTCAGGATGTTGCCAGCGTGCGAGCGCTTCCACGCCAACAACGCGACCGGTCACGATGTCGATCTGCGGCTGATAATGAAGCACAAACTCATCGCGAAGGATTGCCTGATGCAGTTCCTCCTTGCGGATCAGGACGCGTTGGTCCTGGCGCGCAGGCGGCACAGCACTGGAATTCGTCCGCTGTTCCAGGACCTTCTCGAGCTCCGCGATCCGAAATGGCTTCTGCAGGCTGCCCACGACGGAAAGGCCGAGAGCCTGTGCCAACTGGCCTGCTGACTCGATGATGCGTTTTCCTGTACCGCTCATCAGGATGATGCCGGCCTGGCACTTCTGCTGACTGAGTAGCCTGAGCAACTCGACGCCATCCATATCAGGCATGACCAGATCGAGCAGGATGAGACTTGTATCGGGCGTAAGCATTTGAAGGAATGTTTCCGCATCGGTGGCGGTGGAGCAGTCAAAGCCCATGGCCTCCGCAGTGGAGCAAACGAGTTCGCATACATCGATGTTGTCGTCGACGACCGAGATTTTTTTGGACGGATTCATCGTCCCTCCGCGAGGCATGATGGGATGCGCTGATGGGCAGATTTCAGAATTTGGGAATGACTATGGCACCGGGGCGGCATATTTGCTATCCATGACACGGTGAATGATTGCGGTGAATTCGTTGCGCTGATACGGCTTGTGCAGCAGCGGGCCGTCGACCAGCGACATGCTGCGCTCAGCAAGCGCTTCGGCGGGAAATCCGGAGGAGTAGATGATCTTCAGATCGGGGCGGAGCGCGCGGGCCTTCTCGACCAGTTCCACGCCGTTCATTCCGCCGGGCATGACGATGTCGGTGACCAGCAGTTCGATCTCATTGTGGAGCACAAGAATCTCAAGTGCGCTTGCGCCGTCGGTGGCTTGAAAGGACGTGAACGCCATTTCGTCGAGGTAGGCGATGGCGATTTCGAGAAGATCTTCTTCGTCGTCGACCACCAGAACGGTGCAGCCCAGCTCTCTGTTGAAAGGCTTGGGCACATCTTCTGGAACGGGTTGAGCGAAGTCGCTGGGGAGGGGCAGGTAAAACGAGACGGTAGTTCCATGATCCAGTTCGCTATAGACGCGCACGGTGCCGCCCGATTGCTTGACGAATCCGTAGACCATTGCGAGTCCCAGGCCGGTGCCCTTGTCGCGCGGCTTGGTGGTGAAGAACGGCTCAAAGATCCGCTCCATGGTTTGGCGCGACATGCCCTGGCCGGAGTCGGTTACGGCGATGCAGACATAGGGGCCCGGTTTCAAATCACCGGTGAGGACAGCCGGATGGCTCTCATCGAGATTCTGGGCATGCGAGGCAATGAGGATGGAGCCACCCCTGGGCATGGCATCTCGCGCATTGACCACGAGATTGAGCAAGGCGCTCTCGAGCCCTGCAGGGTCAATGAATATGGGAGGCACAGACTCATCGATACGGGTTGTGATTTTGATATTCGGGCCAAGGCCATGCCCGGCCAACTCGATCATGTTCTGGATCGAGTCTCCCAGCAACACGATGGATGGCCTCAACTCTTCGTTGCTTGAGAACACGAGCAGGCGCCTGGTGATGTCTGCGCCGCGCGCGGCGGCCTTTTGCGCAGTCTGCACTCGCTTGACGGCCGGTGCGTTGTCGCCCACGAGACGTTCGAGCAGATCGAGGTTTCCAGTGATGACGCCGAGCAGGTTATTGAAATCGTGCGCGATTCCGCCAGTTAACTGACCTACTGCTTCCATCTTCTGGCTCTGGTGCAACTGACGCGCCAATTGTTTTCGCTCGCTGATGTCACGAATCGCGGCGGTGACGAGGATGCCCTCCGGGCTTTCGAGCGGACTGAGCATAATCTCGATGGGGAATTCGGTTCCATCGCTGCGCCGGCCGTTCAGCTCAATGCCCGTGCCGATCTGCTGGGCCAGCGCCTCGGCGGTAGTACGGAGGGCGTCGGCGATGAGCCGCTCTGCGAAGCCTATGGGAATGATGTTTGTGACTCTCTGGCCTATCAGTTCATCGCGGCGATATCCGAATTGCTTTTCGGCGCGGGCGTTGAGAAGGACGATGTCACCGTTCTTGTCGACGACGACCATGCCATCAGGAGCTGCCTCCATGAGGCCCCGATATCGGCCTTCCATTTGAGCAAGGTGCTTTTCAGCGTCTTTGCGCACGGTGATGTTGCGGATGGCGGCTGTGACCAGGATGCCGTCGGGGCTTTCGAGCGGGCTGAGCATGATCTCGATGGGAAATTCGCTTCCATCTTTCCGCAGCCCTATGAGTTCGATCCCCATTCCGATTTGCTGAGCCAGTGCCTCGGCGGCGGTGCGTGTCCCATCGGCGATCAGCCGTTCCGCGAAGCCCACGGGAATGATGTTTGTGACTCTCTGGCCTATGAGTTCGTCGCGGCGATATCCAAACTGGTTCTCAGCCTGAGCATTCAACAACACGATTTCCCCGGCCTGATTCACTACGACCATCCCATCCGGGGCAGCTTCCAGCAATCCGCGGTATCTGCCTTCCATCTGGGCAAGGTGCACCTCCGCGGTTTTTCGTTTCGTGATGTCGAATGCGCCTCCTGCGACGAATTCAACCACGCCATCCGCGTTCAGCATCGGGGAGAAGAAATACTCGGAGTATATGTCGATGCCCGATGGATTGATGTAGTGCGTTACATCGACTACTTTTTGTCCCGTTGTGACGACCTGCTGAATCTGGTCCTGAACCCGCTGGGCAAGTTCACGCGTATATGGCAGCTCGAAGCAGGTCTTCCCGATGACCTCGTCCATGGTTCGCTCCAATAGGTCCAGAAAAGCCTGATTTGCGTAAACGAAGCGTCCTTGCGGATCGAACATGAAGGCGTGATCGACGATGGAAGCAATTGTTGTATTGAAGTTGCGCGATTGCTGTGCGATCGCCTTGTTCCGCTCTTCAACTCGTTTTTCAAGATCTTTGCGAGCGGTGATATTGCGAATCGCCACCGTAACTAGTGTGCCCTCGGGGCTCTCAAGTGGACTCAGCATGATCTCGATGGGAAACTCGCTGCCGTCCTTCCGGCTTCCCACGAGTTCGATACCAGTCCCAATTTGTTGAGCGAGCGCCTCGGCGGCTGTGCGGGTTCCATCGGCGATCAATCTTTCCGCAAACCCTTCCGGAATGATGTTTGTGACTTTCTGACCGATAAGCTCATCGCGGCGGTGTCCAAACTGATTTTCAGCCTGAGCATTCACGAGCACGATCTCTCCTGCCTGATTGACAACGACCATGGCGTCCGGCGCAGCTTCAAGCAGGCCACGGTACCTGGCCTCCATTTGTACGAGATTTTTTTCAGCAACTTTGCGGACGGTGATATCCCGGATAGCCGCGGTGACCAGGATGCCCTCTGCGCTTTCGAGTGGGCTGAGCATGATCTCGATGGGAAACCTGCTTCCATCTTTTCGTCGCCCAATGAGTTCAATCCCGGTGCCCATCTGCTGCGCAAGCGCTTCTGCGGCCGTGCGAGTTCCATCGGCAATGAGCCGCTCGGCGAAGCCATTCGGGATGATGTCGGTGACGTGTTTGCCGACGAGCTCATCGCGGTGATATCGGAATTGTTTTTCCGCGTGAACATTCAGCAGAATGATCTTCCCTGTCTGATCGACTACCACCATTCCATCCGGGGCTGCTTCAAGGAGTCCACGATACCTGGCCTCCGATTCCTTGTGTTCGCTTAAATCGCGGCAGATCTCAGAGAACCCTCGCAGACTTCCCGATTCGTCCCGCATGGCAATGAAAGTGAGGCTGGCAAGGAACTCTGATCCGTCTTTGCGTACGCGCGTACCGAACTCTTCGTGACGGCCTGTCGCTTCTGCTATGCGGAGAACCTCTTCGGGCCGGCCACGCTTAATGTCTTCCGGAAGAAAGAAGCAGGAAAAGTTGCGGCCGATGATTTCATCCGCGGTGTAGCCTTTGATCCGTTCCGCACTGGCGCTCCAACTGGCAACTCGACCGTGCGGGTCCAGCATGAAGATGGCGTAGTCCTGAACTCCGTCAAGCAGCATGCGGTATTTGTCCTGGCTATCGCGAAGCGCGTCTTCGGCGGCCTCTCGTTTTGTGCTCTCGCCCAATGCGGACCAGGCTGCCCAGCCGGAGATTAGAAGCCCAAGGAGGGTCCCCAGGATCAGGGCGATCTTAGTCTGGTTGGCATAGCGCTCAGTCTTGGCGAGGCGCAGGGTCCGCAAGCGGATTTCTTCGTCCTGCATGGTGACGGCCAAGGCCTGGAATTCATCGATGCCGACCTGATACTGGCCGGTCAAGATTGCGCCTACTGCGGCGGCATGACCCTGGACCCGGCGCAGACCGATGATCGTTTCCGCATTTCGAATGTTTTCGCCGCCGAGGGCCGCAAGGGAGACGAGCCGATTTTGCTGCAGGGGATTGTCCGCCGTCAGAGTGCGAATGGCTTGCTCATCCAGCCCCACCTTAATGACGCTTGCCTGGTAGGATTCGAGATCCGATTCCTTGCCGGTTAACACAAATTGGCGGCTGTTGTATTCGAGGCTCTCCATGGAAAAGAGAAGATCCTTGATCTGAATCAAGACGGCGTTCGTATGCAGCACCCACCCCCCGCTCTCGTCGGAGATGAGCATCAAGCGGTATGAGACAGCACCCATGAGCAGCAGGGTGACCATGGTAACCCCGAAGGCGAGCCGCAATTTCCGGTTCAAGAAGGACTTCATCGTCGAATCACCTGGTCCAGGTTCAAGGCGGCGTAGAGATTCTTAGAATGGGGATTTGGCGGGACAGCCGGGCTGCACCATCGTACCCAAAGAATCAAACGCTTGTGTACCATCGGTAACACTTTGTCGAGAGGCGGTTCTGTGTTGTTTTGCTCTAAGTGGGCTTTTGGCGGACTGCAGTTGCGGTAGGTGATTGGATCACGCACGCTTGGAAGTGGTGTTGGTATCCAACTTAAGGGAGAAGGATTTGAATTGACGGGACTGCAAGTTCCGAGACCACTTATTTAAAAGGTCAGGGCTAAACCGATTTTGGTTTGATATTCGGATTCATACCCGATACTGAAAGGGAAAAAGCACGGGGCCCGGGGGTTCCGAGGCAGGTACGGGATGGCTTGACTGTGTTCTGGCGGCGGGCCTAGACTCACATGGGTTTGGGCTTTTGCGGATCAACCGGGAAGCCGAACGGAAGCCGGCGGGAGAAATTCCCGCATCAGGAGCGGGTGGGGTGCGGCCGGGAAATTCTCGGAGCAAACCGAACTGCATCTGATACCTGCGAATGGACTTATTCCCCTAAGCCGTTTGCAATCGGCGGAAGAAGAAGGGAACTGGAGAATATATGGCAGTTGCAATTCCGACGATGACATTGGACCAGGAGATTAACCCCTGGGAGGCACAAAGCGCGCGCTTTGAATTTGCCGCGCGCAAACTGAACCTGGAGGAGGGGCTGTGGAAGATGCTTAGCACCCCTTCCCGGGAGATTATTGTTCACTTCCCCGTTACCTTGGATAACGGCAAGATTGAGATGTTCACTGGGTTCCGGGTGCAACACTCGATTGCCCGAGGGCCGGGCAAAGGCGGCATTCGTTATGCACCGGAAGTGACCTTGGATGAAGTGCGGGCGCTGGCGAGCTGGATGACATGGAAATGCGCGGTCGTGAACATTCCGTTTGGCGGAGCCAAGGGCGGAGTGATTTGCGATCCGAAGCAAATGAGCCAGGGCGAGCTGGAGCGCATGACACGGCGCTATACGTCAGAGATCATCGACTTCATTGGGCCGGAGAAGGATGTTCCCGCACCGGACGTGAACACGAACGAGCAGACCATGGCGTGGATCATGGATACCTACTCGATGCACATGGGGCATACGGTAACCAGCGTGGTGACGGGCAAGCCGTTGAACATTGGCGGGTCGCGCGGACGCATTGAAGCGACGGGGCGGGGCGTGCTGGTGGTTTGTGACGAGAGCCTGCGCTACCTGAAGATGCCGGTTGACGGCTGCCGCGTAATCATCCAGGGATTTGGGAACGTGGGATCGAATGCTGCCCGGCTGATGATGGAACGCGGGTACAAGATTGTTGGCATAGCGGAGATGGACGGAGGGCTTTCGAATCCCAACGGCATCGACATTCATAGCCTGCTCGATTACAAGCAGCGCAACGGCACAACGCTGGGATTTCGCGGGGCGGAAGCGATGCCCAGCGAAGAGCTGATTGTTTCCGATTGCGAGATTCTGATTCCGGCGGCAACGGAGAACGTGATTACCAGCCGCAACGCGGACCGCATCAAGGCGCGCATTGTGGTGGAAGGCGCGAACGGACCGACGACGGCAGTGGCCGATGAGATTCTGGCAGAGAAGAAGATCTTCATTGTGCCAGACATTCTTGCCAATGCCGGCGGAGTGACGGCGAGCTACTTTGAGTGGGTGCAGGACCGGCAAGGTTACTTCTGGAAAGAGGCGATTGTGAACGAGCAACTGGAGACGATTCTGCGGGACAGCTTTGACGATGTGGTTCGGTACGCGGAAGCGCATAACGTGAACAATCGCATTGCGGCTTATATGCTGGCGATTGATCGGGTGGCTTTCACCATCAAGCAGCGGGGGATCTACGCGTAAGGATGCGCCAAGGATGAAAGGGAGGGCATGGGGCTGAAGCCCCATGCCCTCCCTTTTTTTAGGGTGACATATGGCACGACTGAAGTCGTGCCCCTTCGCACTTCAATACTCAGATGAAGCCGTGCCTGTTGCACATCCAGGCTGCTTCTTCTGAGGTTATGCCTCGTCATGCGGGGCATGACCTCGGTCGGCAAGATAGTCGCAGATCAGGACGGTCAGGTCGTCGTCCTGGGATTTGGCCCAGTGTTCGGCGGTGGTGATCATGTGGTCGGCTGCCTGATCGGGCGCGAGAGCCGCTGTGGCGAGGAATGCCGCAGACAATGCATCTTCGCCGAGGAGAATTCCCTGGGCGTTGCGGGCTTCGACGAGGCCATCGGTGTAGAGCATGAAGCGATCTCCCGGTTGGAGAGGGAGCGTGATTTCGGAGTAGGTTGCAAGCTCGGTGGCGGCCAGCAGGAGGCCGTTCTCCGAGATTTCGGTTACCGCGCCGTTGCGGAGTAAGAGCATGGCGGGATGGCCGGCAGCGGCATAGCGGAGTGAGCGCGAGTCGGCATCGAGATGGACACAGGCCGCGGTGACATATTGGCCTTGGGTATTGCCGCAAAGGGCAGCATTCATGCCGGCTAGCAACTGAGCAGGGTGTGTGGCGAGAGCGCGTTGCGAGATGGCTGCCATTTTGACCATGGAGGCGATGAGGGCAGCAGGAACACCGTGGCCAGATACATCGGAGATGAGGAGGGCTGCTTGTGAGCCGTCGGCAACGAGAAAGTCATAGAGGTCACCGGCAACGGAGGTCATGGGGACATAGCGGGCGGCAACGCGAAAGCTTACGGACGCGGGAAATGCTCCGGGAAGGATTGAGAGCTGGATGCGGCGTGCCAGTTCCAGTTCCTGCTGAATATCGCCCAATTCGATGTCGCGCTTGAGCGTGCGGCGCGCGGCCACGTAACCCAGGCAGCCAAGCAGGACGGCGAATCCATAAGGCTCGATGTGGGACGGCAGCCATTTCACGTCAACGAGGTTGTCTACCAGGGCCAGCAGGACGAAGCACAGGACGCCTATGCGAACGACGGCGAAGTCGTGATCGTGGGTTGCCTTGCTGCCGATGGAACGGAACAACAGTATGCACAGGGCGATAGTGACGACAACCCCATTTGCGCGGTCAAAAACAGGCAGCGGGCCCACGAGCATCGCCGCGGCGAATATGCAGAGGAAGATCGCGTTGATGGTGTAGGCCAGCGCTGTGATTTTGCGGCCATGGCCGAGAAAGCCAGCTTCACGAAAGAACATGAAGGCGGGGACGGGAACGAGATAACTAATGGTCCCGCGAAGACGGCCAATTACGAAGCTGGATGCGAGATCGATGCCGATGATGTGGGCCTGGAGCCATAGGCGGATGCCGTAGAGGCCGGCGAAGATCGCCATCCAGATGAGGAGCGCGTCAAAGCGGCGGCGCAGAGCGCAGTAGCCGATGGAGACAAATCCAACCGTTATGAACGCAGCGCCGAGGAACAGGTACGGCACATCGCGATCGAAGGCGTGAAGGACCTGGCCGGCAGTGAGCTGGGTGTCAATCAGGACCATGGGAAGCTATGCTACACCATCGTGTTGGCCGGGAGGCACGCGGATGGAGGTCGTGGAAAACAGGGCGAACGGTGCGGACTCGAATTCACAGTGCAATAATGGAGCAGAACCGGGAGACCTGATTTCCGGTGAGCGCGATCCCATGAACCTGCCGAACTCAATCACGATGAGCCGGATCGTCATGATCCCACTTTTTCTGTGGATCCTGTCGTCTCATTTTCCGTGGCAGGGAAGCAACGGCGAGCAGGAGATTGCGGCTTCTGTCCTGTTTGTGCTGGCCTCGATTACCGACGGCCTGGACGGCTACCTGGCACGCAAACGCAGCCAGATTACGACCATGGGCATGTTGCTGGACCCGATTGCCGACAAGATCATGGTGACGGGCGCGCTGATTGCGCTGGTTGCCTACAACCCGGCAATCGTGAAGGTTTGGATCGCGGTGGTGATCCTTGGCCGGGAGTTTCTGGTGTCCGGACTAAGGTCCATCGCCTCTTCGGAGGGTTTCACGATTGAGGCAAGCGATCTGGGCAAGCTGAAAACCGTGACGCAGATTGTGGCCATTGTTTCCGCGATTCTGGCACATCACTGGGCGCAGTGGGAATTTGGCGTGGTAATTATTCCGGTGAAGTGGATTGCGATTGCAGGGATGTACTTCACGGTGCTGGTTTCGACTATCTCCGCCATCGATTATTTTGTCGGCTTCTGGAAGAAGATTGACCACGCCTCGAAGGATCGGCGGAAGTCGTTTGTGCTTTCGCGGCGGAAGAGCGTGACGGAGAGCTAGGAATTGTTGC
>Ga0302191_10002559_pt1 | contig 11313 bp, 13 predicted proteins | sample II_Bog_E3_1_FD_198775 | JGI IMG/M metagenome (GOLD analysis project Ga0302191, IMG submission 198775) | Peat permafrost microbial communities from Stordalen Mire near Abisko, Sweden - II_Bog_E3_1 | ecosystem: Environmental > Terrestrial > Soil > Wetlands > Peat | place: Sweden: Abisko...
TACGAAATATCGCTTTGTAGGACAGAGATTATACTGTCGACGCTAATTCTAATTAGGAAAATAGCCTCAACTGCTATGATCTTACCTTTGCCAATTCCGGACTCTGCTTTAGTTTTAAGATGCCATCCAAATTGGAAAGCTGCTCTTAAAGTTTCGACCGATGATTTCCATTTCTAAATTTTGGGATCTTTTTGCTGGGCAATTCTTGCAAATTATTGGGAGTAGTTCTTGCCTTCCCATTCCACTCTCCTTTTATCTTTATATCGGCTTTACCATTTATCTTGCATCCAATTCACGAATGTTTTTCTCTTAACAGTGCGAAGCAGGGATGAGTTGTTTTCTGAGATGTTGTGAACCTTATTGTTTAGATGCTCAACGGTCTCCTGCGCCCCAGAAAGTTCCATATCCAGGCTGAGCTTGTCCTGTCTGTAGTGGGGTAACTCTTATTGCATGCGCATATCTCTTGCTTTAGAACTAAAATCAACTCTTGCTGCCGAATTACAAGTTCTTGCGAAATGCTGTGGGGTAAGCATTTCCTTGGGCCTAAAGGAGTCAGCTCATTGAATTACTATTAGAATTAGAATTCAAACCAGGCTCGAGAAACCTCAGCCAAATAGTTGAGGGCACATCAAACTCATTGATCCGAAGATAGACTTCAGTCTATGAGAGTCCAATAAGGTTATTCTCTTCGGGAAGTGCTGGACGAGGCGGAATCAATAAAGCTTTAGGCAAACCTTCCGTTAAATGTCGAAAGGATGTTAGATGATTCGTAAGAGTTCGTAGACTGTCTTCTTCCTTATTTGCTGATAACTTTATATTGTTAATGAATCAATCCATCAAAGATATATAGGGTGTGCTGATCGTACGATATATATGCTGAATCATCAATCAATCAATCTTGCTGTCAAACTTCCCAGAGGGAGCGGATCGTTTGCCAAATTCAGCAAATGAGGTCAAGGACTATGAATTCTAAAATTCCTCAGCAAATCCCTTTGGCTCGACAGTCTATGGGTGGCATTGCTATAGTTGTGATGATTGTGCCCAACTTGGAGATAAAGAAAATAATCTGAACAACCGATGGCCCATGTTTTTCATTTCTGTGATTATTCGGTTTTTTAGATCCTGCTGCTTTCGCTAATATAATCCTTGAAAGGCTTCGAAGCGCGAACTCAATCTCTAATCGTTTAAATTGTGAATTTCCAAAATCATTGCCTTGAGGGTTGTTTGATCCATCGCCACTACTTGTGGAACAGGAAGTGATTAAATTTCTTGAATACGGATTTAGCGTTGGAGTGCCTGCCGAAGCCCTGCAAGTTAGCGAGTATGATAAGCTTGTACTTCTCTCTGCAATTCCTTTAAAACATGTAGCATTGAATCTATTAGCCTTTACTTATCGAGATTGGCTAGGATTGCAATCCTTTAATTACGCTGCTGTCCAGGCTCTAATATGATGAAAGGAGCGTAAACAGAAGCAATGTGGCGAGCTGCAATGGGGTCGAATCTAGTCGTGGTATAGTGCATAGGAACAGTGATTAAATATTTGAGTATTGATAATTATAAGCGATCATAACAATTGGAAATAAGGCGAACTGCTTATAAAAATGTGAATCACTAAAACTAAAGAGTGTTGGCTCTTCTAATCTCCATGAATGAGTTTGATATCGCAATGGCGAAGGAAGGAAGGAAGGAGACATAGATCGCGAGGCGCATAGGCACTCATCCAATAAATATACTTAACTTTAGTTTTTCTGAAGATAGGTAAATGTATAGGTATATTTGAACTTGCTGATTGACCAATATATATTCTAATCAAATTATATTAAAGCGGCAAAAGTCCAATAAAGGGCCACTTTTCCTGGAAATATATTAGGGTTTATCCTCTGCTTAGGCAGACTTATGACTACTATTACTGTTATTTGGTTTATTTTTACGTGTATTTTTGGGAATATATTTTTTGGGTTTGATTGTTCCTAATTTATTTTGAAATGTTAAGTTGGTTGATAGCTGCTGAGCTGACCTAAAAGTTGGGTTCATTATTAATAAAGTTTCGTTGTTTTAGAAACAATTTAGGTTTGACAATGATTGGATTGTGTATTTTTGGCCGATATGAGTTCCCAGTTGATTGGTTTGAATATAAAATTATTTGATTGGTTGAAGTATAATTTGGCAATATGATAAACAAGTAAATGTTTATTGCTTAATTGAGGCAGATATAGTGAACTGCAAACTTCTGTTAATACTCACATGATGATGACCCCTGCTATTGGCAGCTGAGTTTATTGTAAGGAACATGAGTATCTCTTCGAGGTTAGAGTTATTGCTCAAATATATTTTATTGATGATGTTGAACTGATATTGCTGAGGGACGTTGATCAATATATGGTTTTGCATCTAAGGTACATTAATTGTGTTTATTACAATAGGAGGTGGTTTCTAAAAAATAATAACGTGGACATGATTAATCAATGAGGTTCAGGTTTATTGATGGTTATAGGTTGGATTATCTCTGAATTAGGCTTGCTTAATATTAGCGAAATTTGTTTAATTATTTCAGAGTATGATTGAAGTAGCTTAACTAAAGGTAAGCTAATTATAGATTAAATGGCGCTCTTTATATTGATGCCCAGTTCTTCCGCAGTGAGTTTCCTAATCTAACAAACAGTATTGCTAAAGAGTGGAAAGTGGTTCATGAGGTTCCATTTCAAAATTCAAGAGGTTGCATTTCACATTCGTGAGGTTGCATTTCACATTCATAAGGTTGTATTTCTCATTGGAGGTGATGATGATAAATAAGGTCTTATCACACATACACATTAACGTCACTTTAATATCCCTGATCTTCTATGCCATCTCCGCCATCATCCCGCAGAATTGATCGTCTACAATGATGAAGACTATCTAAACTATTTTTTGGGTTGAGCGAAACCTCTCTTTCTCTTTGTTGACTTTTAAAGAGTATAATCACTCTCATTTTATGCCATATTTTTTTTCTTTCATATTCTGAAAATACAATAATAATCCATTCATCCTGATTAATTCGAATAGATTAGATTATCTTTCATAGATCAATTAAAAATTCAATTAAAATAATTCTCTTTAATTTATTTATACCTTTAATCATTACAACATTGCTTTCTAAAACACTGACAAAAGGCATCCTTATTTTTATATTTTCTCAACGCCAATAAATAGTAGATGAGGAAAATATGCGTTTAAAGTAAGAGCTTAATTTTAAAAGTTGAAAGATTTCTATAATCTGCCAAATTTCAACATAATTTGAAACCACTGCTCTATTCATGATTTAAAATGACTCCAATTGAACTTATAATATTTTCTTTAGCATATGAGCAAAACTTCTTTGAAGGTTATTAGCCGGACCCCTAATTCCACAATATTTTGCTTTGGATAGGGTGCTAATAAGGTGGCTATAAAGACAGTTCCCTCCAATAACCTCAAGTTAGCCCTTCATCTGCGTAACGAACACTGCCTTTTGAAAAAGCTGAACCACCGCAACATTGTGCGAGTGTTTAAATATGAATAAAACCTCGCCCCCAGTGGTAACACAACTAATAGTTAGTCCAAATAGAGCAGAAATTCTCTTGTGCTCGAATATGCAGACAAAGGCACCTTGCTCAATTGCATTCAACATCTCCAGGTTTCAATTTTGGTCAATCTGTTCAGATAGATTTGCGAAGGGGTGGACTATTTGCATGCTAGAGATATCTGTCATCGTGATCTTAAGCTGGATAATATCTTGGTTTTTTAGGAAGAAAAATAAGTTTTAATGCCTAAAATTTGTGATTTTGGATTTGCATCCCTATGTAAAAAAGGGAAAAAAGAAGTTAGGTTCAATTAATTCAAAGGAACTCGGTAGGGGTTCATGGCTCCTGAGATTTTTGCTGCTAGAAATAATCAATAGCTCGACTATGATGGTAAAAAAGCAGATATCTTCGCTTTGGGAGTCATTATTTTCGCTTTGGTATTTAAAAAATTACCTTTTGAGGAAGCAAATGCCTAAAATAGACTGTATAAGCTTTTAATCGACTAAAAATACAGTTAATTCTGGAGTTATCACAGCATTGAGCGAAAATAGCTTTAAATAGGAAATTTAGATGAGTTTAAATGCTTGTTTGTGACCATGGTGAATATTCTTCCCAAAGAAAGACCATGTATTTGTTAGATCATTTAGAATTCGTGGATTAAGGGGATGGGCGAATAGGCAAAACATCGGGCACAAAATCATAAACCCATTTAAAACATGTCGTTGTTCTAACAAATTCAAGCATGATCTAAGTACATTCTATGTTATTCGAAACATCAATGCCTGAATAAGTAATATAATTAGAAATAGGTTCATCATCAACTTAATTATATCTATTTTTTGCTGAGAATGGAAAGGCACACTTCAATCATTTTCCAAGCATAATTAAGTGGGATTTAGATTTATTTTTAGTTTAGTCGTTTTGATCAGACTATGTATCGATAGAATAGTCCGCCTTAATAAAATTCTTTATATAATTTTCTTTTAGAAGAATGTAGAAACACTAATCCCCTCGAGATAGTATCAGTCAAGCCAATAAGTCTCCAATGAACACTTCCAAGGCGAAAGCCATGTTTTCCTTCCCTAAGGGAGATAGATTCCCTCCAATTCACACATAGTGCAAGTAAAATTTACCCATCATGAAGTTCACAATTTTATGATAAACAGTCAATGCTCAACAAAAGAGCCCCCTCCTTCGGATACGGACAAAAAGTATAAATAGCTCTGTATAAACTAGCTTATTTCTAGAAAAAATTCATCCCCTTCGCCAATCAAGTATACGCTTGATTCTTAATTTTCCAAAAGCCCAAAAAAAGGAATCACAATCGGTCATGGCCGGTAGGAGTGCTCTTCAATATCTATTTTTAATCAAACTCACGTTCCGGGTCCCGGAGAGTATAATATTCAAAAAGATAAATAGAATATTAAAAACATGACCATGAGCGCTAAGTTGAAGTTTCCTTTGTTGTGGGCAGAAAGCATTGTCCCTGGCCCTGGTGCATGTATAATTGTACTAATTTAGATGAAGTAGAAAAAGCAGATTATAATGGCATGTGTATGACATCTAAGTACAGTTCGAAGGGAGGCTTTAAAATTCATCCGAAGAGCCCTGAAAAATAAGCAAGGCAGGCGGATTTGTTGGGTCCTGGATCATATGATACAAATTTTTCTTCAACAGGCAAGCAGATTTTAGCTAGAAATCGAACATAAAAATCTTTTGTTTTCAATAAAAAGGTGCGTGAAACCATCAATGATAGTACTATAAGTCCGGGTCCTGGAGCCTACAAGCACTATTCAATATTTGGACTCCTATGATGATTCTAATACTACTACAATCTTAAATGTTCTATCTTAATATCTAATCAATAAATTAATTCTATTATCACTCATCCCATATTTATTTTTATCAAAATGTAAAAATCATCAACTTCTGCTATCTTGATATTTTGCATTCAATTTATATTTCAATTAATTGTCTATTTTCCATTTTTTCATAAATAAACAACCATTTATTTTGGTCTGATCCCTCCAAATTTAGGCTCTTCAAATTTAAGGCTATCTATATTAAAATCGAAATTTACATTGTTCTAGAAAATATATAATCATTCAATAACAGAAATTCACTTGTTCTTTCCAATTTATTCAGCTAACTCGTTCAAAAATAAACTGATTTCTTCTTTTCGAACGAAAATCGTATTTTCATCACCGAAACTTTTGAATTTGGCAGTTCGCATCTCTTCGGTTTACATAATAGTCTGATTTGATTGCAGAATTTTTTTTCGATATTCTTGGAGATTGATGTCAAGATCATTAAATATTTATTTCGTGATCGTCCTTGAGTTACTGGCTCCATTTCTACCATAAAAATTACTTTTTGAAATATCATTACACTGGAGCGATGCTTAGGGATCTTATTTTTCGAAATGGTTTTCTTTTTAATCATCAGTATTTTCGGCGTTGATTGCAATTTCTGCAGAATTCTACTACACAGTACAGCATTGTTGACCCATCCTTTCTTCTATATCTAATAATAAATTTTTCAGTTTATTGGATCAAACAATAAAACATAAAATTCACCAAAAGGTGCTATTAAATGAAATATGTATCAAGTACTTTTAAACTTCAAAGATCAGTAAAAAAGAACTATGAGGTCATAAGTTAAATACTCTTATCATAAGATATTAAAGGGAGAATTGCCTTGCGGCTTGAAATTTATGAATATGAAGCATAATATTGTCATTGGTCTTATATATTTTTAATGTATTATAAATAAAAATTTGCGTAGCAAAACCATATTCTAGACTTGTTTTAATATAACTAACCCCCTGAAAACGAGGAGCGAAAATTACTTACACTTTGGGAATAGCATGCAGTTGAAGAAAGCTATCAAAATATTGTCTTGGCCTACTTTGACCAGTTTAGTGATCGAAAACAACTTGCACATGAGATCAAGCAGGAAATCAAACTAACATATACGAAAGGGACTCATTATTTTAAGATAAGAAATTTACTTATTGAAAGGGATAAGACCATACAGTATCTTTATTAATGGGCTGCAGTGCTGGAAAAATATAAAAAAATTACAGAAAAAAATCAGCCCAACTTGGAGAAGGTCTGCGATATTATCGATCATTTAAGAAAGGTGCATATGTTGATTTGCGAAAGTGTTTCGTAAATGTTCCAAAGATATAAATGGTCCTCCAAACATAGTAAAGATATTCAAGCTGGAAGCTACTATCTTACCATCTTCGCTACGTTTAACAGTGATTTAATGTTTTTAAAAGATAGTCTCCTCAAATTCTATATGCCTTTTTCTTCAGGATTTGATCCGCTATTTTTAGAGCAAGCTCGGCAAATAGGTAAACTCTATGCTGAACATAAAATTGTCTACGATTCTAATGTCGAAGCTCTCTTTAATATAAATGCCAGCTATCTATATCGATTGCTTAGAGCTCATCAAAAAATGTTAGAGTATATTAGCATTAGCCAATAAAAGGAAGATTATGATGATAGTATTGATCTCATGAGAAATTATGATACCCATACTGGATAAAGTAAAATAAACCATGTTAATCAGTAAAAGTAAATTATTAATGTCTTTCCTCTTTCTAAAGAGTCGAGACACGTGCAGACAGAGTTAATCCCTCTCAAAGAAAAGATAGTCAAGGATTAAAGAATGAAAAATAATGTTTAAAAGCATTAATAGTAAAAAATAAAAGTAACGAATTTTTTACATTCTCAACCTCTGAGTTTATTTATAAATGAGGATAAACCTTTTTCTCCTCCTAATTTAAGTCGATAATCTGAGAATGATTCTCAGAAGACACTGACTCAAGATAAAATAGATAAAATGAATAACATCAGACATTTCCAGAAGGACAGATAGAAATAAAGATAAACTACTTCTCCTTCGACTCCATCAGTCCAAAAAGATTAATTTTCAAATGACAGAATTAATACAGAAATACCCAAAGGGCTTAATAAGCCAATTAAAAGATTACCTCTATCGCATGAGTCTTCGGAGTAAAAAAACAGTCCTATCCAAAATTATGTTAAAAAAATAACTTACAAAAGACGATCAGAACCTCAGATAAGTGTTACATAATCTAATATAAAACAAATCAGTTTAAATGTTAAACCAAATAACTTCTATCTTCCAAAAATTAATGAATCTCTTAAAAACAGCAAGAATTAAGATTGCTTTTGCCGTAAAAAATACAAAAGCAAAAGACCATAGGCTTTTTTAGAAGAAGAATAATAAGGGGAAATGAGTGCGAGGAGGAAAGCAATTATTCAATTAATTAATGCAAAATATCGGAGATTGTCAGAAAGGTAGAAGCGATATGAACTTCGTAAAATTAAAGATAAATCATTAGAGAAAAGCAACATTCAGATACAATCGAAATAACAAAGTAGAGCAATAAAAATCTTTAAAGCAAGTTAGTTAAGTGATAACAGTTTATAAAAGAATAGTGACAAGTCTTGATTGTTTATTGATATTTGATGTGATCAGCATACGTATCTCTATTTTTAATTATAGACAATAAATATTTCAATACACTCTTATCATATAATTGCTATTAATGCATGAAGTAGTGATATCATTACAACTTGAGCTCTTCGAATAACTTCTGCTTTCCGAGCACTCTTAAAAACTAAGCCTACTCTATCTTAAATGAATTGGTTCGAATTGTCTAGATGAATTTGTCGTTTTCATTTTTTTACATTAATTCACCTTCAAGGAGCTCGAAAACCGTCATTGTTACCTTGAAGAAAGTGTTATAACCCTCGCTGAACCATAAATCCCAAATTTTTCTGATTTACACATGAAATACGATACTATTCTGAGGCTGAAGGTTCGTGAGTACAGCGTATAAGCCCATTCAATAATAAAAAGCTACGAATCAACCCCTAAATCCTTCATATGCTTATGCAATTTAGGTTTTTTATCAGCTAAGCACTCTTCAAAGTAGGCCACAATTCTCTTAATTTTAGATTCTTCAAACATATAAAGTGCATGGACGAATGTGTCACTTAATATGAGATTGCAAAAACATGCAAATGATCGAAAAGGATTCATCCTGATTAAAAATATCCAAGCAAGATAACTCATTCCCTGCACATATTTAATATCCGGCCGATAAATTTCAAACAACTCTAGTAATTTTTTAATTTAAATCCCGACTTTTTTACTTTTTTCTTCATCCAATTTCAGGTCCATCCTCCGTAGGTCCAAGTCGATTATTGAGTTTTTAGGGGGTTTGTTTTACAAATTGTTTTAGTAATCTTAAACGAGCATGCAGTAAAGCTTTTCAGTAATTTTTTGCTTGTTTTCAATTGACTATATAAGAGCATAGTAACATTAAACCAAAAGACATGCCGGAAATTTTAATGGAAATAATTTTTTTTACCCAGAGACCGGATTTTTGATGATCGAACGGGTTTTTTATCCTCGACTATCTCGTTGAAAAGAGTAATGGCGCTTTACTCAACCGTCTCGTCTTGGAGAAAGTACCCGTAATACTCAGAGAAGGGTGATTTTTATGAATATTTCTCAGAAGGTTAAACTATAACATCTCTTATTTTGCTTTTCAGGTTGCGGATGACTTCTAAATGAAAGTGGCCGGTCCCATTATTGTCTATGGGGAGGCGACTAAGGGCACCGTTGCCGCTATCACGCTTGATGAATTATCTCTGAAAAACTTGAACAGTGCGAAGAAGGGATTAATTGTTTTCTGAGATGTTGTGAACCTTATCATTGAGAAATTCAATTGTCTTCTGTGCCTGAGAAAGTTCCATTTCAAGACTAAGCTTGTCCTGTATGTAGTGGTGCAACTCTTATTGCATGCGCACTATCTCTTGCTTTAGAACTAAAATCAACTCTTGCTGCTGAATTACAAGTTCTTGCGAAATGCTGTGGGGGTAAGCATTTTCATGTGCCTAGAGTAGTTAACTCATTGAATTACTATTATAATTAGAATGAAACAATTCGAGAAAACCTCAGCTAAATAGTCGAAAGGCATATCAAATTGATTGATGCGAAGAGAGAATTCAGTTTATGAGACCTCAATAGGCTACTTATACTATTTTAAGAGCTGGATGAGGTGAAAATTAATAAAATTTAAGTAAACTTTCCGTTAAATTATCGAAACAGATGTCAGATTATTAGCAAGAGTATGTGGACTATCTTTCTTAATATTTTTGCTAATAACTAAATATTTTCAATTAACCAAATAATAATAATAATTTATCAAAATGTATATCATTAATGTATCTCTTCTAATCTTGAATGAATTAATTTAATATAATCACTGGCGAGTAAGAGGTTTGATAAGCTCGTTTATCCTTTGGTATTCGAGTTATTTCATAGACCATAACTCATTCAACTTGATAGTCACTGATTTGCTCCTGCGAAGAAGTTGTTTCAATTTCTCATTTTATTATTGCAGATGCTGATTGCCCTGCCGTTACTTGACATATTGCTCGTTTTGCAAAGCGAGAGATTATACTGTGAACATCAATTAGGATAATTGCTTAAACTGCTATGATCTTGTTCTTGCCAATTCTGGATTCTACTTTGATCTCAAGATCTCATCCAAGTTGGAAAGCTTTTTTTATAACATTTCAACCGATAATTTCCATTTCTAAATTTCACCATTTTTTCGCTGGACAATTCTTTCAAATTATTGGGAATAGTTCGAATCTCCTTTTAAAGCCTCTATTTATTTAATAAGCAATGCTCTTTCACTTTGATGAGTTTTTGTGAGAAGATTTGAACAAAACTATCCTTCTTTAACAGACTTTTGCACTTAAAATTTTAACCTAAGAACTTACAATCTTAGCTCTCGATTTTATTGTTACAGCGATTACTTGTTAGCTGATAATGAAGCTAACTCAGTTTTTAGGACTTCCTTTTATTTTTCAATCGGCTTTACTCTTTATCTTGCATCAAATTCACTTATATTACTTATATTAGATTCTGGAAATTTTTATAATTTAGGAGATCTATATTAATTTTTGAACTCGCTCATAGATTTTTCTCTTTTAACTGTTCTCTAATAATTTTTGAATTTTTGCATTTGGGTCTTTAAATCGCTTTCATTCTATTACAGAACTGCCACTTTTCTTTCCCTATTTTAAAGAGTAGCTTTTAAGCTGCAATTCTAATTAAAGAGCCTTTCATTCTCCTGTGCCTTTTCTGATAATTCTTTTGAAAGACTCTAATTTTCCTAAATTATTCAAAGTATACCTTGTTTAGTCTTGTAATTTATAGCTCCATTTACTGCTCGTGTTTGATGATATCTTCGATTTCATCAATAGGTTTATTCTCCAACTAGTGGACTCTCTCAAGGATGCTCGTAATTGTGTCTTGAAGAGCCTTGCTTTGTGGATCGTTAGCAGTTTTGTTGATGAATTCATTCATAATCTTGACTTATTGCTATTTTTTCTGTTTATCTCTCTATTAAAGACATTTTTGGAATTGCTGGATCAAAAGGGTATATCGCTTTTGAGTCACTTTAAGTTCTTCCTGCAAGTGCATCACAGCATTTCTCCCCTCAAGCTACGCAGTGCCTTCTTTCAGTTCCTTCAATTTTAGTAATCGATTGATCTCTGCATCCTTATCTTTTTCTAAAATTTCATATTCTCTTTTGTTCCTCCTCGATTACAACTCTAAATTCAAGTACTTATCCTTCTCGATTCTAAGAATTTCTTCGAAGTTTCTCTTTTAATCCAAAATTTTCTTGAGTTATTTTTCCGATTTGGACAAATGT
>Ga0302191_10002566_pt1 | contig 11292 bp, 9 predicted proteins | sample II_Bog_E3_1_FD_198775 | JGI IMG/M metagenome (GOLD analysis project Ga0302191, IMG submission 198775) | Peat permafrost microbial communities from Stordalen Mire near Abisko, Sweden - II_Bog_E3_1 | ecosystem: Environmental > Terrestrial > Soil > Wetlands > Peat | place: Sweden: Abisko, Stordalen...
AAAGTGGCCGTAGTACTGTCTGTCATGGGTGATGCGCCGGATGATTTTTTGCCCGCATTGTTGCAGGCAGCCAAAGATAGGATACAAACCGCTAAAAAAATATTTGCCCGGCTTTTTAAAATGAATTTCATCGCTTGTATTTTAATTTTTACTTTCCGTTTAGTTGTTTTATCAGGTCGGTCTCTTCCTTTTTATAGGGAGTACCGTCTTTCCTGAAAATATCATGAAACCACAATTTTGGCTCCGATCCATCTGGTATAGGCGTGTCCCATGCGTAAATCGTATTGGTTTTACCGCTTACAAAACCCCAGTTGATGGCGCCCACGTTTTCCTTTTTTAGCATTGGCATGGTGTTTTCGAAGGTGCTGTTGCGCGGACGGGCCATATATTCGGTACAAATCACCGGCCGGTTGTTCAGTTTTAATCGTTCCACCAACTGCCGGTGATTGTCCGGCGTATCATAACAATGATAGGTGATGACATCCGAATTATCCAATTGGATTTTATTCAGGTCCTTTAAATCCGCGTCCCATATTCCGGCGCTAACGGGCTGGTCAGGGTTAACGGCATGGGCCCAGGCAAATACTTTGGTTAGCAGTATTGAGGATTTAAAATTTTTATTGCTATTACCCGGCTCGTTGTACAAATCCCATAGCAAAATCCGGTTGTCGTGTTTAAATGTGGTCAATATGTCAACCACATATTTTTTTAGCTCCAGGTAATCAGCGTCTGTCTTTAACGGCCGACCGGGATCCTGCATCCAGCCCGAATTGTGCACACCCGGCTTTGGATCAGGCTGTTTACCCGGTTTGGCGTTGGGATTCCAGCAATCATCAAAAAACACAAAAATGGTTTGGATATGGTGTTTATCCGCTATTGCGAGGTATTGATTAACCCGTTGTTTAAAACTTTCGGGATCTTCGCCCCAAACCACGCTGTGCAGAAAAACGCGCATGGTATTAAAACCAATACCTTCAGCATAGCCCAATTCACGATCGATGGTTTGGGGATCAAACGTGTCCGCCTGCCACATTTCCAGTTGATTAATGGCCGTACTGGGTATAAAATTAGCGCCGTTTATCCATTTATGCTGTGCATACCAGGCGTTTGCTTTTTCTGCAGACCAACGGTGGGTTGTTTCTGGTTGGGCAAACAAATTTATTGAGACAGATAAAAAACAAAAGAAAGCTAATGAGAGAATATTTGTCCGCATAGGGTTTATAATAAATAAAAGGCGAATTCAAAAATGACAAAAAATAGCTAAACTGCAACGGTCGGGTAATTAAAAGCCCAATCCGCCTAAATCGACCACAGCACTATCGCAAATATAGGTAGGCATAATACCGCTGGCCGTTATGCGGGTTTCAACATCTGCAGGGAGGGTATTGCCTGTCAATACCAGTACCGTATCCAACCCGAATTTATTACCGCCAAGAATATCGGTCTGCAGGGTGTCTCCTACCATCACAATCTGTTTTTTGCTGATCGGCCGGTATTCGCGTATCAGGTCGTAAGCAAACATAAACATCTGCGAATCGGGCTTACCAAACCGGATAAACTGTTTACCCACCACGCTTTCAATCATGGACGCAATACCCCCTATTGCGATGGAAACTTCGTTTACCGAGAGCGGATAGGCACGATCCGTATTGGCAACGATCACAGGGATGGTCCTTCTGCGGAGAATGTTCACTGCTTTGTTAAGCTCAGTTTGCCAGTCGAAACCCTCGTCATCCAAAAATATAAGTGCATTAACTTTATCGATATTTGAACTGTTGATATCGCTTACAGGCAAAGTATGCAGCCCTGTCGATTCAATGTAATGGGCCGAGTCTATAGTGCCGAGGTAGGCGACTATTCCATCCAGCACTTTCAGTTCCAAATACTTCAGCCAGTTGCACCGGGCTGCGTGATGCATCGTTGGTAACAATATAATATTCCTTGTTTTTTGATTCGAGGTACTCAAAAGTTTTCTCAATCCCGGGAACCAATCCCTGGTAAGTTTTGATCACCCCAAACGCATCGAAAAAAACAATGTCGTATTTGTCAACGATTGATTTGAAGTTGTCTATCTGCTTCATTTAGTAATTAGAGACTGGATATTAGAGATCAGCTCATGCGAATTTTGCCAATCCCCGACTCCTACCATGAACTGTGAACTATGAACCACGAACTACACCTCAATCAACTACTTTATCCCCAACGCCTCAATGATCTTCTCCGCATCAAAATCCCGGTCGACCGATGGCAGGTATACCTCAAATGCTTCCGACTGCAGCTTTTTGGCGTATTGTTCATTAAAAAAGTGCTTGCCGTCTTTGATCACGTAATTTAAGATAAAAAAGCGGTATGCTTCCTTTAAAAAGCGTATTTCGTCGGCAGTGAGCGGGTTTACCTGGTGGTACTCCTTCAAAAACAGGATAAAGCGGTCCTCCATCATGGTATTGATGTAATAGCTGAACACGGTCCGGTCGCCGGCATCCGACACCACACGGCTGAAAAAATAGAAATCGAGCAGCCGGTAACTCATCCTGAACCAGTCATAATCCCACCGGGAATAAAGTTCAAGATTATGCGTAACAGAAAAGTTCCCAATGTTCCAGTCGATAAAAACTGGGATGATCTCGAACGATTTCATGTTATAAGTCGATCGGTTTTTTAAAAACAGCTCGCAATGGTATTTTAAAAAGTCGACCTGCATTGCCGAACCGAATTTTTTCTCGTCGGTGACCAGGAGTTGCTGCAATGCTGCAATATCAGTCCGCAGTGTTTTTGAGGATTTCGGCAGCACGTTTTTTACCCGTGAACAAGCTTTATGAAATTTGCCCACCTGCTGGCCTAATTTTCTAATATGGTGATCTTCCAGCCGCCGCGGCAACCGCTCCAGTATCCGGGATGGGTTATAAAATACCACCCAGGCATCAGTTCTTCCTTGTTTATAGCGATAAATGTAAACACGGTTGTTTTTTAACAATGATTTGGCGAGCAAATTTTCGAACGGATAAAGCAGGTTGTTCGAAAGCGCATGAATAATGCGATGATCTTCCTTAAAATGCTCATAATTACCAAAATAGGAGAGTTTTGCAATCACCATATCCCCATCCTCAAAAGTGATGCGGAAAACATGGTTGGTGGAAACCATGGCGCTGATATCCGCTATTTCCCTTATTGTTTTTGAGTCATCGTAACCCTCCCAGGCTTTTTTGATGATCGCGTCATAATCCACCTGTGTGTACACCTTTGACGCACGCACCGGGAACCTCGGCAGTATCGGGTTTATTGCTTGTATTTCTTCCTCTTCTTCTATCTTCACAATATTCCTCTTCATTATATTATTTCGAAGTATCGTTTTAATTCCCAATCGGTAACACTTTTACCAAACTGCCGCCATTCCCAAAGGCGGGTGTTGGTGAAATGATCAACAAACGCATTGCCGAATAGTTCCTTTGCCAATACCGAATTTTTCATCATCGACGCCGCTTCCAACAGGTTTGGCGCAAGGCTGCCGTTGCGCTTATCCTCGTAGCCATTGCCGGTAGTTGCGGGAATTTTTAATTCCAGTTTGTTTTTTATACCGTACAGACCGGAAGCCAAAGCGGCTGCCATGGCTAAATAGGGATTGGTATCTGACCCGGGGACCCTGGTCTCCAGCCGCGTGTATGCTTCGGAAGGGTGCAGCACCCTTAAGGCGGTTGTCCTGTTATCGATACCCCATGTAATGGTAGTTGGGGCCCATGCCCCTTCAACCAATCTTTTGTAACTGTTTATCGTTGGCGCGAACATCGGCAAAATATGTGGCAGACAATGCAACTGGCCGGCGAGGTATTGCTTATGCAGATCGCTCATATCATTTTCATCGGCCGCGTCATAGAACAGGTTTTTAGTTTTCTCTCTGTTCCACAAACTTTGGTGAATATGGCCGCTGCACCCCGGCAGGTTTTCGTTCCATTTGGCCATAAACGTGGCCATGATAGCGTGTTTGTAGGCAATTTCCTTAACAGCGGTTTTAAATAGTACTGCTTTGTCAGCCGCAGCTAAAACATGATCGTGCATTATGGCAGCTTCGTAAACCCCCGGGCCGGTTTCTGTGTGCAGGCCTTCCAGGGGCACATTAAATTCATACAGCAGGTTGAAGAGATCGTTATAAAAATCATCTTCCAAAGAAGTACGCAAAATGGAATAGCCAAACATGCCCGGCGTCAGGTTTTCCATATTGGCAAATCCTTTATCCTGCAAACTTTGGGGCGTTTCCCTGAAATTAAACCATTCAAATTCCTGCGAAAACTCGGGATGATAACCTAAATCCTCACATTGTTTCGCGATTTTTTTTAACAGGCTGCGGCTGCAGGCCGGCAGGTCTTCTCCATCGGGATTGCTGAAATCGCCTAAAAAGAAGGGTATGTTTTCATTCCACGGAATAGTCCGAAACGTTGAAAGGTCTACGCGGCATGGCCTGTCCGGGTAACCAGTATGCCAGCCGGTTAGTTGAACGTTATCATAACAGGCGTCATTGCTATCCCAGCCAAATACCACGTCGCAAAAGCCATAGCCCTGCTTTAACCCGTCAATAAATTTTTTGTGGTGGATAACTTTCCCACGCAGCACCCCGTCAATATCGGCAAAGGCAAATTTTATTTTGTTTATATCGTTCTCTTTAAGGTAGGTTTTTATCTGATCTTCGTTCATATTAATCAGTAATAATTGGCTGCGCAAATTAAGCAACTTAAAGTTAATGTATAAAACATTAAATTGTTACGGTTTGGGCCGATAAAAGTTCACCCCTTGTATGTCTTGCCTGCCCGGTTGACCCACCGTAATTGATCGTGACCTTCCCAGGTTTTTAGCGTTGCGATGCATCTCCTGTTTCATCTGTTGCGTTCGCAACAAGTGCAACAAAGTGCGACAAGGCAGTAAAGAACTAATTTTCAGCTGTTTAAGCACTGACAAGATTTTGCCGGTGACACTAACGTGTCAGCACTTTTTACGCTTTCTCCGCAAAAATTATTGATGCTAGCGAAGCGTTTACATCGGTAAAAATTTATTTTTGTTTTATTGATGGACGAAAATAATCAGTACTTATTTGTTTATGGAACACTGCTTGACGAAAGCAACCCCTATGCGGCATTTCTGAAAGAAAATAGTCGCCTCCACCAGCAAGGGCGCCTTAGGGGCAAACTATTCAATATTGGAAATTATCCCGGGGCGATCATTGACGACACGGCGGAAACATTCGTCTACGGTTCCATTTTCCTTATGAATGATCCAAAAAGTGTCTTGGATGAATTAGATGAGTATGAAGGGTTTGGTGATGATTTTGCACAACCGAATGAGTTTATACGTGATTTGGTTGAAGTAGAAACCAAAAACACAAATTTAAGATGTTGGGTATATTTATATAATTTGCCGGTCCATACATTACCGCAGATAAGTTCGGGGAATTATTTAAAATAGGGACGCGATAAATCTGTGAAATCATAAAAATCATTCTCAAATCTGTGATAAAAAAATCCCCCGGTTTCGGCCGGGGGAAATCATAATCATATTAGTTTAGTTAGGAATTTAGACTTTAGCTGACTTTACAGTCTTGATGATAACCGCAGCAACTTTGTATGGATCGGCAGCCGAATTAGGGCGGCGATCTTCCAGGTAACCTTTCCAGCCTTTTTGTACGGTGTACAGCGGAATACGGATAGATGCACCGCGGTCGGACACGCCATAGCTGTAGTCATTTATGGAAGCAGTTTCGTGCTTACCGGTTAAACGCTTGTCGTTATCGGCGCCATATACGGCTATACATTCTGCTACGGCAGGGCGGAATGCTTCGCAAATCTTATCGTAAATATCTTTACTTCCGCAGGTTCTTAAAGTAGTATTTGAGAAATTGGCGTGCATGCCTGAGCCGTTCCAGTCAAGGTCGCCTAAAGGTTTGCAATGCCAGTTTACCGAAACGCCATGGCTCTCACCAATTCTTTCCAATAAATAACGCGCCACCCAAATCTGGTCGCCGGCCTCTTTAGCGCCTTTGGCAAATATCTGGAATTCCCACTGCCCTGCTGCAACCTCGCCATTAATGCCTTCAACATTCAAACCAGCTTCCAAACAAGTATCCAGGTGTTCTTCAACTATATCTCTGCCGTAAGCTTTAGTGGCGCCTACACCGCAATAATAGGGGCCTTGCGGGCCAGGGAAGCCGCCGGCCGGGAAACCAAGGGGTTTGTTTGTTTCAGGGTCCCATAAAAAGTACTCCTGTTCAAAACCAAACCAAAAATCGTTATCATCATCCTGGATGGTTGCACGGCCGTTTGACTTATGCGGAACGCCGGTTGAGTCGAGAACTTCGCACATTACCAGGTAACCATCTAATCTTCCCGGATCTTTACAAATAAAAACAGGTTTCAGCACGCAGTCTGACGAACCGCCTGGCGCTTGTTCAGTTGATGAACCGTCAAAGCTCCAATCCGGACAATCTGCCAATTTTCCGCTGAAGTCACTTACTATTTTTGTTTTGCTGCGCAGGCTTTGTGTGGGTTTGTAGCCATCAAGCCAGATGTACTCGAGTTTTGCCATTGTTTAATGATTTTTATAATATTTGGTTTAATCCGCGTTTTTTGAATTGTAATCTACAATTATCGAGGCGAATTTAATTTATTTTTATAAAATTCATCACAAAATGTTAAAAAAAATGAAAAATTTTTTAAAAATGTGAATATCCACTATTAAAGTATCTAAAAATGATAAGAAACAATTGCGGGCACGAACTAATGCTTAAAAAATTCTCCAAAAAAATAGAAAATACCGTGAATAATTTCCCAGCGCAATAAATATTTTAGCAGATCAGGAACCATTTTAAGGAAACCGCATACCAAAACAAGTTTCCCAGTTTTTTTTGCGGTGAAGTGTCTACCAAGCAAAATGCGAAAGCATATTCGATTTAAAAGACGGTAAAGCGGTTGGTTTAAAAGGCGTGCGTTCGATAAGGTGGGTCATTTATTCTTTTCCAGGAACTTATCCATCTCTCCTATCATCCAGTCAAAATCATCGTACATCAAAAAATGCCTGCCGTGTTCTGAAAATTCGATGGTCAAGTTTTTCGCTTTTACAAATTGTGCTGCATATCGTTTTTCGGCTTCGGCTTTTGTTTTTATATTATCCCAGCCTTGCCATGATCCGAGCAACAATATTGGCGACTTGATATTGGCTACGCTTTCGCGCATATCCAGGGTGTCCGACTCCAGGTCTATCAAGGCAGCGCTCCGGAAATCGCTTGCCCTATCCCAAGCCATAATTTCCCTTACACGATTGGTGTCGGAAACCAATTTTTGCAGGTAAATAAATCCTTCCCGCTCACTGGCAGGTGAGTGAAATGCCGAATCACGCTTTCTCCAAATATCAGGCGGTCTTGACAGCAGTTTTTCATACCGTATCCCGTCTGCTTTTATCAGCGAATCTTTATCCAAATGATTCACATCCACGGCTGCGTCAAAGGGTGTACCGTCCAGATCGACAAAAGGACCAATCAAGTCCGGGCGCGCGCAGGCAATCCACATAGCCAGCCCGGCGCCAAAGCTAAAGCCGACCAAAACCGGTTTATGCAGGTGTTTATCTATGATAAACCGGATAATATCGTCGCGTTGTTTTAACAATAAATGATCGTACACCCCGGAAGGCGGCTGCCCGGCGAAACCTGCCAGGGTGATGACATAACACTTGTAATGATTTTTATAATGTGCGACCACATCGTTGTAGGTATCGGCAGAACCTTTATAGCCGGGAATGAGTATCATCGGCTTGCCTTTACCGATGATCCTTATTCCAAACGAATACACTGCACCTTGTTTGCCATAAACTGTTGCCTGTAAAAAAACAGGCAGCACTAACAACAGCAACGCGATTTTTCTCATAAACCAGCTGTTTCCTTTTTTAATTGAAAATCCGGGTGGCCGCATTGCCACATGGCAAAAGCTATTTGATCGGCAAAATTGGCATACTCCACGCTTTTATCTTCGGTAAAATGGCCGCTGTTATAGTTAACTTTCATCAGCACCGGTTTGCCTGATGATGACGCATTTTGCATCGCTGCGGCAAATTTTCCGGGTTCCCATGGCACCACACGCGGATCATTCCAGCCCGCCACGCAAATAACGGCCGGGTATTTGGTATTGTCCACCACGTGCTGCATGCCATCCATTTCATATAAGGCCCTGCACAATACGCTATCCTTTACCGTCCCGAACTCAGGGATATTAACGGGTCCGTTAAAGCTAAATTCCAACCGCATGGCATTAGCGCAGCCCACGTTGCAGATGGCTGCTGCATAAAGGTCGGGCCTTTCGGTTATCGCCCTGGTAATAAGGATGCCGCCAGCACTGGTCCCCCAACCCGAAAGCCGGGAGGGCTGCGTATAGCCTTGTTGAATAAGGTATTCGGCACAGCTGTTAAAGTCCTTCCAGGTATTAGGTTTGGTGGTTTTATAGCCGGCCATGTACCAGGCCTGCCCTTTTTCGCTGCCGCCCCGCACATGCGGTAAAGCGATCACCACGCCATTTTTCACCGCCAGCGAAACTTCGTAGATAAAAAAGTAGGGGCTCATGCTCATACCATAAGCACCATAACTATCCATCAGGCATACATTCTTGCCGTCCAGTTTTGTTCCTTCACGGTACAATATGGTTAATGGGACCATCACGCCGTCATGTCCCTTTACCTCCACATTTTTTTCAAGTAAATGACTATAAGCTTCAGGCAAAGCCGCAGGTTGGTTAAAAATGCTTGGTGTAAAGGTTCCTGTAGCAGCATCCAGGTCGAATTCAGTTGTTGGTCTAAGGTTAGAAGTAAAGCTTACCAGGCAATGGTTGGTTTTATTATTATAGCAATTACCTCTATAGACGGTAAGGTTGCCGGCAATCGGCAATTTCAACTGGTCAGTTTTTCCGGTTTTCAAATCATACCGGTACACGTTGTCGGTTATTCCGTTGCTGTATTGTAAAAGTATATAATCTTTGGTGCGCAAAAACATACCCAATGTCGCGTCTTTCTTTTCCGGTACCACTGCCTCCGCGCTTTGCCAGTCAGGATTGCTTAAAGGGGCCCGTACCAATTTATAGTTCTCAGCATGGTCATAGGTGATCGCATAAACATAACCATTAATGATCTGCATCATATGAACCAACTTATCCGACGGTTTGCATAAAACTTTCCAGTTAATATGGTCCGAGAAATTCTTCGGCATCGGTGCGTAAAACCGGGTAAAATCGCGCTGTACGCTACCTTCATCCGCGAAAATATAATTTGGGTTATCCTCATCTATCAAAATTTCAGGGTATGAGCTCGCCTGCATCTTCAGTTCAGGATACCTGGCCGTGCTAAAAAAGTCGATGTCCTTTGACGTATCCTGCCCTATCACGTGCAATTTGGTCTTCATGTTTAACTTTGCCGAAGGGTCGGCGTTATCCGCTGTTTTTAAAGAAAGATACACGAACGACTTATTATCAAATGTCCAGCTTTCCACGCCATGTGTGGGATATAAATCTTCGCTTAAAAACTGCCGGGTTTCAACGTTCATTATTTTGATATGCGGAATCTCGGCCCCTTGCTGCGAATAAGCGATCGCTATCATGTGCCCGTCAAAACTGGGGTTATAACTTTCAATCGTAAGCGTTTTACCGGGTATATAAGTTAAGGGATCAAACAACAGGATTTCCGTCCCGTTTTCGCCCTGCCGGTAATACAATTTTCCAACCTTTTCTCCAGGCATCGTCTTTTTATAAAAAAGCCGGCCGTTCTCGTACGCTATGTTGACGATCACGGCGGGTTTCAGCTTATCCAGCATATTCCACTCCGCAATCAGTTGGTCCCGGCCGTTTATTTTATTTAAAATAGCGTTACTATAATCGGCCTGGCGGTGAAACCAGGAAGTGACGGACGTGTCTTTCAAGTTTTCCATCCACTGGTACTGATCGTGGTAGGTTACACCGAAATAGGTGTTAGTGCTGTCAACTTTTTTTGACGGGGGACATTTGAATTGTGCAAATGACGCTGACGTGTGGGCGCAAAGGAGCAAAAGGAAAAGTTTTTTCATGATGGGAGATGTTTGATAGCAATTTGTTCAATAAGATTCAGCCGATTTGACCGGCCTGACCATATTACAAAATAACTCAACACTTAGCTTAGCATCAATGGTATAAATATGTCATACGGGCATAAAAAGGCTTTACAGGTACAAACTCATTTTGATTATGCGCGGTTAATTTGCGTATCCGGTTTATCTTTAATAAATTGCTTTATATTTAAAAAATTACTGGCTCAAAGTCCCGGCAAAACCAATATCCCGTAAACTTTACCGTCAACAGATGCATATTCGTACTGCTTTATTTAGTTTGGTTTTTATATTAGGGACATTATTTATGTATCCTGCTTATGTGAAGGGCCAGGCGGCTTATAAAACAGTCGTGCCCGTTAAGGATATATTAAAAAACCAGATGGCGTTTTTGTATTATGAACGCGATTACCTGCGGTTTTCGGAAGATTTTATTGCGTACGACGTCAACGGAAAAAAAATAAGCAAAGGCGAATTCTTAAAACAGCTTTGCACTGGGTTTTACCTTCCGATACGGCTTCCCGGCGACACGAACGGACTGTTAAGTTACCACCTGCACAGGTTAAATTCGCCCGATTATGAAAATTTTAGAGACGTGTTGACATCATTAGGCAACGATTATTATAATTGCTATAAATACGAGGGCCAAAAATTCCCTGATGTAAGTTTTGCCGACCTGGACGGACAAAATCATACCATCGGGACGTACAGCGGGAAGACAACCGTCATAAATTTCTGGTTTATAAAATGCTCGGCCTGCAACGAAGAAATGCCCCGGCTGAATGAAATTAAAACCGCGTATAACGGGCGCGGCAATATTCAATTTTTCGCAATAGCATTTGATCCAATTGCCGCCTTAAAAAATTTTAAGCTTAAAAAGAATTTCGATTATACCCTATGTTATATGCCGGAAACCGACATGGAGCAAATTGTTGGGATAAATGAGTATCCTACCACTTTTATCATCGATAAAAACGGCATTATTTTAAAAGTAACCCACGAGGCTGAAGAATTAAATACCGCTTTAAAAAAATTCGCAAAAAGCAAATAGAAATGGTTAAAGATTAAACTTAAAATAAATCCGATCCCGATAGCTATCGCATATGCGTCAAGCTAAGGATTGATGAAGAAACGCTTCCAATTTCTGCACGGCGTTATCTCGGTCTTTTCGGCTGTCATAAATGCAATAATATTTT
>Ga0302191_10002582_pt1 | contig 11259 bp, 8 predicted proteins | sample II_Bog_E3_1_FD_198775 | JGI IMG/M metagenome (GOLD analysis project Ga0302191, IMG submission 198775) | Peat permafrost microbial communities from Stordalen Mire near Abisko, Sweden - II_Bog_E3_1 | ecosystem: Environmental > Terrestrial > Soil > Wetlands > Peat | place: Sweden: Abisko, Stordalen...
TCCAAATCTTTATCATAAGCCTTTGCACTTGTAACATCTACGACACCTCGTATGACATCATCAAGAAAAAAATCAATTTTTTCTAAAGGAAAATTTTGCGCTTCCATTTTAGAAAAATCTAAAATATCGTTGATAATTTGCAAAAGAGAATTTCCGGCACGATGAATTTTATCAAGATAATCACGCTGCTTCACGTTCAGATCCGTCTTAAGTGCCAAATAGGCCAAACCAATAATAGCATTCATCGGTGTACGAATTTCATGGCTCATATTTGCTAAAAACATAGACTTGACTGCAGTGGCTTTTTCCGCAGCTATTTTGGCCGTTTCCAATTCCTGTGTCCGGATCTCAATCATTTTTTCGAGATTTTGCCGATGATGATCCAATTCCTGTGCCGTTTTTACTTTACTGGTAATATCTTGCACAATAATCAGAATATCGGTTGCCTGTTCCGTCAAATCATATTCGACTTCTGCACGTTCCTCAACCCACTTGGTTTCGGTGTCAACTAAAAGTCTATAGCGATTCGTATAGACAGCCTGCTCTTCTTGTCGTGCCTGCTGCCAAGTTCGTTCGACCTGACTCCGATCCGCTGGATGAACTTGTTCTAATAAGATTTCTGGAGTCAGCAATGCTGAAGCTGTTATTCCAAAAATTTGGTAAACTTCCGCAGAACCAATAATATGTTCTGTTTCAAAATTAAGATATAAATGCCCTGTCTTCGATACAGCTTGTGCTCGTAATAAAATTGCTTCATTTTTTTTCAAAGCATGTAAAAGATTAAGTCGTTCCTGGTTACCTATCGCCAAACCAATATGATCCGCAACCTGAAACGTAAAATTTATTTTTTCATCTGACCAGATATAAGGTTGATACTGACGAGCCATACAAATAACTCCTAATTTGCGTCCACCCGAAAGAATATTGCAAATCAATATAGATGTTATGCCGTGAGGATTTAAATAATTTTCTTTATATTTTTCAGTACGAGAATCCGTTAATACATCGTCCACCGCAATATATCGATTATTTTCCAGTGCTTCACGTACGACATCAAAAAATTCTTCTGCAAAAATTGCACTTGGATCATGTTTTCTCTGTTCTGTTTCAAAAAAATCAGTACATGCTAAACGTCTACCACTGTCTTTATACTGCCATACGGAAACTCTTTCAATTCCTAAAGTTTCTCCAATTAATTGCGTAATTTCTCGAATCAATGTGAATATATCACGGTTATCCATAGATTCAAGCTGAATGATTTCACCCAATAGACAAGCATAAAGACGAAATCGTTCGGCACGTGCACTTTGTATATTTTCTAAGTGCTGCAATTCGGCAGTTCGGTTTCGTACCGCTTTATTGAGTGAACGTGTCCAAAGCAAAAGCAGGGCAATCGCTAATATTACTAGAGTAACCACTCCATAAAAATCGATAAAATCAAATGGCATCATTGTATAGTGCCTCCCCGCTGATTCTATTATAAAAACATTAACACATCTAATATCCTTTATTCCCTTTTAATGTGAAAATTCCTGTTCATTGAAAAAAAAGCCGTATCCTCGGATACAGCTTTTTGATTATTTTTTTATTTGTTGGAATAACCATTTTCTCATTTCATAATCCTGATACGCTAATATCCATGAATAATGCGCCATTGGATATATATAAGTGTTTTGTGGATATTCTGTATATAAAGGTAAACCACCCGCACTTTGTATAGCCTGAATCATTGACCTGGAACCTTCTACTGAAACAATGGGATCTGCTTCAGCGTGAAAAGCCCAAATTGGTTTATTCACTAATTTACTAGCTTGACTGGGATCGCCGCTACCACAGACCGGAACCATAGCCGCAAACAAATCTGGATAAGTTTCATTTAGTCTCCAGACAGCAGATCCACCATCTGATACACCAGTTGCATATAAACGGTTTTTATCAATATGATAACTTTCAACAACCCGATTTAAAACTTTAACTGCCATATCAAGATCTGCTGCCTTATTAGCAGGTGTGGCTGCAGGATCGTCATTCCAGGTATAGCGAGCTTGTGGAGCCAAAACAAAACAAGGATATTTCGCTTGTTCTTTTGATTTAGCCCAAATTATTGCACCTTGATTGGCAGTTAATTGTGCTTCGTTATCTGTGCCACATTCACCACTTCCATGTAAGAACAAAACTAGTGGATAAGACTTCAACATACTATAATTGGCTGGCTTAAATAAACGATATTCCATCGTTGTACCTGTTTGCATATCCGTATAGGTATATTTTAAAAATTTATCCACGACTGGTTGTATATTTTCCCGAATAATATGAAGCGAATATTTCTTTGCTGTACCCGCTGCGTCTGTAACTGTAATTTTGAATCTATTATTGCCTGAAAGGAGTTTTGCTGAATACAAATCGCTCGAAGCTACCTTCATATGGTTTATTTCCAAATGATCGGAAGGTGATACGGTTATTGCTTGAATCATAACGGTGGTAATATCACTCTGGACCCAAAGACTGTATTTTCGATGGTTACTTGAAAAAGAAGGTTTGAACTGACTCCCACCAGTAACAAATACTTTAAGATCTGATAATTGTGCCGTAGTCTCTTGTGCAGCTGCAACCGGATATAGTGGAACTAAAATAAAAATTATGAATGAAATAAAACTCAATAAAAATAAAACGTGATATTTCTTGCGCATCCTGATCTCCTTTATTTATAAAATTTATACAGTAAAAATAAAAACATCCAATTCTTAAAAATTGAATGTTTCCTCTTATTTTTAGTTATTGTATTTTTTGTACTCTACCAACGATACCACCCTCAAGCATCACTTTGATGCCGCGTGGATGCACTTGCGAATTCGTAAGTAGCCTCTGCACAACACCTTCTGTTAATTTACCCGAGCGTTGATCTTGTTTTTGTACAACAAGAACCTTAGCACCAATTGCTATATGTTTCCGTATTGTTCCATCCATTTAAATAGTCTTCCCTTCAATTGTTCACTCTCTGGTTATATTGTTATATTACAGGATATTAGCGCCTCTGTCCAGCAAGAAAAAAACCGCCTCGAATAAGGCGGTGAAAAATATCATTACGAATGCTGCGCAAACATATCCGCCAAATCCGTAGCTGATTTTGTAACATCTTCCGATGCTTTTTCAATTTCTTGTGCTGTTTGCGATAAATTTTCTAATGAATGGTCAATCTGCTCAATGTGTTGATAATTTTTATTCGTCGAAGTAGAAATTTCCATCATTTGATTTGCACTTATCTTTACCGAGGCTCCAACTTTTCCCATCATGCTAATTTGTTCCGTCATACTCGTAACCACCTCACTGGTCGAAGCACTATTTTTTTCAATCAAATCAGCAATCTGATGAGCGGAATTGGCACTTTGTTCCGCTAATTTCCGCACTTCATCCGCTACAACGGCGAAGCCTCTGCCAACATCGCCAGCTCGTGCTGCTTCGATTGCAGCATTTAATGCTAATAAATTGGTTTGTGCTGCAATTGACGTAATGGTTTCAATAATATTGAATACCGACTGTGAGGTAACATTTAAAACTTCAATCTTTTTTTGGACATCCGTGGTGGCTGAAGAGAGCAGTTCAAGTTCAGCGACAGTTTGATGAATGGATTTTTCTCCATCTATTGCAGTCAACCGTGTTTGATTGGATTCATATTTAACTTCACTAGCCGCCTCTTTTATTTTCCCAACGGCTTCCGCCATCTGCTCTGTAGAAGCAGTTGTTTCCTGTGCGGCTGCAGCCAACGTGTGCGAAGAATCTTCGATGTTAACTAAAATAGCTTTTTGCTGCTCTAGTAATTTTTCTTCAGCCACAACTTTTTCCGTCAAAGCACTTGAATAACGTTGAACAAACTCTTCCGTAACGACTGCTTCCATATAGTCAGTAATTTGGTTAAAGGCAATAATGACTTTGTATAAATGATTTGTATCACTTTTATAAGCTTGAAAAAGATAGGGAAGAATCGTTTGTTTTAAAGCACCAACGCTGAGCAGAAACCAGCTAACTGGCAATTGTATTCTGTTATGGACCTGCCCAATTTTGTAAATTTTATCCATATGTTCCGGTGTAATATGTATTTCATAAAGCAATGGCAAAAAATTACGAAATGTCATTTTTAGTTTATTAATCGATGAATATTGATTTACAAATTTCTCAATTACTGGTACTTTTAATAATCTTGCATAAAAATCTTCCGTAATCGAATCTAAATTTTGATCAATAACAATTTTTAGTTCCCCCAAATAACCTAAAGATTCATTATCCATATGCAGCAGCTCTTTAGCAATTTGATCCTTTACCGTATAACTCCCTGATGAAACATTTGTTTTATTCTTCGCAAAAAACATAATGATCCCCCCATATATCTTCTCAATATATTGTAATATAGCAAGTTATAATAAAAATGACAAACAGGATTGAGACCAGCCTCAACTGAGGATAGTCTCTTACACCTGTTTACGAAAAACTACTGTTTAGATCTTGAACTTTTGTATTTCATTTTGCAAATCCGCTGCAAGTTTAGCTAAATGGGTACTAGCGGAAGCAATTTCTTCCATGGAGGCTGATTGTTGCTCCGTTGCAGCCGAAATCGTTTCCGTTGATTCTGCTGCTTTTTTTGTTTCATTGCTGATATTGCCGGTAGCAGTAACAACATCTTCGGTTCCACTCGTTAGTTCTTCGGTTGCTGCCGATATTTCATTAATTTCATCGGCTACGACCTTAATCATTGTTAATATTTCATTGAAATTTTTACCAGCCAAATCAACAAGTTCCGATCCCATTTTGACTTCACGTTTACTTTCATTCATAAAATCGACAGCAGTTTTTGTTTTTGCTTGCACATCAACAATGAGTTCCGTGATGTCTTTTGTCGCATGTGCTGATTGTTCGGCCAATTTTCTGACTTCTTCGGCAACCACCGAAAATCCTCTGCCAGCGTCACCAGCTCTAGCTGCTTCGATCGCCGCATTTAAAGCTAATAAATTTGTTTGAGCAGCTATATTGGAAATTAATCCGACAATGGTATCGATTTGCTTTGATTTACCCTCTAACTCACTGATTACATCAGCTGTGTCATCGGTTCGTTTTTCAATGGTTCCCATTTGTAAAACGGTCTTTTCAATAGCTTTACCGCCTTCGATAGCAGCCGTTGATGTCTTATCTGTTGATCGGGACACTTCAGCAGTATTCTCGGTTACTTGGTGAATTCCCTTGGCCATTTCTTCCACAATGTTATTTGTCGCAACAGCCATTTCCAATTGTTTTTCCGCACCTTTGGCGACTTCTGTAATGGATTCGGCTATTTGATTTGATGCCTGAGCCGACTGTTCTGCACTGGCAGTTAATTCCTCTGATGCTGCTGCCACTTGTTCGGAAGTATTTAATAATTGCTTAATTAACGCCCGAATATTTCGATTCATTCGGTCAACCGACTGTGACAACGCCCCAAATTCACTTTGATCTTTCATACTATGCTCTGTTACATTCTGTGAAAAATCCCCTGAAGCAATATCTCCTAAGAATTTCACCGAATCATTCAAACGCGTAGTAATTTGTTTTATAATCAATATACCGACTGCCACCCCTATTAGTAAGGCAAGTACCGTAATAGCAATCGATGTCATACTCGAACTTGTAACAGCTTCCTTTGCTGTTTGAGTCATCTGCTTTGCACTTTGATTGGCTTCATTCGAAATCGCTATAAGTTTATCAAAAAGTTGATCTCCTAAGGGAGCAGCTTTTGCCTGAAATAATTTATAGGCTTCTTCATTCTTGTTTTGTACAGCCAAAGCAATAACATCTGCATTCGCCGCACGATACTGCGTCACTATGGTCTTTACATTTTCCAAGTCAACTTTCTGTTGTTGAGTAAGTGGCAGTTGTCCATATTGCACAATATCATCATCAAAACGTTCCCTAGACTGAACAATATCACTTGATAATCTATTATTTTCATTATCATCCGTTGTAACCATCAATGCAAACAAATCAGCCTGAATTCTGCGCTGAGACAACCGACAATCATCTGCTAATTCTATTGCTTTCACATTGACCATATACAATGTGTCCATGCTTTGACTGCTCTTTTCTAAATTCAGGTGACCTAAAGCTCCTATGCCAATGACTGCTATACTGAAAACTGTGATCAAAAAATATAATTTTTGTCTAACCTTTAAATTGCTAAACCAATTCATTTTACATCTCTCCTTGTATAATTTTTATGAAAAAACTTTCATACTATAAAAGCAAATGTTGCAGAAGCAGCTCGAATTCATTCAACAACAGTCTTACAGTTACAAATTACAACAAGATTCAATATAAGATGAAGCTTTTGGGATCATGCAAAAAGACCAAGAGCTTATCTTTGTTAATAAAGAAAGCTTCTATATTACTTTCAAAGAATCCTCTTTCTTTTGCAATATAAATAAAATAATGGCTACACATACTTGACTATCAATCAAACCGTGCAGTATCATGATATCTATATAAGTGAGGTGATACCCATGCCAATCAAAATAACCGGCTATTATAAACTACCGAATTCACTTGAACCAAAGCTTGTCGATTTTAATGAAGTATTTCATACTTCATTTATGCGTAAATTCACTCGCTATAAATCCTTTGAAAAGTTTTTAAATGGGGGAAAGTTTGCAATTAAATGCCAGCAAGACTTTGAAGCCCTTCCGGAAATTGAAATGGACCAACATGTTCTCCAGTCCACAAAGTTTAAATCATGGCAGGAAATGCTTGATTATGCAACGGATAAGTATATCCTAAAACAATAAAAAATCCAAAGAAAAAGCAGAAACTTTTTTATCAAAAAGAAGTTTCTGCTTTTCTTTAGATTTCCATAATGATTGGTAAAATCATCGGTCTTCTACGAGTTTTTTCATATAAATATCTACCAAGAGCATCACGAATATTCGCTTTGATGGTCGCCCACTCGGTAATGTTATTTTCTTCACATTTTTCAAGTGCTGTTTTAACTTTTTCCTTCGCTTCATCCATCAATGCTTCTGATTCACGCACATACACAAATCCTCGTGAAACAATATCCGGACCTGCGGCTACACAGCCTTGATCTTTATCCATAGTAACAACAATAATCAAGATACCATCTTGAGATAACTGGCGGCGGTCACGCAATACAATATTACCAACATCGCCTACACCCAAGCCGTCAACAAGCACGTTACCAGCCGTAACTTTGCCAGCTACAGTGCCTTTATCTCTCGTGAATTCTAAGATCTGTCCATTATCACTAATAAAAATATTGTGTTTTGGCATGCCCAGATCTTGAACTAGTTTTGCATGTTTAATCAAATGACGATATTCACCATGCACAGGCATAAAGAATTTTGGATGAATCAAATTATACATCAATTTCAATTCTTCCTGACTGGCATGCCCCGATACATGAATGCCTTTTGACTTTTCATAAATTACTTCGGCACCCTGCTTTAAAAGATTATCAATCGTTCGTGAAACAAGTTTTTCATTACCAGGAATCGGCGTAGCCGAAATGATAACTGTATCACCAGGAACAATACCAACTTTGCGATGATCGGACATCGACATCCTGGTTAGTGCTGACATCGGTTCACCTTGACTCCCGGTTGTAACAATAACAACTTGAGACATTGGATAATTATTGATTTCATCAATATCAATTAATACACCTTCAGGAATCGTCAAATAGCCCAATTCTAAAGATATATTCACAACATTAATCATACTGCGACCTAAAACAGCAACTTTTCGTTTATATTGGCAGGCTGTGTCAATCGCCTGCTGAATACGATGCACGTTCGAAGAAAAAGTAGCAATGATAATACGATTTTTTGCATTATGAAAAACTTTATCAAACGCAGCCCCTACTGTTCTTTCACTAGGAGTATGCCCGGGTCTTTCTGCATTCGTACTATCCGACATTAACAGCAATACACCGCGATTTCCTAATTCAGAAAACCTTCGAAAGTCTGTCATTTTCCCATCAACTGGTGTATAATCCAGTTTAAAATCACCCGTATGGACAATGGTTCCAACTGGAGTTTTAATCGATAAACCAACCGCATCAGGAATACTATGACTTACACGAATAAATCCGACACTGAAGCAGCCAAGATTAATAATGTCACCTGGTTTAACCGGAATCAAACCACTCGCATCGACATTTTTTTCTTTTAATCTGCCTTCTAATATTCCCAGCGTCAATTTCGTTCCGTATACTGGTACATTGAGTTGTTTCAACACATACGGTAATGCACCAATATGATCTTCATGACCATGGGTAAGAACAATCGCCTTTATCATATCACGATTTTCTAATAAATAAGATATATCAGGAATAACCAAATCGATTCCCAACATATCATCATCAGGGAACATTAATCCAGCATCAATAACCAGTATTTCATCATCTACACGAACTACTGTCATATTTTTGCCGATTTCCCCGAGTCCACCTAGTGGAATGATTTGAAGTTTTTGTGGTACTTTAGCCAAAAATTACACCTCCGACGTTAATTTTATCTACTTATTTGAATCTATCTTTAACTCTTAGTAGTTAAGTCCTTAATGGTAAGTCCGAACTGTACAATTAAAAAAAATATATAAATCGACCGTTCTTCTTATTTCTTCTATTATATATCTTACAGCCGTCTATTGTAAAGCCTAATACAATGTATTCACTTTGATTTCCTTACCAAAAGACAACATCCGTAGATTCGATGTTCTATTTTGACAATGAATGCAAAACAAAGAATGCCAAAATCCAGTTATTGACACTGAATTTTGGCATTTTATCAGTTTAAAATTCAAAACATTTTATGTTGAATCATATATTCAGCGATTTGCAAGGCATTCAAGGCAGCCCCCTTGCGAATTTGATCACCTACAACCCATAAATTCAAACCATTCTTAATCGAATAATCTTTACGGATACGACCTACCGCTACATCATTTTTGCCGGATGTATTCAGCGGCATTGGATACAACATTTCCGCTGGATCATCTTCGACAATAACCCCAGGAAATTTTGCTAAAGCATTTTTGGCATCTTGAACACTGAACTCCCCAGCCAGTTCAATGTTAACCGATTCCGCATGACTGCGGTATACAGGTACACGAATCGTTGTAGCTGTAATTCCCATATCATAATCATTCATAATTTTATGGGTTTCATCAATCATTTTCATTTCTTCTTTGGTATATAAATTCTCTTTAAATACATCAATTTGCGGGATTAAATTAAAGGCAATCTGATAATGTTTCGGCATGCTTGCACCTGGTAATATATTCGCTACAACTTCCTGACCGCTCGCAATTGCCTTCACTTGATTTTCAAGTTCAGCCATCGCTTCTTTCCCACCACCAGATACAGCTTGATAAGTCGATACAACAACACGTTTGATCTTAACCTGATCGTAAATTGGTTTCAGTGCCATAACCATGATAATCGTAGAACAATTCGGATTGGCAATAATACCTTTGTGCGTTTTAATCATTTCGGGATTGACTTCAGGAACAATCAGCGGAACTTGTGGATCCATCCGAAAAGTACTTGAATTATCAATAACAACAGCACCTGCTTCGACCGCTTCTGGAGCAAATTCTTTACTCGCTGCACCACCAGCAAACAAAGCGATGTGTATATCTTTAAAAGAATCTTTCGTTGCTTCTTCAACTGTATAATCTTTGCCCATAAAATGAATGATTTGTCCGGCAGAACGTTTTGATGCCAATAATTTCAACTGAGCAAATGGAAAATTTCGTTCTTCAATTAAATCCAGAAACTCTTGTCCAACGGCTCCGGTTGCTCCCAATATCGCTACATTATATTTTTCCATAGTTATGAATCCCCCTCAGTTTTCATCAATCCAGTAAATTTTCTAAACCTACAACCAGTCCCTGTAAATCCTTTACTTTTTTACAAGCCATAACAACACCCGGCATAAAAGAATCACGATTAATCGAATCATGACGAATCGTCAATGTTTGACCAAGACCGCCAAAAATCACTTCCTGATGAGCCACATACCCAGGCAAGCGTACACTATGGATATGAATTCCATCGACATTCGCACCACGAGCACCGGCAACTTTTTCAAATTCATCAGGATTTCCTTGCTGCATACTTTTCCGCACTTCACGAATCATATCGACCGTACCAAGAGCCGTACCTGATGGTGCATCCAATTTATTATCATGATGCAATTCGATGATTTCTACATGAGGCATATATTTAGCAGCTTCTTTCGCCATTTTCATCATCAAGATGGCTCCAATTGCAAAATTAGGTGCTATAAAAGCTGCGGTATTATTTTGCTCTGCTAAATTTTTGATTTCAGCTTTATGTTCATACGACAAACCTGTCGTACCAATAATTGGTGAAACTTTATGTTTTAAGGCAATACAAGCATTACTAAAGACAACACTCGGTTTTGTAAAATCAACTAATACATCTGGTTTTGTAGAGAAAATTGCTTCTTCTAAATCTGCTTGTACGATAACACCCGTTTGGGGTATACCGATCAAATCTCCAATATCACTGCCTGCATGTAAGTCAACCGCTCCAACTAGTTCTAATTGGGGATCTTGCTGTACTGCATTTAAAACAGTTCGTCCCATTTTTCCGCAAGCTCCGCTTACCATTACTCTAACCAAAATATGCACCTCCAAAATTTATGCTAATAAAAAAGCCAATGAGAAAATCTCTCATCAGCTGTTTATAACACATCAGCCCTTAGGAAAAATAAAAATTTTTCCAGATGAGATAGCTCTCCATCAAAACGATGACAGACAAATACCTATTCGATATTCATCCAGTCTTGATATTTTGGCAATATCAAAACTTCGGCGAAAAGCCCTTTTTCTTTAGTTCATTGCTGCCACCTCACTAAAGATACTTTTGTTTTCCGCGCCTCTATTTCATCCTATACAGGATCTATATTTGATTTATGTATATTGTATATCAAGTCTATCCCAAAAATCAATATGTTTTTTTAGGATTTACAAATTATTGGTCAGTTTTTCAAATAAATGCACAATCTGCTCGGGAGTTTGACACTTGCTTGAACTAAAAACACCCTTGAAGCCTTTAATTAGGCCTATTTTTTGTCAAATTTTAATATTACATATTGAGTACTTCTGAGTACTATGCTATAATATAAGAGATGACAAAATAAAATAAGCGATTGTAGAGGGAAATCATGAGACTAAAAATTACTGAATCCAAAA
>Ga0302191_10002583_pt1 | contig 11258 bp, 2 predicted proteins | sample II_Bog_E3_1_FD_198775 | JGI IMG/M metagenome (GOLD analysis project Ga0302191, IMG submission 198775) | Peat permafrost microbial communities from Stordalen Mire near Abisko, Sweden - II_Bog_E3_1 | ecosystem: Environmental > Terrestrial > Soil > Wetlands > Peat | place: Sweden: Abisko, Stordalen...
AAAAATTATCTCTTTCAGCAAACAAAATTAAATAAATTCCTAACTAAATTGCAAATCTAACAAAATTGTCGTACCTTTAAATCGAGGGAAATGAATTAACTTGCCTACCCTAAAGTTTGTGTGACTGTTTGAATTTATAACATATTGACGTGAGATAAAATCATATAAAATCACTACCAGAGAATATACATCAACTACATAAATTAACAACTCTTATTTGTAATAAAAATCAAATCGAAAAGTTACCTGGGCGGATCGGAGACCTTAAGAAGTTAAAAGAAATTAATATATCTGAAAATTAATCTTTTAGTGCTCTTCCTGATACCTTTTATAGTCTAGAAAATTTATAAATTTTGGATGTCTCCATGACCTCTCTTGACCGGATTTCAGAAGAATTTGGAAAATTAACTAACCTCAAATAAATTAAATTTTCCAAATGCAGCAATATCGTTGGTCCACCATCTTCCATAAATCAACTAAAGAATCTTTAAACAATGGATTTTGGTGGACTTTATCAAATGCAGCTACCTAAAAATATATGGAACTTAACATCATTAAAAAATATTAATCTAAGCAGATGCAACATAATTCAACTGCATCGATAATTTAAGTATCTAAAAAAGATGGAGACTTTGAATCTTTCAAGTAATCAGCTTGGTGGGGGCCTTACCGATTTGTATGAGTACTTTACTGAACTCAGAGAATTAATAATTGATTCCAACAACCATGGAACCTTTCCAAAATTATCAAATTGCCGAAAATTAGTGAAATTGACTCTCAGTCACAACGCAGTCACATAGATTCCCAATTAGATTATAGAAAACCTTATTAATTTATAATAGTTGAGAGTGGCTTAAAACCAACTATAATACTTTCCTCCAAGCATCACCAAACTTTCAAATTTGGTTATTTTTGAAGCAACATCAAATCGCCTTCACGGCATAATCAAATAATCTTAATTATAAGAGGTAAAAGCTTCTACTAATTCAATGTGGCCAAACTTGCAATAATTTCTATTTAACAACAATAATTTGACCGAAATACCTTCCATTCTTTTTAAAAGCACTAAATTAATCAATTTGTTCCTATCTAAAAATCAGATTGATAAAATCCCTCACTAAATAGGAAGCCTTAGTTGTTTAAAGAATATTGACTTGAATTATAATCAGGTTGAAGAACTGCCCATCGAGTTGTCTCAAATCAATAGTTTATAGGGAATTTATATTTCATACAATCGGATCAAAGTCGTGCCTGCACATCTGCAAAACTCGACCAGTATCAAAAATTTTCATGTTGATGGATGCCCTATCGAAATAATTTAAGCTCCCGAATGGTTTATGAATAATGGTGTTATCTGTGGTTAACTTTATGCTCATGCCCAAGCGGTTATTAAAGAGAAGGAACGTATGGAATAAAATATAATTAATAGCAATGAAGAGCAATAAAGATAATCGTAAATAAAATGATGAATAGACATCAATAACATATAGATCAATTTATTATTAAATTACATTAAGTTTGTTTAGTCATATTGTAATTAAATTAAATTTAAAAAATGTTTTTCATTATTTACTAATATTCTCATTGCGTATCCATAGAGACCACATCTATCCTTGAAAAAATATTTTTTATTTATAATTTAACCGAAATGATAATCGTAAACTTATTTTATTTTTACCTGTTCAATCTTTTTCTACTAATTATGAATTAATCTATTAATTTTAATCACAAATATTTATTAAATAAAGATCTCATAGATTCTAGTTAAAGATTAATAAATTTAGCATATTAATTCTTGGGGATTCAAATGCTCGTAATGGTCTAAAGGCTAAAGTAAATAACAATTTAACGAATGATTATTTTATTACATTGGGGACAACATTCCAATTTTACAAATAAAATTTAAATAATCATAAGCAATTATCTATTATCAAGGCAATATTCTCACATCAAATCTACAACACTTATGACCCTTATATCCAGTTGGAATAATTCTCAAATATTTTGTGCTAATTGGAGGAATTTATATGGTTTTTATCGTTGTTGTATCTATATTTCCATCAAACTATTGTCCGTTGAAAGCAAAGCTAAATATTTTTCCGTCTTAAGAAGTGGCTAGCTTTATCTTTGTCACCCATTGTGAGTTTGAAACTCTTCCTTGTAAATCAATCGCTACCACAGTTTCAATTTTCTTAAATTCAACCTATAGATAATCTTTTTCTGGAATATTGCAAGTCGAGCCTGATGCTATCCATGCCTCAATACTATTAATTATCGTTTCCTTACCAAAATGAAGACATTCTAACTTCTGAGATGCAATTTTAGAGAATAGCAAGCCGGGGAACGCGAGGAGCTTGATTTACTTGAGGAATTCCATGAAATTGGCATACACTTTTATAGAGTGGGGAAATTTACAGATACTCCCGAATCATCTATTTTCCTCTGTATAGTTTTAGGGTTTTATCCTACATTTTATTGAATTTTTTATATACTTGTTATTAAAATATTTTGAATTATATTGATCTTTATAACAAACTCTTCTTAATTTGTGAACAATAATCTTCGGCTGAGAGGTTGCAAATCAACTTTAATCAATATAAAATTATAGTGTTTAATGAAAAGTAGGTTTTTTTAGTTTAAATAATCTCCACAAAGCGGATTTATTAATGAAAAATATAAATCGTACTTTGTGTGAAACTTTTCCTGAATTTTAAAATAGTTGATATAAATAGTCCTTAGCTTGGTCTACTTCATGTAAAGTAGTTATTAGCAAAGAAAAGTACTGGTGTAATGATGAACGTATATTGAGTGGTTGATTGAAGTAAAGTCTTGAGATATCGCCTCAAAACTTGGGTTGATCAATTTTTTTTCACTAAATAAATTTTACAGATATCTAGTTTTTTTGATATTTGTACAATAATCTATTGAAGAACATGATTAATATGTAAAGATATTTTAGATAATTAAAAATACTTTCGTTATATTCCTTAACATATATATTGAGAGATAATAATCAACCTCAGGACAGCAAGAGATTAACAAAGGAAGAACTTAAACATAAATCATCTTTGACAGACACAGAGAGAATTTTTAGTTCAAGCCTTATCAACTAACTCAAATGCGAGATGTGAGTACGAGTTGAACATAATTTATTTAAGTCAAGACAGCCAATATATTCATCGCGATAATTTAAGCACTTTTGTCAATCTGTATGTAATATCTAGAGCAACCATCAAGGAACTGAAATCCGAAATCTCACGAATGGGCAATAATGTTGGAATATTCGACAGATTCAGTAATAAATTAATTCGAATTATAGCATTTTAGTTTACATAATAAATCAAGAGAGCCTTTTCATATTTAACTGAGATTATTATTTCCCTAAAATTAGGAAATATCACTGGATTTACAATCAAATTGATGAGAAGAAAAGTGTTTCTTTTGAAAATATTTTTACAAAATAATAATAAATTGGGTCTCGAAAGTCATGACAGTTGATTTTTATTCAAAGGAGGTTGATAAAACATTCAAACGAAACTAATGATGAACTTTTATCAATTTCAAAAATATCTAAAATCTTCCTATTCCCTAACTAATATCTGCTGAACATCAATCGAAGATTAGAGTATCCAAATGATGATAGATCTACACTGAATTCATCAAATTACTTACCACTTATATTTGGCAACACATAAGCGCAGTAAATTAATATAAAAAAAATCTCAAATAAAATAAATCAGTTTAATTACAATCTGTAGTTTAAGAAAGGCCTTTAAAATATCTAAATTCAACTTATGATAAAGCTTCTCTTCAAGGTAAAAACTTTCTAAACGACAAACAATCATAATTAAATATCCATTAATTAGAAAATCGATAAAGCCCAAACAAAATCAGATAACAGATGACAGGCGACTTGTATAATTAAAACTTTTACTCTTCGAGAAGGCTTTTGACTCGGCCAAGATGCCATCCCAAAGTTGAATCCTATTTTAGATGGCTACAAGGGCTCCCTCAAGAATATCAGAATATTAGGGGTCGTATCTTGAGCTCAAATTCAAGAGGAGGTGAGTTGTCTTGGGACCATGGAAACCTCCGTCTAGCTCAATATGCCTGTTGAGGTAAAATTTTAAGACTGTGCAGTTAATGTTAGTTCCTTCAATACATTTCACCAATTTTGTGAACATTTGGGGAATAGGGTCCTCTCTCCCAAAAAAGAACTGCCCTCCTGTGTAGGGAACAGTCTTAAATATGGCACTGCAGGTGTTGAGGTTGAATTTCTTAACATAATCTGGACTATCTGCTTCTAGGATTAACTTTTATATGTCTGAATAGGTATTTTCTTCATCAGTCATAGCAGCTACTCTTTTGATATGCTCCCTAATTGGCTTTGTATTGGCTCCAATTTCCTCCATGCCTTTCAAATAAAGTTCAAAATGAGAGAGATGTTTTCCTTCAACATCAGTGATATCGGTTTCCTCTCCGATTACAATTTCATTTATAAATCTAGCCGCATTGGATTCGGCACAAGGAGTCCAGAATCTCCTTGTATTGGTGATGTCTCTTTGAAGATCCTTGATTAACAAGAAGAAATCCCAAACAGCCCAACAGTGCCTCTCCATGAAGAGCTTAAAATGTTCATGAGTGGTTAAGGATGTATAAATTGGATGAGAATGTAGCCTTGCTTGAGCTCCAATCAGCTTGGGGTTTGACAATAGTAATTGCTGCATTTTCTTCATCTTTATGTCCTTGAAAAATATATAAACTTATTTGTTCTTTCCTAAATGTAAACTATAAAAATTAAGAAATCGTCTATTTTTCGAGATGTGTTGATAAAAAGAACTCAAATTTTCATTTCCAACGAGCTATCAAACCATGAAAAAGATTCCTTTTGAAATTATCTCTTCTAAAATTTATAGGACAGGTGATCTTGAAAGGTTTATTACTATTCTTATCTATTTATATATGAAAAATACGATAATTAAAAATCACTAAATTTTGATTTAAAAAAGAAAAAAGGAATATTTTCAAAGACCAAACCTGTCTAGCTGTCTATTGAACCATTTTATAATCTTTTTCATTTTTTTCTTTTCTTTTAACTATATGAGTTATCATGAAGCCATCATTATACTGTAAACAAAATACTATTGAAACAAGGGACTTGCCTTTGATGATTCGTTGACAGCAAAGACACATTTTGAGATACCCAAAATATACTGATTCATAGCCGTGCATACACATTCAGAAGGTTCAATGAGTATTGCTTGCAAATAAAAATATCGGTTGAGCTCAACCAATTTACAAAAAGCTTTTGGATTAACTACGAAAAATTAGTCTGAGTGGGAGAACACTGCGGATGGAAAAGGCACACTGTTGACTTAACATAATTAACATAATCAATTCAATGGACGACCTTCATAATTAACTATTGCCTAGAAAAGGAATTTCTGAGTGTGGAATATATTGACTATGACCAAAAATGACACAAAAATGTATTTACCGTGATGATGATGACAGTATCAAAATTTTAAAAACTTCCTTTTTTATATTCAACTAAAATCTCAAGCATATCATATATTTCAAGAAATGATTAATAAATGATATCTTTAAATCATCAGTGTTTGGACAAACAATGCAAAGTTAACTCAATGTTTTGTTGATAAATCGAATCTTTCATTTCTCTTTTGTAAAGTATTACTGCTTTAAACCTGAAGATTATGCCAGAATTTGTCGATCATTCAATGAGATATCTCAGCAAAATAAACGTTAATGCCATAGTTTTCTCATTTGTGATTTGTGGGTTGATTTTTCCATCATTTAACGCATCAATAGTTTAGTAAATTTATCAAAGGATTGAGCCATATTCTAAATTTACTAGCCACAAGAAATACGCCTATTGCAGTTATTTTATTAATTTTGCAGCCATATTTTTGTTATAACTTAAGGAAAATGAATTATTCATTGTTCTTCTCTTTGACTCAAGATTATTTTTAGGGTATTTTCTCAAAGATTTTTCATAGTTTCTATTTGTTTTTGAATAGATTTGCAATTGTACAGTTATTTATGATTACCTTTGGAAGTTTAGAAAAATCTTAAGTCGTAATGATGTCGCTGTCTATTTGACTTCAATAGTTTTTTCTACAGTTAACATGGACATTGGAAGCTTCAGAGAATAAACTCTTTGCTTTCTGAAGTCATCATCTAATTTTCTGTTAGAAATATACTGAGTTGATGAAAGGCGTATATGAGAATAAGCTCGATGTCAAGGTTATGAATTGTTTAAACTAAAAAGAAAGGAAACTTTCCTATCATTGGCCAGGGCGACTTTGTTATTCTATCATTCTTTATATTAGGAAGATTATTGTTTTTGACTTAACTTACAATTTTAACTGCTCATCGGTGCCAGCTTTTTTGATATTTTTATAATTATTGTCAATATTATTTTAGGTAATTAATAAGACTTAGGCTAAGCCGGATCATTTTGAATATAAAGTTAATTTGATAGAATGACAACTTCTTGAAGTAAGATGTCTTCAAATATAGTGATATATATTATTTTACAACATTTGCCTGTAGTTGGATAATCGTTACTTTTATAGAAGGTGCGATGTCAATCTTCTGCATTTGCTGTTTGCTATTTTATTTGTTTTATATTGTCTTCTGCATCTTTTTGCTATAAAATAAATTTATCCTTTTACTAATTTTAATTTTGATATTTCCACCATCTCTTAAAGAAGGATTTCAAGTTACCTGACGGGGAAGATATCTCCAAAGGTTAGTAGATATCTACTAGTTATGCGGTTAAAGAAGGCTAAAATTTAAAAGATATGTAAAAGTGTAAAATCGAGTTAAAACTAGGATTCACAGAGTATTTTACTTTAAAAAAGAGAAAAGTAATTTATTCACTACTCACTATGAATTTATAAATCCTAAATATTCTTCTCACTTTTATTGTATTTTGTTTTAATTGATATTTATTTTTTGAATTTCCTAATGATACCAAGCCGGTTTAAATTTACCCATCACCATTATTTATGATGATGCCATGATAAATTATAGAGTCCATCAGTCAATTATTCAGCTGATGTTATCACCAATGGATCAAAAAACCTCACCTTATTAAGAAATTATATTTTTGGCTTTTAAAATGTCTAATAAACAGTTTTTGGATGATACTAATAATAATTCTTAAAGTCATTTTGCCTTCTTCTCTTCCTCTTAATATATAAACATATTCACGGACAGATACGCGATAAAACTCTTGATTTGATAAAGATATTTATTTTAGAGTTCTCCTTATCTAAGTTATTTTAATTTAAAAAGTTAATAAAGTAAAAAGCAGAATTTCGTAATGAAGAATAATCACTCGTTTCCAATCAACAGATTTTGAACTTTTTCATTATCCAAATAATTAATTTATCGGAACACAGATGTTCCAAATACAGGCAGTTTGATTTTCCATTCCGTCAGCAGGGATCTATCAGTCTGAAGTTCTTGCTGAATTGTTTTGCTCTGACCGACTTCACCTCTGTCGCACTGAGTCCGAATTAAAAATGTATTTGATGGTTTTATCCTATAAAGAACCTGCAACATCTATTTGCAGCTTTTCAGCAAGTCTGGATACAAGATAAATATTCTGTCTGCGGAATGAAAATAGGCTAAAACATCCGGATCGTAGAATGCAAAATCTTCATTAACTCCTGGAGAATCCCAAATATTGATTTTGTTATTTTAACAAACAGCAACTTTTCTAATATCAGCGGTGACTTCTCCAATACCAACCGCCAAATTTGTATTGCAAAAATAATTAATCAGAGAAGATTTTCCAGAAGAGATGTTACCGATAAGCACATGATGCTTTTCTCCATCTTTTTTGGGAATTTTTTATTCAAACTTTAAAATTTATACATTATCGAGGAATATTTTAAAAGCTTTTGCTTTAAGCTGTTTATAAAGGGCTGAACTTTTTTGTAGTTTGCCTTGACTGTAAGCTTCTTCCAATTTTTTTTGCAATTAGCGAATGAGTTTGGTCAATTCTTTGATTTGCTGCCGTGATTCTTCTAGTTGCTTCATAATTTCTGGATCCTGTACATATTGTCTTTAAACAGTGGTTTTATTTTAACTATCTTATTGAGCAGTATCTTAGCCTCCACTAAAAAGTGATCCCATATAATACTTTTTATTTACCAATCTAAATTTTAATACTTATAATTTTGTATACTTATTACAATCCGATTAAAAATTATCAGTATTAAAATACTTTTTATTCTGTTATACTTTTTATTAAAATATTATTGATAAAGGGCTACTATGGGAGCTTTTCTATCCTTCCTTCTCGGGTAACAAATTAAATATTTTAACGAAAAGAAAAAAAGATAGGCAATATCTACAAATTAAGAGTTAAAAAATCAATAATAGTTACTGAGAGTCATAGTCAAAGAATTCTAACTGGAAATATAGGAAGCCCAATCATTTGGGAAAAAAATGAAAGATCCAAAGAAATTTAAGTAATTTCAGGCCATAGCTTTTTAAAACTATATTGAAAAAATTAAATAAATGAATCTTTCAGAATACGTAGCCAAAGAATAAGGTAAAAATATTAAACTTGTTGTTGGTCGAATTTCTTCAGGCAAATCTAGTTTAATAAACACGTTCTTTGATATTCAATTACCAGTCGGAATTGGATAGACTACTTTAGATACGGCTCTAGTTTATCGTGATAACGGGGTTTAAATTTATGATACTCCGGGCGAATGCTAGATTTTCGACACAAAAACTCTTGATAAAGTTCAGTACATTGCCTTAAGTGATGAGGTTTACATACTATATGCCGAATCTCTCAAGACAATTTAGCATATGGTGCGAGTTATAGCAGTTATTAAGCCTAATCACACTTTTCTTTTAAGAACTCAATGCGATCTCTTCAGCTAAGGCTCAAATAAAACCGTAAAAGAAGAAATTTAAGAAGATTATAAAATATTAAAAAAATGGAATCTTTCTGACTTGAAGATATTCGCAACATCAGCCAAGATAAAAGATGGATTTTAAAATGATAAGGTGAAAGCAATGATGATAGCCAACAATATGGATTCCCTTTAAAAAATAGATGATTTTGTTTAAAGATGAAAGTAGAAATATTTTTTCATGAATAATGAGTAATAAATTCGTTGAAATTAAAAATTGCATATAATTTAGATAGTTTAACTCGATCAAAAAAATTGTAATAAATTTTATTTGCATAAAATTAAATATTCTTTCAATAGAATTAAGAAAGAGATAAATATTTTTGAAGTAATTTTATTATTTAATTTATATATTTTTGCAAATTGTTTAATCATGGTTTAATTTTTAAAAATTTCAGTAAATTTAGCTTTCTTATAATACTTAAAATTGATAATGCTTCTACTATCTGATATAAATTATTACTCGAATGGTAGCGCATGCGTTGTTCGTCAAATTTTCTCGTTCTGTAATTCACAGACTTGCCTGGATTGTTATCTTATCGAAAACAATTGCATTGGCTGCAAATGACTGCATAAGGTGCAATTATATCAAATGCATTGGATATGGCAATTATCTTTACCCCAATCAATGAAAAGAAAGATTCTTGCTTCATTACTGTATATAAGAACAATTTTTGGTTTAAATGTAGTATTGGCATTATCTCGATGAAACAGTTTGATTCTATATGTTATATAATAGTGACCCATGAGAAACAAGATCGCACTCCTGGTTAAATTTGTTATTATGACAATATAACTACCTGCCTCATTTTTTATGCTTACTAAGTCTACTATTTTGTGGATTAAAGATGTCTTTTATCTTTTTTGCAGTTTTTACTAATCTCAACGCTATCTTTGCTATTCAGATACAATATTAACTCATAAAATTGTTCTCCATATTTTTAATGTTTGCCACTAAAACTCAAACTGGGGCGTTGTTACATCACTAATATTAAAATGTTAAAGTTGCGCATACCTAATACTATTTTGAGCTTATCAAAGTTTACCAATCTAGCCCATCGTAATAATTAATTGCTTGAAGGTAAGTATTTACAAGTTTTGCCCTTCAATAGCAGCCTCGTTCTTTTTCAATTAGCAGTAATAGACTTCGCTATCATATTGTGATAATTCGTTGCTGTAGTAGAGGAGATTAAAGATTGATGGACAATGATATAAATTGTCAAATCCAGAATTCCTCTTCTGGGATACCCTTGTTAAAATATTTTTTATAAATTATCATAATTTAAAAATATTTATATATAACTTACGATCATAAAAATTAAATTCAAAATCCTTCTAATTTTCTGATATTCTTTTTGATGGCTTTATCTTATCAATTAAGTCAATCTGATTTGCAATTTATTGTCTTGCACTTCTTACTTATCAGAGGAAAGCAAAATTATATTTATTAACTGGTTATGATAATGATTTGTACTTTACAAATGTGAATAAATATGTTCTGCCGTGACCATTAACATTTGATATATGCTTTATAAACATTATAAATGAAGATAATTATGTTAATTTGGTTTAACCTTGTAATATTTTTTGCTTATAAATTTTCTAATTTGATTAATTTTTGCTAAGATACACTATTTGTATTGAAATCTTTGATACATTCCATCCTCTTGATTTATTAAATATATTAGAGTATATATTTTATTTTAGAATCTTCCTAAAATATTAAAATATTACATGGATATTAATTTAAACCCAAATAAATTTAATTTCAATATTCATTTGTCAATTTTAACAGAAGATTTTTCAATAAAATGTTAGGAGTAAATCATTGCAAGTTAAAACTCAAACTGTAACACCGCATTGTTATGCTGTTCCAGTACATTCCAGATTCACAGCCACATGCCATTGAGTTAATACTAGAGTAGTCAGATCCTGCTGCAATATAAAAAGTTTAAATTTTAGTGCTGGCACTCAAAATTATATTGCGAACTGTCACGGATGCCACAAGTTGAGCTGGAGAACCTAGGATAACATATGGAATTTTACTACAGTTTATTGTGCATCCGGTACTTGGACAGCTAACGATGCAAGCGTTCGTCATTACATCCCAAATGTATCCAGGAATGCACTGACAAGCAACTCCGAAGAAGCCAGTTATCGAATTTGGTACAGCTGAGGTTCCACACGCCACACATGTCATGGTGATGTCATTCCAAATCGAATAGGGAGAAGTCGCTGTAGAACAGTTGCAAGTCAGATTACTAATGGTCGCACCAGTCGGACAGACGAAACATTTAA
>Ga0302191_10002586_pt1 | contig 11249 bp, 9 predicted proteins | sample II_Bog_E3_1_FD_198775 | JGI IMG/M metagenome (GOLD analysis project Ga0302191, IMG submission 198775) | Peat permafrost microbial communities from Stordalen Mire near Abisko, Sweden - II_Bog_E3_1 | ecosystem: Environmental > Terrestrial > Soil > Wetlands > Peat | place: Sweden: Abisko, Stordalen...
CTATCCGAGACAGGGGCCCGTTTCTCTTGTAAGAATTCTCACTCACTTTAATATATTGTAAGTGAGAATTCTCACTTATCAAATAATAATTTTACCTTGTTGCTGAAACGGAACTCTTATCAAAATGCTAAGGAAGAAATCTTGCTAAAGAAACGCTCGTCATAAATGAGAATCTTTGTAAGCATTGTTTACATCACGTGATGCGCACAAAGATACTCTTACATTCTTACTAGAGAAACGTTTTTCCTTACCAAGGAAAAAATATCTTGTTAAAGAAACGCCACATCTTAGTAAGGAATTCCTTACGTTGCCATGGAAATGAAACGTGAGACAAAAACACGGGAAGGCTATATCATTGCTCACCGTATGTACAAAATTACAAATTTGGCGTTATATTGTTCAATATTACGTTTACGTTCGTTATTTATGAATCTTGTTATATGCTTATGATAGATATACGATATACCTATAGCCTATAGGCTATAGACTAGTATAGAAGTATTTTTATTAGTAGGCGCAACGAAACGCATATCGGTTATTTCTCTTCACAGCATAACTAAATAGCAGTCCAGACGAACGTCTACATTCAATTAACGGCTACCGTAACGCAAACCGGCTACCGTAGTACAAAGCAATTTATGTTTTCGGTAGCCTACTATTGCATATGGTGAACCAACGTACGTCGTTGCCGTAGGCTACATTTTTAGTAGGCCTAGCAGTTGAAAAGCCATATTTGTGATAACTTATATAAACGGAGATGCAACAGCCGTGCATTATTAGCGCTTCTGTCTTAGTTTTTAAATTGCTGTTGTCGTATAAAGTTTGAAATAAATGCATACAATATCATTTGCTTCTGCTCCGATTGCAAAATTGTAGATGGAAGACTTAAAGAAGAAACTATTAATTTCTGTTGTCGGTCAAGCATTGACTTCAATGGTAGATGACAGTTCAGAAGAACTTCTCTTGTTCCTTGTGCAAGAAGAAAGTCGAAGTGGACAATTCAATGAACATCATCAGGAACAAGTAGTGCGAAAAGTGACGGCATCGACCAGAATTCCTGAGTTTGTTGAGCATATAGTTCCAAAGTACAGCGAAATGGATTTCCGTAGCCACTTTCGGATGTCCAGACATAGCTTCCAGGTTTGGGCTACATCTTATTCGAGAATCTAATAATAACTTTTTAAAATGATACCGGTAATGAAATCTTGAGGTTTTTAAATATTACTTTCAAATCCGTTACGGTAGCCTATACTAGGTTGTTACGGCCCCAAGTATCATACGGATGAATCGTAGCGTTTCTGTTGAATTACCTTGCATGGTGAATGTTACTATTATATTGAAGTTTATCAAGCACACGGTGCATCAATTTGCACCGCCGTGCACAATGGACTCCTACCTTTAAAAACGGCATCTACCGAACGTAACTTTCTGATTCGAATGCTATTTTTTTTAATTCGCTTGATACTCTAGTCACTAATGTGTTTATTTTATTCTGATGCATTTTCATGTATCTTAGTCTTCGACGATATTGTATGATTACTTACAAAATACATAGGCTATTTATCGCTGATCAATCTTAATGGCATAAGCCGCATAACGGGAGAAAATGTATGTACAATGTACTGTATGCCTAGCTATCTGCACAATCAGCGTTCTTTGTGCAAGTGTAAATATTTATTGCATTTAATCTCTGTAACAATGTTATGTAAACATAAATGCGTCTGACATTTGGTGAATAAAGAATTATCTATCTATGATTATAATTATATTAGTCTTAATGACAGATGATACTGGTTGAATTTAGATGGTTGATTTTGATTGCTAACATGACAATGTCAAATGAATCTATATTTAATGACCTATAACGTTGTTCGTTGGCAGGTCATATTGACAGATTTGAACCCGATAATGCAGAACCAGCAAGAGCGGAGTTGTGCAGTTAATCTGCAATACAAGTTGTTGCTGACACTTTGGACATTGGGCAACCAAGAGTCATTTCGCCAGATTGGTGACCGCTTCGATACAAATCGTGGTGCGGCATACAGATACTTCACCCAGGTATTGCAAACCGTCTTACCTTCTATTTCAAATATCATATGTAGGATCGAGCTAGACACCGGTGACTGCTTTCCTTAAATAGCGCCTGGACATTGTGAATCAGGAGGAAATTCGGCTACGGTTGCTGAAAAATAGTGTACAATCAAATCAGATTCAAAGAGAGCATTGCATTTGTTTGTCGATGATTATTATTCCATAAATGTGCGCTCGCGATTTGTGCGGATCTTGGGATAAGGATTGCGCGACAAACCGGGGACGCTTGGGCGCCCGCGTTCCTCAAGCATCGCCTGAACTTGGCGATACAGCGGGTGAACGCGGCCAGGGTGGTGGGCACGCTGGCTGAGGGCAATGCCCTCAAGGATTAATCGTCAAAATTTTATCATGATTTTAAGCCCTATATTTTATGCTGTATTTTACCTGGTAATCTATACAATCACATAGCGATAGCCTATGCGTGTGACGCTTATTCGAGATTTCAGTTCGATGCTTCTTCAATAACAAATTTTTCGCATGCATCCAATTTCTGCATTTTTATGCAACAATGATTGGTTTTTAAGCTGTCATCCATAAAAAAAGGATACCTGTAGGGTGTTAAGTTCTTGCATATAGGACTAATTGTGCCAAATGGTCGCGGAACTTGTAAATTCTAGATTTTTGCTTGCATTTATTTTTTGCGAAACTTACGATTTTCATCAATATAGCATTCGTTGAAAATAAATAATATGTATAATAACATTTATATAAAATTAAGGTGAACAAGAACAAGGCAACGTTAGATCGATGGACATTTCTCAAAAACGAATTATTGCCGCTCTTTCATAAATTTGTTATCTATCAACTTAGTTCGCTCATGCGCCACGTACAGATCTTGCGTTCACTATTCCTGATTGCATTTTAATTCTTTGCTTTAAGTTCAGCTAAACTGCTCATTGTAAGGCCGCGCACTTGTTTCTGCTATAGATACTACCGTACTCTGTATTTGTTTAATAGGTCTGTCGTGGATTGGTTCAACTAAAAGACCGGGTCATCAGATTTCCAGAGAAAGAGTGCGAACTCAAGTCGGTAGCAAGTGGCTTCAAATTTCCGGGAGCAATAGGCGCGGTCGATGGATCACACATATACGTGAAGCAATGTCTTGAACACCTGCAGGATTACACCAATCGAAAGATGTCAACAAGCATCGTTTTGCAGGCAGCGTGTGATTCTAAAATGCTATTCATTGATGTAAGTGCAGGGTGGCCTGGCTCAATGCACGACTCTCGTATTTTTCACAAGAGTAATTTGTGTAAGCGACTTGCGAATATGCAACTGGGAGGTTATCACCTCCTTGGCGACAGTGCATATGCGCTGGCTACTTATATGATGGTACCATTCAGGGATAATGGTCGTTTGACAAATGAGCAAGTGCGGTTCAATGTTCAGCACTCATCATCTCGTACAGTTATTGAGAGAGCTTTCGCTCGACTTAAGGGCAAATTTAGAAGACTTAAATTTCTAGATATAATGAAATTGGACTTGGCATCTGACATAATCATGACGGCATGCATCCTGCACAATTACATATTGATAAACGATGCACTTGATGGTGACAGCGATGACGATGAAACTGATGAGATTCAGCAAGATATTGATGATAATTTAGCAAGCGTTGAGCGTTTGCCAAGAGTAGGTAATGCAGTGATGAAAAGAAACACGATAATGTCTTGTTTGCAGTGATTAACAAAAAGGAAATGTTGTTAATATTGTACAGTCTTGCTTCATGTTATTGTCCTGTTTAGTGTACATGTAGCCTACACTGAATTCAACTTATACGATGTACTGTTTTCACTTAATTTTTGCGTGCATTTAATTTAAAATTGTTCTTGCAAATCTATAGAGCTCCCGGAAATAAAATGCTAGGAAAATTTTATTTCACGAAAATATGAAAACAGTTATAACAAAAAATTGATGTGACCACACAAGTTTGCATTTTCAATTATATTCGTGTCGTCAGTGATGAAATAAAACAGACGTTTATGATTTAAAACTACAATAATCGTCATCGGAAATATGGTATAGCCTACTGCAGAACTTTCAGTTGCTTAGTAAGTTATAATAGTACCATAATACTGTATTCCAGCATTTTTTTTAATATTAATACTTGTCTAACACAGTCACTATGGATGCAATCGAACATGATGTTCAGAACGAGCGAGAAGTTATAATTATAGTTAGTGGTATATTTCGAGACTCAAAATATCTAGCAATTTCTGCCAGTGGTCCATTTTACGTTGTCAACAAACATAAAACAAATAGAAGCATAACATAAGGTTGCGCAAAAAGTCAGACTTCACAAAACCAACATGATGACGCCTTTTTCGCTTGACGACAAAGGCCTTGGCTTTTCGAGCGATAATTATAGATTGATATTTTCATGGTCGAGGCGGCGTAACATGGACAAAATTAATTCGCATCACATCGAATCCGCGCAAACCTGCACCGTGTACTCTTAGTTAATATTCTTCATGAGCAAACGCCGCACACGACAACATCACAACGAAAATGACTACACAATCAAACCAGCAGCTAATGCAGCAGCAACAGACAAGAACTCGAAGACCATATAAGACAGAAACGTCGTTAACGAGGCATATTTAACGACTAGATGCCAATGGAGTATTGAAGTCCGCACGGGAAAATGTGGGTTTCACATGCGCTGTGAAACATGCGCGAGTAATCATGAGTACCATTGTTTATCAAATGAAGCAAAATTTTTGAGCTTGGGATTTTAAAAAGTGTAGAAAACTATGAAGACGTTAATAGGTGAAAGTTAGGTAAGAAAACAAATAGAATACTAGTATGCCTCGCACTGAACATAAGAGGCCATCCATAAAGGCCACCCAGAAAGCATGTCAAAAGTTTTAGCCAATTTTTAGACCCGCCCTCGTTAAATGTTTAGGGACATTCACATTAGTTTTAGAATGTATATTACAATTGTCACACTTTGCCAATTTTCCCTTCCTTCAAGCGTGATGTACTTTCCTAACGCGGAAATGCAGCGGATAAAGATTTAAATTAAGATTCATTCAAATTCAGAAGCTATCCGTCTTTCGGCGAAACCGCAAATGATCATACGCCAAAAACAATATAATTACGAGCATACATATGAATTTGCATGTCTCACGTCGTACACGTGACACTGATGAGTCATGCACCGCGCAGTAGTTAACTTTGAAAAAATCGCGAGCAATGCTGAAAGCAGCGTACAACATTGCACAACATCATAAACTGTACAAATTCATAGAATTCAGAACGTTAACGACATATTTCGACAGTTGCTAACGTGCATATCAATAAGTCCTGCACCGCGCAACAGTTACGAGCACTGAAATCACGAGCACTGCTGAAAGCAACGTACAACTTTGCACAACATCGTCAATTGCACAGATGCATAGAATTCAGAACGTTAACGTTATTTTAACACGTTGTAAATGCGATATCAATGCGTCATGCACCGCGCCGCAGTTACTTAGAAGAAATCACTAGCATTGCAGAAAGCAACGTACAACATCGCACAACATCGTAAATCATTATGCGACGTTATTCGTACGACAGATTTTAAAACCGACGTTTTCCACAAGCTAGATCGCATCGAACAGATAACTAGGGGTCATGCATAAAAGGCGTCCTCAAGATATTGCAAATTTATGACCCCCCCTTGTTCCACATTTTTCCTATTCCCTCTTGTTTCCATTTCCAAATTTGACCCCTTTCTGTCTAACCCCCCACCCCCTCCAGTGTGGACGTATTGTATGCATTACCCCTAATGGAAACGGGGGTCTCAATTTTGGACCACCATCAGTTCTGTTTAGGCTGTCAAATTCAAAGTATTTTCCCACTAACGTCAGAAAACCGTATTCTGCCATCGGTCCACAATACACTAACACTAACACACATGTTGCATTCAAGGGCATGCGCTCAAGATTAGAACTAGCAGATGCCTGGACAGGAAGCAGGGCAGACATGACGGTTGCTATAGTTGCTTCCAACAAGGCACAGCAGGGAGCAGGGCAGGGGTCCTACATTTTTTTAATTAATTCTTTAAGAGTGTCAGTAAGTTCTTTCACCGCCTCCGTACGTTCCCTGTTGGAAGCAACGATAGCAGCCGTCATGTCTGACATGACTTTCATTCGCTTCTCCTCCAGTTCAAAGTACATCGGCGAGGTCATGCCTCTCTTTGGAAGACGGATTTTTCCACTGCCAGTTGGGGTAACGGAAGACTGGGCAGAGGCAGCGTTATCATTGTCCGTGGTGCTGGAGAAGGTGCTTTCCTCACCGCTTTCTGCTCCCTCTTCCGCTCCGTCACAACTTCTACTTTCCGATGACGTGCTGGATCTGACACTGCCACTGCTTTCAAGAACGTTGGGGCACGTGACTGTATGACTCTGACACATAATCTCGTCCATCAGCACATAGTACTCCCAAACCTTCCCACCACCTCTTCCCGTCTGACGTGCATTGTCTTTGATTCCTTTATAGATCGCTTTCATATTGTCAAATTTCTTATTGCAAATCTGCCCCGAAACCTTATACCCCTCGCATTCCATTACTGCGGCTAGCTCATCCCAGGCTTTCTTTTTCTTCGTTCTCCCATCGCTGAAGATGCTCTTCAGTTTCTTGTACGTGTCCAGCAGCTGAAGGGTCTGCGGCTTGGGCCAGAGATCTTTGCTGGTGCCTCCTGAAAAGAATAGTGACGTCACGTCAGTCAAGTAGAAATTAAATTTGAATGAAGAAAGAGCATATTTCAGAGGAGTCATCGACAAAGGATGTCTGCAAAGATGACGGATATGGGTATTAAGTAGAATGTAAGAAACACCATCGCTCTTTCAAACCCACAAGTAGTGACATCAGAATCTAGATAGTGACATCAGTAGCATGATGAATAGTGGATGACATAGTGGATGAGTTTCCATAAACTAAGAGTAATATTAACAACAAGAGGCGTTTCACACAAACTAAAAGGAAAATTTTACAGAATGTGTGTGCAGAGGGTGATAGTGTACGGGAGTGAGACATGGCCGATGAGAGTGGAAGAGTTACGGAGACTGGAGAGGGCGGAGAGAATGATGATTAGATGGATGTGCGGAGCGACGCTGAAGGACAGATGCAGAAGTGAAGAACTGAGGAAGCGACTAGACATCGAGGATGTGGCGGATGTGGTTAGAAAGAGTAGACTAGGATGGTTTGGTCATGTGGAGAGAAAGAATGAGGGAGATTGGGTATCGGCTTGCAGAAGCATAGATGTCCCGGGAAAAGCTGGAAAGGGTAGACCAAGGAAGAGATGGATGGATAGTGTGGAGGACGATCTGAAAAAAGGACATCTAGATAGAGGTCTGGCGAAGGACAGAGACAGATGGAGGGCTCAAGTATGGGGAAAACGTCCGACCTGTGCGAGCACGGAATAACGGACGTAAAATGTGAAGAGAGAGAGAGAGAGAGATCAGAATCTTGTTGCAGTAAGCACTAAGTAATAGCGCTCGGCATTAAGCAACAGCGCCAGTCAGTAGAGCGTTAGACGCCGTTAGTCATTATGTGGCTACTTCGACACTACGTGGTTGTCACTAAGTTACGGTAACGTACCAAAGAATTTCTTTTAACAACTGACGAACGCCAGGAGTTGAGTATAAATAAATTTACATCTATTAATTCAATTGAATACAGCATGTTTCTACACAGTTTCATGAAATTTCATCCAGTACCGGTATTAACAATCTTATGAGAAGTCAAAATAGGGCTTTAAAAATATCATACCAAGCTGGAGAAAGTTGTTAAAAATATTTTTTTAACAACATCGTTAAAAAGTAATTTTGCAAAATTTAATGCAAATTTATTACCACTGGCTGGAATTTGTTGTGACTGCTGGTGCTGTGAGTCTTGTGACTGCTGCTGTTGTGACGATTCGGACACGTTCGAGACCCTCCGCACCGCACTGACAACGTCAGCGGGCAGCCAAAGGACGCCTGCGTCGCCTTCATCTGCATAATGTAGAGCTATAATGTAGAGCAATGCATTAACCGTAAACCCTTCAATTTTCACACTGTTCTTTGCTATTTTGAACTGTAACCGGAAAGCAAGCTTGTCAGTTTTTTCTGCACGCTTTTTCTAAACGTTTTTTCTGTTTGTCTTCAGCGTGAAATGCACCGCCGGTGGAAAAAGTTAACAGGCTTCTGAAAATTTGATGCATTGATCGTCTCAAATGCGACCGGCGGGAATTAAGTGGTTAACCAGCATAGCCGTTTATTTTCAGACGACTTCTTTAAATTCTGAAATGTTTATGTTTTCCGCACGCATTTTACGTTATAAATCCGCTTGATAAAATTCAGCGTCGGCAAGCAGCGCCCGGCGTCGTTGAATTTTGTGCATTAATCGATGACGTCTTTTAAGACGGTCTGAAGAAATGGCCGATTTTGACCCTCTCCCCCCCCTTTTCCACATTTGTCCACTTTCCATTTGCAGACATAATTGATATGAATGACCTTATAGGCTTAATAGGCCTACTGACCCTGTTGGTTGTGGAACATAAAGTTTCCTTCTCCATCCACTGTCGCTGATCCATCCGCGTCGAAAACTTGTCTGTATGTCTTGCCAAATGCTTGAAACGTCAGCGGCACGAGAGACGACATTGCAAACTGAAAAAAATTAAACATAGCCTACATTAGGGCTGTACTGTGATGATTTCCCTCTCGGACGTCACCGTCTAAACTAGGCTACCAGGTCATCATGCTAAATTCCCTCATCGACGGACATGCGCTGGCCGGCTTCCATATCCAATTATCCATGGCAGGGCTTACAGTGGTTCACGAGAAGTGTGTGAGAAATGAAATGTGTATAAAGGAGTACCAATTTGAAATCGAGGGAGTGCAAGAGCATAAGAGCGGAATAGCAGAGTAGCAGAATCGCAGATAAAAGAATAGCAGAATAGCGGACTATGAGAATAGCGCAAAATAGCAGTACTTAGATTAGCGGACTAGTTAGCGCAATATTTAGCGAAAAAAAGAATATCAAACTATCGGACTAGCGGAATGGCAGAATAACGGAGTAGCGTAAGTACGTAAGTTTTACATCGTTAAACCTTGCAATATAAGTCTTTTCCCAATTTTTTTCATGAATCACACAAATCCGCATTTTGGTGGTAGACTGGTAGTTGGTACACGAATCTGAATGTAAAGAAATGGAAACACATTCTATTATCGTTAATTTCAACATTGTACATCATCATCTTGAAAAGAACGCAGAAGCATAAATCCGCCAGGAAATTCAACAGATCACAAAAGTAAAAACTCGAGAGAGTTGCACTCTAACTCACGATCAATCCTCGGCGAATCCTCGCAGAGCACCACCGTCCTCAGACCCTCGTCACGGTTCCCAATCGCCGCGCTCCTCCTCAGAAAATTCGCTCGCTCAATTGCTTGGATTCGCTTGTCTGCGCGCCTCAGTGATTCCTTCCGAGTCGGGCAGTGGAATATTGACTCAGCTTTATCCTCAGCAATCACAAATCCGGCGTCCTATAGAGCACGTGCCTCGATCTTCCAACGATACACAATGTTAGGCTCAAGCATCCACGCCACGCTACATATTCCGATTACACACGCCTTAATTGTCTAGCGATCCAGAGTTCAAGTTCAGAGACTCCTAATGGTTCGCTTTCCTCCCGAGTTCCACGTCTTGACTGTTCGACGACTTGAGTCACAACTGAATTTTTGCGCCCGTGCTAGACTCAATACTCCGCCCACCTCTGATAGCCACCCATAGTCACTAGCCCTTCCTTCTTTAACACAGGGCGCAACCGCCGCAACGTCATAGTCCAAATTCTTGAGATGGCTTTAATATCTGATGACGATGAGTTCAATTCTCCAAGTGACAAAGTGAAGAGTCAATGACATCTTAAAACGGGTACCGTCTTAAAACTGCAATCAGCACAAAGTTTATACTGTAATGAGTATTAGTACCGGTACCGGTATATAAATTAATACTCTAATAATTAATAATCCTACTCAATTTAACCGATGGTTTCTCAATCTCTCGTGTGATATGACCGCTTAGTTTATGGTTTAAACGAATCGAATGGCCATGCACATAGAAGCAAAATTTGCTGCCAATAATGATCAATAGTTATGTATGGAAATCGATAGTTATATATATATACGTGTATAAATACCGTTCTAGATTTGTGTTAGAACCATGATTACATTAGGGTTAGAATAAGGTTAGGATATGTTATAACCTAAGCTTAACCTAACTATAATGTGACATAATATTATATATTAGCATCCTTATGCTTTAACCTCATATTCTATATTACCGGTATATAGATAAGCATGCATTGCATTGACGTGTTCTTCCATTAGTTAAACTGAATCAGATTATTATTAACAAAGTTAGAGACTGTAGCAGTAAATAGACTGCTGGGCAAACTTAGAATGAAAATTAGAACTAACCACAAGCTAACTCTAACCATAAGCAAATTCTAAACTAAACACAAACGAAACCCTAGCTAGGGTAGCTTAACCATAAACTTACCGTACGTAAACTAACTCCAACCCAATCTCTAAAGTACCGTAGCCTTAATATGCTCAACAGTCTTCATCGGAAAGCAGCGCCTACACGCTTCTCATACGATTTTAATCAATCTGCCTGTGTTTTTAGGCAACTTACTGTAGGTTGTATTTGCCGAATGCCGACACAAATTAACTTTTTCTCGTTAGTACAAAAACTATGTTTAAATAATCAAATGTAGCGCCAAAAAGGTCAATAATAAATAATAAATGAATAATTTCCTGAAAATCGACGACTTGAGCGATAATTGACTCTTCGCACTGAATAGCCTACGGCATAATCAATTATTGACCAATAGGAACAGACTTAGACGAAAGTAAGATGCTATTTTCTTCCCTTACCAAACCGTAAGAAATCTTACGAGCTCTTAGTAAGGAGGCCTAATGGTGTCACTAAAGAAACGCTTTTCCTTACTAAGGGAAAAAAATCTCATGAGATATGGTAAGAATTCTTAGCCCTGAAACGCACCCCAGGGGCCCGTTTCTCTTGTAAGAATTCTCACTCACTTTAATATATTGTAAGTGAGAATTCTCACTTATCAAATAATAATTTTACCTTGTTGCTGAAACGGAACTCTTATCAAAATGCTAAGGAAG
>Ga0302191_10002610_pt1 | contig 11201 bp, 6 predicted proteins | sample II_Bog_E3_1_FD_198775 | JGI IMG/M metagenome (GOLD analysis project Ga0302191, IMG submission 198775) | Peat permafrost microbial communities from Stordalen Mire near Abisko, Sweden - II_Bog_E3_1 | ecosystem: Environmental > Terrestrial > Soil > Wetlands > Peat | place: Sweden: Abisko, Stordalen...
TCTTCATTTAAAAATTAGTTATATAAGTTGCATGAGTATATTTAGTAATAATCCTTTTCTTTTCTCTCCGAGGGTCATCCCTCGCGAAACTTACAGTTACGAGAATAATCTGATTTGCGATTTGAGAGTGTCCCAGCTTCGCATGGCTATTGAAAGCAATCTTGAGCTATGTTCAAAATGCATGATTCGAAAGAAAAATCATTATTGTATCGAGCCCAAATGCTGCAGAAAGAAATTAATTTGTCGTGAGTGTGACACCAGTATGATAGATCAACCTCACTATATGCACGACAATACTTATATTCTTCCCCTCTTTACCAAAGAGATCTTCTCAAATTTCTACAAACTTAAAAGCAGAGTAATTTCTTTTCATACGGATGTGGAGTAAGAAATGAAGAAAATTGAAGATTATCTTATGGAATTGTAAAAGGTTAAAGCCATTGCGAAAAAACAAATTGAGCGCCTCTAGGAAGACGAAAGAATAGGTAAAATTGAAGATTATCTTGTTAAAATTGAATAATATCTGTCCAACTCCCCTAAAGCTAGCAAGCTAAATGAGATATTTGATAACATTCAGTTTATGTCTGCCGTTTAATGCAATTAAAAATAGTAAGCTATCAAAAATTAACTTCATGCAAGTTTAAATAGCTTGAGCTGGCCAAGGGATCCTCAGAAAGCACTGAGAGATAAGTTAAAGCAACCACCTGAAGATTAACGCAAATAGGTTTTCATTTCTCGCTCAAAAGTTCTCTAGATGAGTTAAATCGATTTATACTTCAAGTCTTATTACTAATTTCTCACAGAAGGTATGCAAAATCATCTCGTAAAGATTGTCCTGGAGCCTGAGTTATTAACAAAATCAAAATTTTATGAGTCCTTCATCTATCATTTCAAAGATTGCAAAAGATTACTGATCGATAATGGCAATATAAACCACATTCGCAGCCCTCTAACTTTTCAAAATTTGAGGGAATTATAATTTAATTTTAACTTGGATGCAGAACCTCAAAATATCAAAGTGTAACAGTTCAGTGACCAACTTCATTCTTTAACTCTAAAGCGATTCAGGGAAGAAGACCTCAAAATATTGAAACAAATCACTGGACCATGCAGAGATTTAAAGAAACTTCACATTGAATTTTCTAACAAAATTGATTTATTTTCATGCAAAGATCTGATTTAGTATTTGCGGCAATAGCAATCTAAAGATCTGATAAATTTTACTCTTAAGATTCGAACAGAAACCGAAGTAAAGCGATTATATGGCTATCTATCTAAATTTTATAACTTGGCAGGAGAAGCTAACTAAAATCTCAATGATGTTATCTTATAAGTGCTTGATGCCAATAATAATTTAACAAAAGTGGCAATTGATGGAGTCAAGTCAATGGATATGAACCTGGTTGTCGATAAGTTAAAAAGCATGCCATTTTTGATGGAATACTCGATACTGTATGATGGTGTTGATTTGATGAAGGGAGTTGATATTGATTAGCAAAAAAGACTTGAGTAAAAATGTAATAAAAGAAAGCGTTTATTCTATTCTCTCGCAAGGGCATCAAAGTTTAAATTTTACCCAAAGACAGTAATAGATCATACTATTGAATAATTCCTGATTTGAATCATATAATCTTTTAAATTCTGTTTATAAAAATTCCATAATGCTCAAGAATAACTCCATGATGAAATTTTAATCCAAGATGATGTAGCAGAACTTAATTTATCATCATTAGTTGCCAGTTTATTCTTAGTATCAAAATTAAGATACTGTTGCCATCATTGGAAAATCAGCCATCTTCAAGAGGAAAGAGGAATAATCATTAGAGAAGTAAGGTATAGATAAAAGTTAAAAAGTTATAGATTTAGAGGATATGTGGTAATCACTAGAAGCGTAAAATATTGATCACAAATCCAAGATTAAAGTGGTGCTCATGGATATTGGGTAGCAGCCTTAGGAATTGACAGCAGAATAATTTAATTAAGTATTTGGAGCCAAATAAATAGAAATAACTCAACCTACAATATTACCAAATGATAAGGCATAATAATAAATAATGGTGGAAGATTTCAGTGATTTATGGAATCAACTCGATGATTAAAACAATTAACTTTCAAAAAAAAGCAGTCGATAAAAATAAGATGATTAACTTTCGAAGAATGCTAAAGAAAGCATTACAAAATAGAATTAAAATAGAATTGTTTAATCAGATACCATTCATATTTAAGATAATTTTCAAATCATAGAGTCCGGAACTGGAGATCAAATTGCCAAGGGTTTTAACTTAAAATTGGGAGAGGATTTTTTAATTTATGACTGTTCAAGTTTTGTAATGAATTGCTTTTAAACTAACATACGATGCTATTTTGGGTTTTACTAATCGAAATAATAAAAAAACCACTATTTCCTTTATGATTTATCCACTAAACAACCCCTTATCGAATGTTATATGAGCCCGTATGAAGATATTAACATCAACTCCCACAAGAAAATCAACATAGATTACGACACCAAATATTGCTTGAAGTTTCGATTGGTTAATAGCAAGTAGCATATTGCAACTATCTTTCACAAGTATATAAATAACGGCATTCTCTACAATCTGAAGCCTTTTAATTATTATTAGCATAGGTATGAAGATTCCTTCGCACTGATTGAAATAACTGATGGATATGCTGGCAGTAACTGCTTTTGCAACACAAGTGTTTTTATTTCACAAAAATACACTAGTCTCCCAGGACAGTAATTCATTTGATAAATAGACTCAAAATGATTCTCGGAATAAAAAATGGATTTTTGATTGCTAATATGGGATTAATTGGAGTTAAAAGCGCGCCCTATAATTGTCGTTTGTAAAATAATCAGAGTAAATTCGTATATCTTTTGGGTCTTATTGACAAAGAGACTGAACACTTCATTGTTAGAGTGGGAGAAGGAATGTCACCGCTTTTAAGTTTTGCCATAAGTATTGGTCGAAAAAGGTACATTGAAAGTTTCAAATAATAGTGAAATTACATTATTTCCTACAGTTAACGATGTTACATATATTAATTAGCGACTTATAATTAATGTTGATAAATTTAAAAATAAGGTGATTGATCAATAATAGGCGTTGAGGATAGCGTTTTTTATCATTTCAGCCCACTCGGCAGAAGTCTTTGACTTAAAGTAGTAGGTTTTCTTTTCGTTTGATATTGTAAATATTTTACCATCAAGTCCTATAGGGGTTTGCTTCAGCAGTGGAATTTATCCTTTTTTATCACCAGTTTAAGTACAATAATACACCAACTTGGGAGTAGAATATAGGATTAGCATTCGTTACTTGAAATTTCCAAAAAACATTTTTTTGTTCACAACTCCCGATAGAATGACTTTTTCTACCTGCTTTTCAGCTAAAATATTAATTTCACTGACCCTGCTCTATTATACTTTTTGACTGATCTCTTAAATTCCTCCTACAGCTTACTTTTCCCAATCAATTCCTTAAAAGTATGGATGCTTTTTTAGATCTTTGTATCCATTAGGTCCTGATCCGAGTCGTTTATCAATATCTTTGATCAGGATTTTTCTGATTAAATCCAACAATTTCAGAACTTACTAATTTTACTATGTTTAATAAATATTACTTTCATCCCAGAAGTTGCCTCTATCTCAATTTCATTATTTAGAATTTTTTTCCAAACCATACCTTCGCTTGTATCAAAAAATGGGGAAACTTTAAAAGTCATTTAATATAGAATGCAACCATATGCCCAAATATCGGCCTCTTTCCCGCAGACATCATTAGCCAGCAGCTCAGGAGCCATATAACTTAATTGCTGAATGTGTACCAAGCTGTACCAACGAAAGTGGACCTTCTATCTTGAAGTGACATTTAGTCGATTGCTTCAATGGCTGCAGTGATCTCTGGAGCCTTTTTTTATTTTTCTTCCTTTTGCTAATTCATTTGCTTAATGTTTTTTATTTTTGTTGCTATCTCCTCACCAAAAAAAGAGTCAGGCGCATAAGCAGTACCAAAATCTGATAATTTGATCTCTCCTCGTTCGTTTAGCAAAAAATTAGAAGGCTACATATTTATTTTATTTACTTTTAAATCACGATGAACAACTTTTAACTCATGCAATTTCTCAAGAATGAGGAGAAGTTTTGCTGCTATTTTTTTGATAGTATCAGGACTTAAGGTTTCATCTGTATACATCTATCCGTACTAAGAACTAAGCTTTACAATGTCCCTCCTGAACAATACTCAATCATGAGATACATATGATCTTAATCTGACTCTGTCTCATAGATTTTAATAAAAAAGGGTAGATTCTTGCATAGATCGTTTAGTTTGTATAGTATCTCCTTTTCAATGAAAGGTTCATGAAGTTTGTTAACCTGCATAGATAATGATGAACTTTAATAATTTGCTTTTTCGATAACTTTTTGATAGCAACTTTCTTACCATCTTTTGTGGCGAGTAGTACTTATCCAAAAGAGCCTTGTCCGAGTTTTTTGATGATCTCATAGTTGAACAGTTTATTTGATTTGTTCATGAAGTTATAATACTTCCAATAAAAATTATTATTATCGGATCAATTGTCGCCTTCAGAGATAAAGATTAATAAATATAAATGGGAACTAATATCGGAAAGGAATAAATGGTGATCTGCATGTTATAATTTAAATAAGATATTCATAATAGTGTGAAGGAAAATCAGTACTTGGTTTTAACTTGGTTGAAGATATTTAGTTTCGTATCTTTCTTCTGCAGTATTACTTAACTCATTACTTTTTAACCAAATTATATATTACTTTATGATTGTAAGTTAAGTTTATTTTATTATCACTTTGTTCTTTATAAATACCAAACCCAAATTTATTTATTAAACTTAGAATTTTGGAAAACAGAAAAAATGGCAGAAATGTTTCAACAAGAAAAAGGTTCATAGGACTCATGTAAAGAACATTGTTCCGTCAGAGACAACTAAGTGCTTGTCTCTTCGAAGTATTTTTAATCGAACAATAAATTCGAAGACAAGATAATCAGCAATAACATTGTGGTACTTAACTCTTTAAAAAAGTTTATTGATGAGCCTAATCTCAAGGTCTTTTGTCACGACTGTCGAAAAGAGATTAATAACGTGGCGTCCATTTTAAGTGGCTCAAACTACCGTTGTGTCGGCTGTTTTGCCAAATTATAACCTTCATAATAATCTTTTCAGGTTTTGAATAGTCTTAATTTCTCAATTGTCGATCTAAATTGGAAAGCAAAGCACTAAATCCTCTTTTTAAACTTCCTTTAAAAGTAAACTTAGCACTACTTAGATTTGGTTTTGGCAATTGGAAATAAATTTACGATCAAATGAGTTTCTACGGAGCACAGCACAGCTAATAAGAGTTATAAAATCATTATAACAACTTTTATGTTCATTCGAAGGATTACCTACCTGTAAATTTTTTATAAAGTAGAAAATTTTAAATAACGAACTTCCCTTCTAAAATTAGGATATTTCAATTAGCAGAACAATTGCCTCTACTCAAATGTTTTTACCTTTAGTCGCAGTATCCAATCGATAGGAATCTCATTTCTTTGAAATTGATGAATTTTATGCAAATCGCTATACCTCAAGCAATGAACCTAATTTTATCGAATGCTACAACGATAAAAGAAATTAGTTCGAGATATAATATGATCAGAATGCAGAAATGCTTTTAGCAAATTTATAGTTTAGGGAAGATGACGGTGAAGAGGAGACAAAGATCAAATTCAAGCTAATTGAATAATACAACAGAAGACTTGATCGAAGAAATAAGGTAAAGTAGTTTATACTTGAACACCGCCTTCTCGAAGAGAACTATCAAAAATAAATGGACAAAAATAGAAATTAATATTAAAGGTAGGCTTTCGAAGAACTTAAGCCTATAGCAAGAATGATGACTTTGCAAGAATACAATGAATTAGTCAGAAAAGTAGCTTTTACCAAGCAACTTAAATCTACAATCGAAGGTCTGAGAATGTTTCGTCGGGCGCATCCTTCAAACTTCAAATCTCTGGATTAATTTCTGAACTCTCAGCCCGAATAAAGTAAGCCAAAAAAACGAAAAAATAATAGTTCTTCCATCAAGACAGGTAAAAAAGTAGAATAGATTCTGGAAAAATAATTCAAGCTTACTAAGCAGGACTTTGAAGTGCTCGTATAAAACTTGCAATCGAACAATAAGAAAAGTTCCTATAAGAATGTGGATATAGTAATGCTGTAAAGAGGTTACTGAGGATGATGCTTTTCTTTTATCAAGTAGACATTCTGTTTATAAGATTATTGAATAGTTTGATAGTTCAGTTGTATTAAATTATGTAAAGGATTTTAAAGGAATAAGAACTTGAGGAAATATACAACTGGGTTGACGAAATTCCACTGTCAAGACCCAAGCGTAACATGGCTCGAGATTTTTCAGATGCAGTTTTGATGGCTGAACTGATTGCTCATTTTAATCCGAAAATAGTCGAGCTTCATAATTATATTGCAACTGGCGCCCTTGCTCAAAAAATTAATAACTGGAAAATACTCAATGGTACGTCAAATATCATTAAGATAAAGTATTGAAAAAGATTAAGATCGTTTTGACTAAGGAAGATATCGAAAATTTAGCGAATGGATAATCAAATTAAATTTAAAAATTATTGTTTTCAATCAGGAAGTATATCAGCGAAGAAGGGCCGGCACTAACTGTTGCGTCAAGAGTATCTAAAGTCTCAAAATTAACAATGGGAATTGGAAACTAAACTAAGAAATAAAAAAAAGTGTATACTTTCAAGGAGATGTACTGATTACTTCATACAGAAAACGCGTGAAATAGATCGCAGATTTATTGTAGCAGAAGGACAAATGCATATAACTTCTGAAATAGCAAATTTAAGTATTGTCTGATATATAATAGATATTAGGTATTAAATTTAGCAAAATGGAGGAAATGGTGAAATCAAAAGACAGACAAATTGAATAACTCGTCAAGAAAATAAAGAGTAAGGGATTGGCTTGATTATTTTTATTTTATTATCAGGATGCAAGTATATCATCATTCCAGAGAAATTATTTATTAGTGCCAATAATTCCATCCGTCCTTAAACAAAATGCACATTTGGTAGCTGTTTTTGCATTTTGAACTAAATAAAATCTATAGTTTATTGTTGAGACTCACTCCTTCTTCTTCAATCCTATTCTTACCTCGAATCACGTACATTCTATCAATTTCTATCTCAATGGGAATGAGGACTATTGAATGAGATAAATTTGTAGATGTTTTTGAAAGGATATTGTATTCTATTAAAAATTGTTTGTGATGATTGACATAAGATTACTTCATTGTCAAGACCACCTTTTTTTATGATTTTCTCATCAGTGAATGAAAGGGAATTTGGATCAACAGTTCTCCTCTAATATTTGTATTATATATATTTTCCCATATGATGAGTTCTTGAACCTGTTTTTAATTTTAGTCGTATTAAATTTTGTTATTGATGATGTCTACCAATAATTCGTTATTGTTGCTATTCAGTTAATATTGCTTTTCCTTTAAATAAAAACGATAGGATTGATTATTATTTTAATTCTTGATTTTAGATATTTTAAGCTTTATCTTATAACTGTCTTCAATTATTTTTGCAGCTGAAATTATGTTCTTACCGATCTTCTCTGTTATTGGTGTTACTATTTCTTCAACTTTACATCCAAATTGCTCATAAAATTGACATTTGCTCACATAATGCTTTGAAATTTGGTACTTCGTATTCATACTACGAATATATTCAAGAGTAAATTCAATTCTGTTCACTGATCTGCGATGGGTCTTTAATTTTTTTAATCCAACATACAAAACCCCATCTTTAACATAAGGCTAGGCAGCTTCATTTGCTCCCCTTTATGCAATGCGAATATTTTTAGGATTATTGAAGTCCAAATTCATGAATTGATCATCTTATCTTAGGACAATTTCGTTTTATTGAAAACCCACATCAATATTATAGTAAATTGAGATATTTAATTTGATCATGCAAATGGGTACGCTGATAGGATTAGTTTTAAGTGACGTCTAAACATATAAATTTGATGACTCTTCAAATTTTAGTTAATTCTCAATCATTAAATCCAGCTCAGGTTGTTTCTCATAGATTTAATATTTGACTGGATTGGTTAACGGAATTTGGTAGTTAAAATTCCAAAGGATAAGATTTACTTTGTCTATGATCCATATTTATTAAGTTTAGCCTTTGAGTCTTATTTTCATCTAAAATTTATGCAAATTGCCTGCCTCTAGATAAAAATACAGTTATTATTGGGAACAAATCTTTAAGGGATTGCTCAAGGAATGAATTTGAAAAGTTATCTTGAGACGAATTGGAAAAGGAATCTTGTTAGCTATTGTTCCCTTTAAAACTACTTATTAATTTTATTCAAAAAGCAGATTTTCATCTCTTTTCCAGCTGATGAAAAAGCTACTACCAATCTTTCGAGGACTTTCTCTATTTCCTATCCTATTTTGCTTTGGCTTTATGAGTGATTCCGTGACATAAAATTATTGAAGTTTTATAAATTCTAATGTTTTGAGCTCCATTAGTGAATTATTACTATAGTTTAGTTCTGATAGTACCCTCGTAATTTATTTTTCAGAAAGACTATTGGCACATTTTGAAAGCAGTTCCAGATAGAATTCGTTATTTTGAGTATTGTTTTCGTTCTCATAAATAATTTGTTGGAGAATCTTCTTGTAGAGTTCAGGCCATTCTTTAATCATGGGTGTTTTCTGAATTTAAATCAATAAAAGCGAACTTAACTCTGATGTTTTATTGAGATGGATCATTGCTGCCATAAAATAATAATAATTTCTCTTGCGAATCCACCCACAACTCTCATATAAATTTCCCACAGTTGTGCAAAGAAGAAATTTTTCATCATCATGAAAATGCTTTCCATGATTCAGTATAAAAGTTCTGATCAATTCATCAAATTTTTCAGGCTGATTGATATAAAGTCTCGCGACCTTAAAATAGTTTTCACATTCAAAATTCCAATTTTTAGTCTTTTTGGCAATTACATACGTCTAATTTATGAGTTATTCGGTATACTCTTATTGGTTAGATATATTTAGGGAGGAACATGCGACGAGGCAAGCTAATTTGCCCTGTAGACTTCCCAAAATCCATAAATAGTCATCAATCTTTTTTAATAACTCTTCCGCTTCATTAAAATAATCAAAAGCTTATTTATATAGCTGCAGCATTAAACAATAATCTCCGCAAAGTTTTACACATCGATATTTCTTTTTTCTCTTCATGATTTTGGCTTCAAACTTTTCTTCCATCCTATTAAAAACTATGGTCTTATTACCCTCATCATCTCGTTTAATTTAGTTGATGAAATTACAAATCTAAGACTCTACGATTGCAAGGCAGTTATATAACCATGGCTAAATAAAATGCGTAAACTCCTCTTGACTCATATCTGGTAATTTGATAAAATTCTCTTTGCGAAGTAAGCCTTCATAAGTTTAACTTCCAAGATATATTATCCCAATAAGTTTAATGGAGTTTTCCAATTTAATGCGTGCTAACATTTATTAAATTTGTTTTTCCTCTGTATTGTCATCGATCAAACCGATAACAAAACGAGTCTTGTATATAATTTAAAACTCTGGCCAGTCATTATCAAAATCTTATGGAAGAAAGCATAATTTTTGAGTGCAGTGCTCGCGTTGTTTTAGAATTTAAGTATTTGAATTTGCTTACTGTCGTAAATATCTTTCGTCAACTTCAAGAGGAAAAGTTTTATGATAGATCAAACTATTCGCTTTATGAACAGATTTTTCAGTGAGAGGAGTGATGTTTTTTAAGAGAATTGGAATGCGAAAATAATCGTCAAAACTTTTGCTATAAATAGCCATTAATAATTATTAAAGATATGTCGCTAATATAAATAATTCAATGCTGTCATTAAGCTGATAACAGATCAATCATTGTAGATACTCATTGGCTAGCTCCTTGAATTCCTTTACTATACTATCAATCTCCTCATTGTTTGACTGCAAATGACTCATTTTTTATTATACGCGTCCATTTATCTCTTCGAGTTTAGACTTGCAATCGAAAGACACGGGCTAACCTAGGGGCACCCAATCAATTAACATTTCCTCGTCTGTTTTGTTATACTGAGTGGTAATGAGATATTCCATGCCCGAGTAATCAGTGGGATTTTTCTGATCGAGGAAATAAATGAAGAAAACATAATTCCAAAGGAAATGTTTATCATTGATATGGTCTTGGAAATATATTCTGTTTTTTTATAGGGATTCTCTTGAGATATTGCAGATGTAACAGTAGTTGCTTTTATCATGCATCAGATTATTGTTGATCTCTCTCAGGGCGCCAAATGAATCAAGCATAATACCTGATATGATGTTTCCGAACAGAATTCCAAAGAAAATACCATAGATCATGTCGTACACGAATCTCACAATCTAGAATGATTACATTGTTTATCCAATTGCGCCTGACACAAACAGTTGGAAGATGCAATCGAGCATTGTTTGACACATTTAATCTGTAGACTACTCAGCAGAATAAATGTTCTTCATATAATTACTAAAGGTAACAGTGCAGAAAACAAAGGTGAAGACGACTCCCATAAAGCTGACGTAAGCGAGTTATTTGATGTTGATGGCAATAGCTTTAAAGATATCTCCAATTTAGGGGTTATAGCAAAATATGTCCATGATATGAAGGAAGAATAAAGCAGGATGGAAGAAAGTGCCAAAAAATGCTACACCTACATATAAAACCACACGATAAAACTATGCACTGGAATACAATGGCTGGTTTGTATCTCCTCCCTTCAGTAAAGAATGAATGAACGACAGAGTAACATCAATCTTCACCTTCTTCACAATGAATTTCACCTTTTCAGAAACCTTCTAGATAAATGAATGCGGAACAGTCGTCGGATCAATCAGCTCCTCAATTATAGGCTTTTATGGCTCATGTGATTTCTTCTACGGCTGCTCCCATATTCTGAATTTAAGCCAATAGAAAGCATACACTAAGCTCATAGATAACTGTACCAGGCAAAGTACAAATCTTCCAAGCCCATGAATCCTTGATGATGAAAAATCTGCTTCTCCGTAATTAATGAGCACATGGTAGTAGATCATCATATAAACACATATA